>Ga0326728_10007932_pt1 | contig 26753 bp, 23 predicted proteins | sample MB3enrmetagenome_FD_207602 | JGI IMG/M metagenome (GOLD analysis project Ga0326728, IMG submission 207602) | Lab enriched peat soil microbial communities from McLean, Ithaca, NY, United States - MB31MN | ecosystem: Environmental > Terrestrial > Soil > Wetlands > Peat | place: USA: New York...
GTCCGCGGAGCCGAGATAGTCGAACTCCTGCTTGCCGCCCTTGAGCGGAACGGTCAGGAAGCGGTTGACCCTCACCTTTCCGCCGGGCGAGCCGCGCAGCTTGAAGACCGCCCAGTCGCCCGCGTAGACAACGACAAAGCCGGCCATCAGCACCACAGCCAACCGTGACAGCCAGCGCTTCATCCGCTCTCACCTTCCTTCAGCAGGCGGGTTTCAGCCGCCGGAGCATCTTCACTTCCCAGTTTGCCCTTGCATCGGCCTTTTTCCGACGGCGTGGGCAATGGTTCTCCAGGTGACTTCAGAATAGCCGAATACGGAGTCGCCGAGGCGCGACCGGCGGCAAAGCGCATCCTGCCTTGGGGTTCGCATGGAGTTGAGCCAGCAGCGATTCTACATGATTGCGTCAGTTTGCATGCAGCGTTTGGACGCCATGCTCGTTGGGCGTGAAGACCCGCAGGCAATTCCGCCCGCTCGCCTTGGCCAGGTAGAGAGCCGCATCGGCGCCTTTGAACAGCGCCTCGGCATCCAATTCGCCCGCCACAGCCGAGCAGACCCCAACGCTGGTGGTAACCGGCACCTCACGCCCCCCAAAAGGAATGGGAATGGCCAGAGTCTCCACAATGTTCGCGGCAATTCTCTCCGCAGCGTGCGCGTCGCGCAGGTCGGTGAGCAGCACGACAAACTCGTCGCCTCCGATTCTGGCTACCGTATCCACCTTGCGCACGGCTTCCAGCAGGCGATCGGCAGTAACGCGCAAGACCTCGTCGCCGGCCTGGTGGCCAAATGTGTCGTTTACTTCTTTGAACTTGTCGAGGTCCACCAGCAGGAGCGCCAACCCAGTTTGATGGCGGTTGGCGGTTTCCAGGGCGGTATCGAGCCGGTCCTGCAGCAGCAGGCGGGTCGCCAGCCCGGTCAAGGCATCGTGCAGAGCCATGTGGCGGAATCGCTCTTCACTTTCGCGGAGGAGGACGGTCTGCTGCCTCACGCGCCTCTTGAGCGCAATCACCCAGGCCAGCACAACCAGCGTACCTGTGAGCGCCAATCCCAGGACGAGAAACGCATGAGCCGGGGTAAACCATGAAGGACTTTGGAGCACAACAATATCCGAGGGCGAGCGGAGCAGGACCTCGAATGCCTTGGGCAGCCGGAAATGCCGCGACGCCTGGGTATCCGAAATCACGCAGACGCCGGTGAGTTGAATCTGGCTGCCTTCGCTCAAACCGGTCAACGGTTGCTCTTTGAGCGTTCGGGGAAGTATGGCGGAAAAGACGGTGCCTCCGGCGTCGACCAGCATGGTGTACTGGTCCCAGTCTTTCTTCAGCTCGATCAGGCGGCCGTTCAGGCGAACCAGATCGCCCTCGAATCCGCCGGAGAGCGCTTCCTGCGCGGTGACGGATCTGGGTTCCGGCAGCGGCGCGGCGCCGAGCCGCCTGAAGATCGCATCGTCGACGGTGTGCGCTGTTTCGCCCAGCACGGGGTATCCCACGGCATCCACCATCTCCCCCGGCTCGAGGTCGTTGGTTTCGCGGCCGAGCACCCCGGCGCCTTGATCGCCATCGTAGACAAACACGGTCTGGCCCCAGCGAGCGGTAACAATGCCGCGGATTCGAACCAGATGGTCCGGACGGGCTCCCGGCGTGTACTCGAAGACGTTTTTCAGTTGCTTCAATGGCAGGGAAAAGGGATCGGCGGGCGCGGGCTCGAGAACCTGAATGTAGTCCAAATTGGGAGCGTAAGCGCTAACTCCGATGAGCTGGCGCCTCTGATTGAAGACCGGACCCGCGGCGCCGCGAATTCGCACCCGCGCATCGATGAGCCCTCTGTAGTCGGTCTTCCCAGGCGGAGTGTTCACTTCGATCTGCCATCGTCCAGACACGAGGGTCAGCGCCAGCATCGGATCTCCGGGTCTGACCGATCGCACCGTGCCCTCGAAGGAAATCCATTGCCCGTCCTCAACGCCGGTCGAAATGCGATCCAGGCCAACCTCCCGGGCAGGCGGCAGCGGCCTTTCCCCCAGGATCCGCAAAGTGCTTTGGTCGACAACGGGGGCATACTCGCCCGGTCCTGTGACGCCCTCTATATCCAAATACGTTCCAGGATGGATGGCGGCGGTCAACAGGACGTGGTTCTTGGTCTCAACATACACGCCGGCCTTGCCGTCATTCACGAAGAAGCCGTGCCAATCGACAAAACAGACGGTGCAAACTGCCCGCAGGTGCACGGGATAAAGCAGCTTCGCCTGGGAGGGTGTGAGGTTGTGAACCGCCTCGGCGGTGGTCAAAGTGGGCAAGCCGGCTGGAGCCTTCGGCGCCGCTAGCGCGCCCGCCGGACTACTCGCCTTCTGTGCCCTGGCCGGAACGCTCGGCGGCTGTGCCCCGGCCTGTGTTTCCTGAGCCGCAAGAGCCGGGCCGAGCAGCAGCAGGAGGGCGGCAGGGATCAAGCCAAGACCGGCCGTTCGGCGCAGGGCTCGCGCCCACCGAACTACCGGAGCCAGATCGAACTTGGCGCACTTATCCGCCATGTGTCCACTCTCTCGATACCGGTACAACTCATGCCAATCTGGGGCTCCTCTGTGTGCCCTGGCATCTGTCCATTTGCGAGGCAAACAGTACGCCCGCGAAGAAAAGGGCCGTCACATGGACCATAGCTGCCACAGAAGGGGCGACGGCTGGCAGTCGCGAGGCGGACCGCTGACTGCTTCTCGCGGCGGAGGCAAACCACATCCTTCTCCCAGCCGCGCCGCTCCCGGCTCTCCTCGACGGCGCCTGAGGTCTCAACTCTCAAAACGCGCGTTTTCCTCCATGTGCCGCGCTGCCTCTCAGCGCAGGCTCCAAATGCGTTTATCGGAGGATCGGGGAAAAAGCATCATCCGGTTCCTCGCGATTGCTTTCAATGCCCCAAAACGACACTCCGCGACCCAGCTAGCCGAACCACGTTGTAGACCCGGTGAAAGGACATTCTACTCCACGGCTGGACCGATTGCAGCAATCCTGTTGGTTGCCCTTGCCCAGCCATAGACTCCGCGGCCGCCCGTTAAGTCACTTAGACGCATCTATGCGGAGAATGCCTCAGCAGCCCTCCGGCAGCGGCGTGACCGGGATCTGCAGGGCGGAGTTGAAGCGCGGGAAGAACTCGAAGGCCGCGGCGACGGCGGTCAGCTCGACGATCTCCTGGAGGCTGAAGTGGGCGCTGAGTTCGGCAAAGGCTGCTTCGTCGATGGCGTTGCCCGAGCCGTGAAGAAGGCCGGCGTAGCGGAAACCGGCCTTCTCCCTTTCGGTGAAGGGGCCGGTCTCGAAGGCTTCGAGGCTGGCCACCTGCTCCTGCGTGGCGCCGCGCTTGACGGCCAGAAAGCGGTGGGCGCTGACGCAGTATTCGCATTCGTTCAGCGCGGCCACGCGGGTGGCGATCAGCTCCTTGTACCAGCCCTGGAGCGCACCCTCGGCCATCAGCGGCTTGAGCAGCGCGGCGATGCCCAGCACCAGCTCCGGTGCGTTGGCCAGAGCCTTGAACATATTGGGCACCACGCCGCGGTCGGCATAGAGCTTGTCGTAAAGAACGGCCACTTCGGCGGGGACCCCATCGCGCTCCAGCAGTGGAACGCGGGCTTCAAGAGAGCTTTCAGCGTTCATAAGTGCTCCGAAAAACCTCCCTACAAGTGTAAATCCGCGGGTTGGCGAGCGATCAACGCAGGATGGGAGGGCTGAGGCGGCAGATTTAGTCCTCGACAACCGCAAGTTGCCGGGATCGAGGCTCTCCTCTGCGATGGGGAGATCCGCCGGCTCTGTACAAGACAGGAGGCTCTCACTATACTGTTGTCCAATCATCTCCACTCAACCAGAGAATCACTGCGGAGATTCCATGCGGGTAGCCTTGGCCATCCGGTCATCCTGGCGTGGGGCATGAGAGACTCGAACGCCAAGGGACGGCCAAACCTCACGGGTTCCAACCGTAAAGTGCTCGAAACAACAGGGCGCTCAGCCGCGATGACGGAAGCGGTCCTCTCGACCGGCTTACCGCGCCGGCGGGCGCTACCAAGCCGACAGGAGGTAACAATGTCAACCGATGTGTTAATCAAATCGAGAATACGCCTGGCAGCCGACATCATAAAAAAGCTGGACACGACGGTTTATTTCACTTCCTCGAACCGAGGCCTGCCATTGCTAACCGACAAGCTCGGACTCACCGACCATGCCGCCAAAACGCAATTCGTTTACGATGTATGGAACCGGAAGCCGGAGTTCGTCGGAGACAACGCGCCACATGCGGATGTGCTAGCCAACACCATAGAGCAGGCGCACGGCAACTGCGACATGAAAGCCGAATGTGCCTACAGCTTGATCCGCAACGGCAAGGGCGGCGGACCCAGAACCAATACCAAGATAGTCAAATGCCAGATTCCCCACCACACTTTCTGCCTTCTCTGTTCAGACGACAAGGAAACAACGCCCAGCAAGGCATACTCCGTCGAGAACTTTGGCTTGGCGGCAGTTGTGATTGACGGCTGGCAATCGGACTACTACGCACCGAACGTTCATTGGCCTTGGGGTCGCGTACCGGGACCGGAGCGCTTCTACTGGCGGAAGAGGATTGAGGGCAACCAGATCACGGTCGTGAAGGTGTTCAGCTTCTGGCTCAATTGACCTGTGCGGCAGCCGGTCTTCGAGATTCTCACCGAGGTCGGCCTCTGGCAGCGCGGCGGCGTGGAGTGAAGGCCCAGTTCCGAAATCAAACCGGGAAGCGAAAATGGGAGAGCCGGAAGGGGGATGCGCGTGATCTCGCCTCTTTCCGGTTGAGCGAACGCCTGAGCAGGCTTAGGGTCTAGACAGGCCGGTTGCCCTCGGCTGCGCCGTTGACGCATTTGGCGGCGAGACCCTGACTCGCGGCAACCGCACGGACTCTATGACCAAGCTGGCGCGAGAGGGCGTCTCTTCCGGCGGGTTGACCGGGCGGCTGGCCCAGGCGGCGCTGGGCTACCAGCGCACGCTGGACGCGAACCCGCGCCAGCCGACGGCGCTGGTGGGCATCAGCCTGGTAGCGCTGGCCAGCCGCCAGTTCGAGGCCGCGGTGAAGATGGCCGAGACGGCCGTGGACGTGGCGCCGGAGATGGTGACCGCATGGATCGCGCTGGGCCAGGCGCTGAAGGCCGCCGGTCGAAGCGGCGAGGCGGAGCGCGCTTACGGCGAGGCCATCCGCCTGGACGGAATGAACGCCCTGGCCCGAATGGGGCTGGGCGAGCTGAAGATCGCCACCGGACGCCCGGAGGAGGCGGCGAAGGAGTTTGAGCTGGCCCTCAAGCGGCAGCCGGCTCTGGTGGCCGCGCATCTGGGCCTGGGCAATGCGCTGGCCGCGCTGGGGCGGGATGAGCAGGCGCTGGAGCGCTATGAGCAGGCGATTGCCCTGCGGCGGCGCCTGCCCGAGGGCGAGTTTGCCGCCGGGTTTGCGCTGGCGCGGCTGGGACGGCTGAAGCAGGCCGAAGCGCGTTACCGGCGAGCGCTGGTTCTGCGTCCGGACTTTGCCGCCGCCTGGTTGAACCTGGGCAGTCTGTTGCGTGAGCAGGGGCGAGAGGTTTTTGCGGAAGCGGCCCTGCTGCGCGCCGTCGAGCTGCGCCCGGACCTGATTGCGGGCTGGATCAGCCTGGCGATTCTGGAGTGGGAACGCCGCCGCCCGGTGGAGGCGGAGGCGCATCTGCGCAAGGCTTTCGCGCTCAATCCCGAGCAGGTGGAGACGCTGGTGGCCTGGTGCCAGTTCCGTGTGGCGGAGCGGGATCTGGCCGGCGCCTGGGGCTGGCTGCGCTGGGCTCTGGCCCGCGATCCGGACCACGCCGAAGCCGTGAACATGCAGGGCATTCTGCTGCACAACGAGGGCCGTTTCGCCGAGGCGGTCGAGGTTTTCGAGCGGGCCGAGGCGCTGGGCAACCGCGGTGCGGCCTCTAACCGCGGGAACTCTCTGCTGGATATGGGCAGGATGGGCGAGGCTTTGCGGGCCCACCGGACAGCGGTGGAGCGCGATCCCTCTCATCCCGGCGCAAAGTACAACCTGGCCTTGACCGAGCTTCGGCTGGGCGAGTGGCAGCAGGGCTGGCCGGCGTATGAGGCGCGCTGGCGCTTCCGCGAGGTTCATCGCAGCCCGCAGGTCTTCAGCCAGCCCCGGTGGCAGGGCGAGCCGCTCGCAGGCCGACGGGTGCTGCTCCACGCCGAGCAGGGACTGGGCGATACTATCCAATTCTGCCGCTATGCGACGCTGGTTGCGGCGCGCGGCGGCGGGGTCGTTCTGCAGGTGCAGGCGGCGGTCGAGCGCCTGATGGCCTCGCTCGCCGCGGTGCGCACAGGAACGGTCGAGATTGCGCTGCTGGGCGCCTGCCGCGGCGGGCCGAAGTTCGATCTGGAATGCCCTCTGCTGAGCCTGCCGGCCGTCTTCGGAACCACGGTGGAGACGGTTCCCTGGCCGGGCGCGTACCTGGGCGCCGACCCGCGGCTTGCGTTTGAAAAGCGTCTGGGGACTCCGCACCTTCGGGCCGATCCGCCGTCCAATCCAGAATCCGCTCAGCCGCCTCTGCGCGTGGGCCTTGCCTGGGCGGGCAATCCCCGCTACAAGGCGGATCACCAGCGGTCCATGGAGGCGAAGACGCTGCTTCCGCTGCTGCGCACTCCAGGCATCAACTGGATCGCGCTGCAAAAAGGAGAGGCGGCGGGGCAATTGTCCGGCCTGGCGGGCAGTGTTTTTGTCTGGGACGGGTCAAGCGCGGATAAGGACCTGGCCGAAACGGCCGCAATGCTGGCCACGCTCGACCTGGTCGTCACTACCGACACCTGCATCGCTCACCTGGCCGGCGCCATGGCCAAGCCGGTCTGGATTCTGCTGCCCCATCTGAGCGATTGGCGGTGGATGCAGCAGATCGAAACCAGCCCGTGGTACCCGACCGCAAGGCTCTTCCGCCAGCGCAGCCCCGGCGACTGGACCGGAGTGCTAAAGCGGGTGGCCGCGGAGTTGGGCGAGCTCAGACAGGCCCGGTCGAGGGCGGCGTATCCGAGGCCGAAGGGAAAGTCCGCGAGGCAGGACTCCCAGGCTTCCGCGCTCCTTCCGGCGTAATGCTCAGGCCAGAATCAAAAAAGGTTGGAAAAAGTTCTTGACACAGCGGACTCTATGTTATAGAGTACTCTTAATAGAGGAACACTCTGGAGACAAACAGAGGCCTCGGAGGAGATCAAACATGACAGCAGATTCTGAGGAGATGGGACTGAAAGACAGGTTGAGCCTGATTGAAACCATGATCGCCGAGGGACGGCGGAGCACCGAGAGCTACGCCTGGACCTTCATTCTGTGGGGCGTAGCGTACTATGTGGCGATCGCCTGGTCCACCTGGGGCTTCGGCTGGGCCATCTGGACGCGTTCCTACCTGGCCTGGCCGGTAACCATGACGGCTGCCTTCCTGCTGACCTGGTTTCTTGCGATTCGCAAGAGCGAGGGCAGGAGTGGCAAGCAGCCGGCGACAACCGCCGGACGCGCCATCGCCTCCATCTGGATCGCGATGGGGATCTCAATGTTCATCCTCCTGTTCTCGATGGGCTTGAGCGCCAGGGGCGACCAGCAGGTCTACGTGGCAGTCATTGCGGCCATGCTGGGCACATCGAATGCGGCGTCCGCCATGCTTCTCAGGTGGAAGCAGCAATTTGCCTGCGCGGTGGTGTGGTGGGCGGCGGCGGTGGCCTCCTGCTTTGGCACGGTAACCCAGAGTTCGATCGCGTTGCTGGTTGCCATCTTCTTCTGCCAGATCGTCTTCGGCATCTACGGAATGGTTTGCGAGGCTCGCATGCGCAAACAGCGGGGTGCGATCCATGCCTGAGCTGCCGGAGCTGAATCCTGTGATCCACGGGAAGTTGCGCCTGGCTTTGCTCTCGCTGCTGATTGGGGTCGAAGAGGCGGAGTTTACCTGGCTGCGCGCCAAAACCGGCTCGACGGACGGCAACCTGGGCGCGCAACTGCTGAAGCTGGAAGAAGCCGGCTACGTGGCGGTCGAGAAGAAGTTTGTCCAGCGCAAGCCGCAGACCATCTACCGTATGACGGAAGCCGGACGCCAGGCGCTGACCGAGTACGTCCAGGCGTTGAAGCAACTGCTGGGCGAATCCATGAACGCATGACAGCCAAGGGGAGGAATGCCATGAAGATTCAAAACGCAAATCAGCTCAGGGGCAGGGCATCGGGCGTGATCGTCGTCGCGGCCTTCGGAGCGCTGTGGCTCCTTCTCGCGCTCTACGCCATGCAGATGCTCAGCATAGCCACCGTTGCCGGCGTTCTCCTGGTTGCGGTGGCGCTGGTTGCGGCGGCCGTGCAACTCTTCCGCGAGGCGAAGAAATGGCCGCGCGTGCCCGACGATCCGGGGGTGGGACGCGCCTTCGGCTGGATCAATGCCGGGCAATGGATCGCCGTCGGCGCGGTGGCCTTCACGCTGGCCAGGCTGCGCCTCGACGCCTACATCCCGTCGGCCATCACCGCAATCGTGGGGCTGCACATGTTCCCGTTGGGGCGGATCTTCCGCTATCCGGCGCACTATCGTGCAGGAGCCATCATGCTGGCCTGGGCCGTGGCCAGCGTCGTATTTGTGCCCGTCGCAGATTTGCAGAGTATTGCGGCGTTGGGAACGGGCATGATCCTCTGGCTCAGCGCAGGCGTGACGCTGGTGTTGGCATTTCGCGCCGCGCGCCAATCGGCTGAGCCGCTGGCTTGCTAACTCCGCTAACTCAACTAACCCGGCTAGGCGGCTCGAGGCTCTCCCGCACCCGCTCCATGACTCCCATATAGTAGGCGAGGTTGTGGATGGTGTTCAGCGTTCCCGAAAGCGCCTCGCCGGCCTGCATCAGGTGGCGCAGGTAGGCGCGCGAGTAGCGGCGGCAGACCATGCACGGGCAGGCGGGGTCGGGCGGGCTCTCGTCTTCGGCGTATCGTTTGGCCTTGATGTTCAGCCGCCCCTCGCTGGTGAAGAGCAGTCCGTGGCGCGCGGCGCGGGTGGGCAGCACGCAGTCCATCATGTCCACGCCCATGCGGGCGTACTGCTCGATCTCGTCCGGGTAGCCCACGCCCATCAGGTAGCGGGGCTTGCCGGCGGGCAGCAGCGGCAGCACTTCGGCGATGGTCTCCTGCGTCAGGGCGCGCGGCTCGCCCACGCTCAGGCCGCCGATGGCGTAGCCGTCGAAGTCCATCTCGACGAGGCGCTCGGCGCTCTCGCGGCGCAGATCGCGGAAGGTTCCGCCCTGAACGATGCCGAAGAGAGACTGGGTGCGGGATTCATTCCCAGGTTCCCAAGTGCGAGGAACCTGGGGCACCCAGTCTTCCCAGGTCCCCAAGTGCGAGGGACCTCCACCCCACGGACAAAAGCCTGTCCGTGGGGACCCCGGACCTGGGGCACCCGACCATACGACTTCGTCGCAGTGGGTGCGAAAGTGGTCGAGTGACCGCCGCGCCCAGGCCATGGTGAGGCGCAGGCTCTCCTCGGCGCGGCTGCGGCTGGCGGGGTACTCGGTGCACTCGTCGAAGGCCATGCAAACGTCAGCGCCGAGAGCGATCTGCACTTCCATGGAGTGCTCGGGGGTAAAGAAATGGCTGCTGCCGTCGAGATGCGAGCGGAAACGCACGCCCTCGTCCGTGACCCGCCGCATCCCGCTCAGGCTGAAGACCTGAAAGCCGCCGGAGTCGGTGAGCAGGGCGCGCGGCCAGCTCATGAAGCGATGCAGCCCGCCCATGCGCCGGATGGCCTCGTGGCCGGGGCGCAGATAGAGGTGGTAGGTGTTGCCCAGGATCAGCTCGGCGCCCAGGGTTTCCAGCACATCCTGCGGCACGGCCTTGACCGTCCCGGCGGTGCCCACCGGCATGAAGACCGGCGTCTGGACGGCGCGGTGCGGCAGGCGAAGCTCACCCCGCCGTCCGCCCGCTTCGGTCGCCGCAACTAGGTTGAATTCGAGGGCCACCAGACGATTCTAGCGGCTGACCCAGGCGTTGCTTTGCAGCCGGACCACGGCTGCGAATTCGCGTCTTGAGCCCCCGAGCAAGCTGGGTGCCCCAGGTCTCGACTTTGAGACCTGGGATACCACCAACTGTGCGACCGTTTCCCTGTAACTGGAGACAAAAGCCTCAGGCGCAATCTCGTTGAGGGGAATCAGCACGAACGCGCGCTCGGCGAGGCGTGGATGGGGAATCTCGAGGCCCGGCTCGCTGATTTCGAGGTCCCCGAAGAGCAGAATGTCCAGGTCCAGCGTTCGGGGTCCGTTCGCGAAGCTCGCCGCCCGGTCGCGCCCAAACTCCCGTTCGATGGCCAGCAGCCCATCCATCAGCTTCCGCGGGGCCAGATCGGTCTCCAGCGCCGCCACGGCATTCACAAACCGCGGCTGCTCGACGAAGCCCACCGGCTCGGTCAGGTACAGCGACGACCGGCGGGTCACGCGCCCCAGCGATTCGAGGCGCAAAGCCGCGGCGGAGAGCGTAGCCTCCGGGGTTCCCGCCCAACTGGCCAAATTCCCGCCCATTCCGATGTACGCTGTTCGCATCTTCTCCAGACTATCGCGGAAGGCGGAGATATGGCATCGAACCAAGAAAGCTCCTCATGAGCTGCGAAATCGTCTACCAGTTGGGCGACGGGCCATTTGGGGAGCGGCGAAGTTGTTAAAGTGGATGCAGCGCCGATTCGCGGCGCGCTCTGGATGGCTCGGCAGGCGGAGTCCAGAGCAACCGGAGTCCCAATGAAGAGTTATCGCATTCTTGTTGCGCTGATGTTACTCGCGGGAATGACAGGCAGGTCGTTTGCGGCCGCGCGCGCCGAAGAGCGTCCCTGGTCGGAGCGCGCGGCGAACGCGGCTATTGAGCGCTGGCCGGGCGGCCGCTTGGCGCCCGCCGGAGCGCGCTGGGTGTGGAACTACGACCTGGGCACGCTGCTGGAAGGCGTGGACGCCGTGTGGCTGAACAGCGCCGATCCGCGCTACTACAACTACATCAAGAGTTCGGTCGATCAATTTGTAACTCCCGACGGCTCCATCCCCACCTTCAAGCCGGAAGAGAATCAGCTGGACAGCATTCTGCTCGGACGCCAGCTTCTACTGTTATACGGAGTGACGCAGGACGCGCGCTACGCAAAGGCCGCCACGCTGCTTTACCAGCAGCTTGTTCATCAGCCGCGCACCCCCTCCGGGGGATTCTGGCACAAGCAGCGATACCCCAATCAGATGTGGCTGGACGGGCTTTATATGGCTGAGCCTTTCTATGCCGAATATGCAGTCAGGTTTCATCATCCCGAGGCGTTCGACGACATAACTCACCAGTTCGCGCTGATGGACCAGCACGCGCGCGACGCCAAGACCGGCTTGCTCTATCACGGATGGGATGAGTCGAAGCGGGAGCGCTGGGCCGACAGGCAGACCGGGCTTTCCTCGCAGTTTTGGGCGCGCGGCATGGGCTGGTACATGATGGCGCTGGTGGATACGCTCTCCTATTATCCCGAAGAGAATCCGGGACGAATGCAGTTGATCGGGCAACTTAGCCGGGATGCGGCGGCCGTGGCGCGCTACCAGGATGGGGCGACGGGGTTGTGGTACCAGGTGCTCGACAAGGGCGGCGCAAAGGGAAACTATCTGGAGTCCTCGGCCTCGTGCATGTTTGTTTACGCGCTGGCCAGGGGAGTGCGGCTGGGTTATCTTCCGCAGAGTTATCTTGCCAATGCGGAGCGCGGTTACAAGGGGGTTCTAACTCATTTCATCGAGACCGGTCCCGGCGATTCGGTTTCGCTTACCGGAACAGTGAAGAGCGCGGGGCTTGGCGGCGACCCCTATCGCGATGGAAGTTATACCTATTACATCGGCGAGAAGACAGTTACCAACGATCCCAAGGGAGTGGGCGCGTTTCTGCTGGCCAGCGCGGAGATGGAGAACGCCGCAAATGCAAAACTGGGGCGCGGCATGACGGTACTGCTGGACGGCTGGTTCAGCAGCCAGAAGCGGCCCGACGCATTCGGGCAGCAGGTCTACTTTCATTACAAATGGGACGACTGGAGCAACAGCGGTTATTCTCTGCTCGGTCATATCTTCCGCAACTTCGGCGCAGAGACCAAAACTCTGTATGCGGCGCCGACGGCTGCGGCGCTAAGTCGGGCGCAGGTTTACATTATCGTCTCGCCGGACATTCCAATCAAGAATCCGAACCCGAATTATGTGCGGCCGGAAGACGCGGCGCAGATCGGCGAATGGGTCAAAAGCGGAGGCGTGCTGATGATTCTGGCCAACGATCCGGCGAATACCGACCTGGAGCACCTCAATCTGATAGTCGATCCATTCGGCATTCACTTCAACAGCGTTTTGCGCAAGCACGTGCTGGGCGATTCGTATGAGATGGGGAAACTCGCGGTTCCCGCCGGCGGTCCCATCTTCCGCAGTCCGCATACTTTGTTCATGAAGGATGTCTGCAACATCTCGGTCAAGTCACCGGCAGTTACATCGTTTCAGGACGACGAAGGGATTCTGATGGCCACGTCGAAGTACGGCAAAGGAACCGTCTTCGCCACGGTCGATCCCTGGCTTTACAACGAATACACCGATGGCCGGAAACTGCCCGCCGGGTACGACAATTATGCCGGTGGCAAGGAGCTGGTCCGGTGGATACTCGAGCGGGTTGGCGCCAGGTAGATTGCGATTGCGGCATGGGCGGCGTTCGCCCCCCGACGGCTTTCACGTCCGGATGAACCTCGGCCACGCCAAGGTCGCAGGGAAGTCCTATCTCCGCGCCCTCCTCCACTGCACCGACAACGTCAACCTCATGAATACAATCGCAGAAGCCCGCATCCTGCCGGGAGAGCTGGGAACCACCCGCAAGCGCGCAGGGCATGCGCGCAGCCTTCGTGGAACCGAGCTGGCCGAACTGGACTAGAATACTGTGCAATAGGGATTGCTCCATGCTAAGGAGGGGCCGTGCCGGTTTGGATCGAGATTGCCGTCGCCCTGCAACTTACCGCGACCGTTGTCCTGCTCTTGGTTATTGTTTTTTTCCGCAGTATTGGAGGCAGCCGAGACCTGAGAGCCCTTTCGCAGAGAGTTGAGCAGCTGTGTGAATTGGGTGGCAAGGCAGACTCAAAGATCGATCAGCTGACGACAAGGCACGATCAATTCGCGACTGCCTCAGCCCAATCCACATCGAGTCTACGAACAGAGCTACTCGCAGCGTTGTCTACGGAATTCTCTAATCTTCGGCAAGAGGTCGTAAACTCGATTACTCAGATCGGGGGTCAGACCCGAGCGACGCTCGAAGAACTGCGAGCCTCGACTAATGGGCGGCTCGACAAGCTCACCGGAGACTTGACCGCCCAACAAACAAACCTGAGAGATTCAGTCAACTCTCAGCTCAGCGGCTTTCATGGAGAGGTGACCAATAGATTCAATGAGTTCCAGAAGGCACAAATCGATCAGGGAAGCACATCTAGGGAAGCCATCGATGGGACACTATCGAGATTAGGGAGAGACATCCGCGAAGCCGTCAATGAGCTCAAGTCGGACGTAACTAACCGCATAAACGACATGGCACAACAGACGACGGCACTGAGGGAAAGCGCGGAATCTCAGCAGACCACGCTCCGCCAAACAGTAGAAGAGCGGCTCGATAGGCTCAACGAATCAAACGCAAAGAAACTCGACGAAATGCGGGAAACCGTGGATGAGAAGCTTCATAAGACGCTAGAGAGCCGCCTGACGGAGAGCTTTGGCGTTGTTACGGAGCACCTCGGCAGGGTCCAGTCAGGGTTAGGAGAGATGAAGGAACTTGCATCCGGAGTAGGGGACCTGAAGCGTCTACTAACCAATGTGCGAACCAGGGGGTCAGTTGGAGAATTCGCGGTGGGGATGCTGCTTGAACAAATGCTAGCTCCAAACCAATTCGTGAGGAATGCGCACATCAAGCCAGGGAACAGGGAATCCGTCGAGTTTGCAGTGCGCATTCCCAATGGGGAAGGGGAAGAAACACTTTTGCCGATAGATGCAAAGTTTCCAAGGGAGGACTGGGAGAGGCTTGAGGATGCTATTTCGAGAGACGACAAGGAAGCTGCAAAGGCCTGTCGCAAAGCACTGTTGTCCAGGATTAGGACCGAGGCAAAGAAGATCTCGGACCTCTATATCTCTCCCCCCATTACCACGGATTTGGCGATCCTCTGCGTTGCCACTGAGGGCCTATTTGCCGAAGTGCATCGTGAACCAGGGTTTGCCGATGAACTTCGCTCGCAATTCCGAATCCTAGTCGCAGGCCCGACAACGCTCATGGCAATTCTTAGCAGTCTCCAGATGGGGTTTAAGACGCTCGCAATCCAAAGGAAGGGCTCGGAGGTCTGGAATCTGCTCGCCGAGACGAAGAGTGAATTTGGGAAATTCGGCGTCCTTATGAACAAGGTCGAAAAGCAGGTCGGAACCGTCCAAAATACCCTCCAGGAAGTGGGAAAGCGGACCCGGGCCATCAATAAGACGCTAAGTGCGGTCGAGGTGCTCGAAATGGGGCCGCAGAAGGCGGCCCCGCTTCTCGATCTTGGTGTGGAAAGCGAAGAGGAATTCGGGGACCAGCCAGAAGAGTAAGGCGGGATAGGGTATTGGGAATCGGCTCTGCGGTACCCACTTCGCCTAATGTACGCCTTCCGCCTGTGCATTTTCCGTCCAATCTCGAAATCTGCGCCCCACGCGGCGGGCATCGGCCCGGACTCGACCGTCCACCGACGCTGGCCCGAGTGGGCCGCTCCCGGCTGCGCCAGCCGCACCCCCGTCGACTACAATTGCCGGTATCCCGGTCGTGGAGGCTCGCCCTGTTCGCTGCGCTTGTGACCCGTCTCGATCCCGTCGCCGATCTGCTCCAGGTCCGGTTTGGAGGACTGGCGTCGCGGGCGGCCGCATACCTCATGTTTGCGCCCCAGAACGGCCTGCGCCACTACCTGAAGGCGATGCAGACGACGGACCAGACCTTCAAGGGACTTTACCACTGGAACCTCTTTGATGCGGTGGTGCTGCTGCCCTACTTTGCGGTGATGATCGTTCTGTCGATCTACGGCCTGCACCGCTACACCATGTGCTACCTGTACTTCAAGTACCGCAAGAACTACCATCCCGATCCGCCCCGGCACTTCGAGGAGCTGCCGCGGGTGACCGTGCAACTGCCTATCTTCAACGAGCAGTTCGTCATCGACCGTCTGATCGAGGCGGTCTGCGCCATGGAGTACCCGCGCGAGAAGCTTGAAATCCAGGTGCTTGACGACTCGACGGACGAGACCCGGCAGGTGGCCTCCGCAATTGTCGAGCGCTACGCGGCGCTGGGCTACCCCATCGTCTACATTCACCGCACAAATCGTTACGGCTACAAGGCCGGGGCGCTGGACGCCGGCCTGAAGATCGCCAAGGGCGAGTTCGTGGCCATCTTCGACGCCGACTTCGTGCCCCCGCCCGACTGGCTGATGAAGGTCATCCACCACTTTGCCGAGCCGGAGATCGGCATGGTGCAGACGCGCTGGACGCACATGAACCGCGATTACAGCATGTTGACCGAGATCGAGGCCATCCTGCTGGACGGCCACTTTGTGCTGGAGCACGGCGCGCGGGTGCGCTCGGGCGACTACTTCAACTTCAACGGGACGGCCGGCATGTGGCGCATCAAGGCCATCGCCGACGGCGGAGGCTGGCAGCACGACACCCTTACCGAAGACACCGACCTCAGCTACCGGTCGCAACTGGCGGGCTGGAAGTTCAAGTACCTGCCGGAGGTGGAGTGCCCCTCCGAGCTGCCCATCGAGATGACCGCCTTCAAGACCCAGCAGGCGCGCTGGGCCAAGGGCCTCATCCAGACCAGCATCAAGATGCTGCCCAAGATCTTCCGCTCCGATGTGCCGCGGCGCATCAAGGTCGAGGCCGTCTACCACCTCACGGCCAACTTGAGTTATCCGCTGATGGTGATCATGTCGGCGGCGCTGATTCCGGCCATGATCTGCCGCTTCTACCAGGGCTGGTTCCAGATGCTGCTGATCGACGTGCCGCTTTTCACCGCGTCCAGCTTTTCCATCGCGGTCTTTTACCTCATGAGCGAGCGCGAGCTTTACCCCAAGACCTGGATGAAGACCTTCCTCTATCTGCCCTTTCTGATGGCTCTGGGCATCGGACTGACGGTCACCAACACCAAGGCGGTGATGGAGGCTTTGTTCGGCATCAAGAGCGCCTTTGTGCGCACCCCCAAGTACCGCGTGGCCAAGAAGGGCGAAAAATCGCAGGCCGCGAAGTACCGCAAACGCCTGGTGCTGGCCCCCTGGATCGAGATCCTCCTCGGCTTCTATTTCATGGCCGCCATCCTCTATACCTTCTCGAACCACAACTACTTCACCGCGCCATTCCTGATTCTGTTTGTCATCGGCTACTGGTACACCGGCCTGATGAGCCTGCTGCAGGGGCGCTTCGAGCGCTGGCGCACGGGCACAGCGGCCAACACCGACGAGTCCAGCCCCAAACCGTTCCCGGTGGGGGTGTGAGGGCAGCTCCATGCGTCAGCCCGGTCAGGAACCAGAGATTCGATGGGATTCCCGCAAGGCGTGGGCGAACCTTCGCAAGCACAAGGTTTCATTTGAGGAGGCCGCAACGGTCCTTGATGACCGGATGTCGGTGACGAAACCCGACCCCGATCACTCCATTGCGGAATGCAGATTCCTTACTCTTGGGCTATCATGCAGACATCGGCTCGTTCTGGTGGCCCACACCGAAGATCCGAACGAGATTCGCATCATCAGCGCGCGGCGACCCACGCGGAGTGAACGAAATGCCTACGAAAGCGACTGAATCGAAGAAGTTCAGGGATACAATGCGGCCGGAGTACGACATGAGCGGCGGCGTCCGGGGAAAGTATGCCGGCCGATTCACGGGCGATGTGGTGATGGTGCCCATTGCTCCGGATGTTGCCGCTGCATTCCCCGACGCGAGCGCGGTAAACGATGCCTTGCGGGTGCTGCTCAAGGCTGCGAAAAAGGTGGCTCCGGCAGCCTGAGAGGAGGTGCATGTTGCAGGCAGGATCGAGTAGCCTCTCCTCGGACTTTCCGCATTACATTCCGGTCATCGTAGCTGTCTTTTGGGTTCTCCTTTCATATGCACTCAGTTTTGTTGGCGGTTGGTTCGCATTGTCCCGGCATTTTCGCGCGCAATCCGAGCCGTACGGAGAAGTAAGAACTGCTGGATCGTTCTTCAATGTTCTGGAAGGCGTCGGGATGCGATTCGGCGTGAGCTACAGTAACTTGGTTCGCTTGGCTGCCGCCGAAGATGCACTTTATCTCTCGGTATTCTTCCTGCTCCGCCTCGGTCATCCACCGCTTTGCATTCCCTGGAAGGAAATCAAGGATGTGGAGAGGAAGTCTCTTGGGCTGCGATATGTGGTTCTCTTGCTTGGCGAGAAGGAGCGCATTCCCCTGTACATCTCCGAGCGCATGGCAAGCAAGCTGGGAATCCTGGAACGTCTGCTGTGCTCGCAGCAGGCGTGAATTGGGCCTCGGGTGAAGGATGGGGCCGGTAATTCCTGTCGATTGGGACCGAAACCGGGCTACACTATCCATGTGGCAACCATGCTGACCGCCGAAAAGGTACGCGCCGCCCTGGAGAATCTCCGGCCTACAAAGGAGAAGGTCGATCTGGCCGTGAAGACGGCTGTCGAGATCGCGCAGCCTTCCCGCGTGATCCTCTTCGGCTCCTGGGCGCGCGGTGAGGCCGAGTGGGATAGCGATCTGGATTTGGCGGTGATGATGCCCGACTCCGCCGAGCCGGAACTGGGCCGCGTTCATCGCAATCTGCGCCGCAAGCTGGACGAAATCCCTATGACGATCGATCTGGTCGTGACCACCGAAGGATGCGCAAGGCGGTTCTCCGGTTCGGTCAACTCGATCTATCACAAGATTCTTCAGGATGGGCAGGTAGCGTATGAGCAACAGCCCGTACACGCAGGCACAGGTTCTTCTGATCAAGGCCGCTGAAGACGAGGCGATCCTTCATTCGGGTGGCATTCCCGAGTCTATTCTTGGTTTTCACGCGCAGCAGGCAGTCGAAAAGCTCATCAAGGCGCTGCTGTCGCAGCTCTCGGTTTCGTTTGAGTTGACGCATAATCTGGGCAGACTCCAGACCGCTCTTGAAGCCGCTGGGGAGCGCTTGCCCGCCACGCCCTTGCTGCTGAGCGAATTGAACGATTTTGCAGTGGCTTACCGCTACGAATTGCTGTTCCAGTTTGCCGCTCCCGATAGGGCTCAGCTGATCGAGACCGTGCGCCTGATCCGTGAGCACACCGTTGCCCGCATCGCCGCGCTCTCCGGCGCGCCCCTGCCTCCTCCGTCGCAGTAGATTCAGGCTCTCTCAGACGCCGTCGTTGCGCATAAACTCTTGCCGGCGTTCGGCGGCTCACTTGCGCGTCTTGCCGCTCTTCATTCCGCCAGCCCGCCGCCCGCTCTGGAGCTCAGCTTCAAAGCGGGCGGCGGCAGCGCGAAGATCAGAAATCCGTTCCCGGAATAAGGTTGGGGTTGGTGACGTAAGAGTACTTGCTGGGATTGGACTGCACCAGGCCTTCGGCGGCGTTGTTCCATAGGGTGCCGTGGGCGCCGGTGGAGTTGTTCTGAACGACCGACTGATCGAGCAGGTAGTTGCTAAAGCCCTGGCCGTTCTGGGCGTTGGCAGTCTGGCCGGCGTTCCACGAGGCCTGCTCGGCGGAGTTGGCGGCCTCGGTCGAGTTCATGCGGGCGGTGGCCTGTGCGCCGATCTGCTTGATCTGGTTCACCCTCACCTGGGCCGCCGCCAGCGTCTGCTGGTCCGACTGCTGCTTCTGCTGAATCAGTTTCGCGTTCTCCGCGTTTACCACTTGCATGTTCGGTTGATAGGTCTTGATGATCGAGTTCACTACTGGCTTCTCCTTGTCGGCGATCGCAAGGGGCAGCAACGCATGGCTGAGAGTCACGGAATAGGTGCCGTAGTCGCGCGTCGGATCGGTCACCGTCATGAGGTCGCTGAAGAACTGCATTCCTTTGCCGTCAGGATCCATCTGCCCGCTGGCCATCACGCCGTGGACGCCCTGAGGCTCAGGCATCTCCTGGATTTTGTCCACCTGGATCTTCGCCGGGCCTTGGCCGCCTGCCTGTCGCCATGCCTGGAAGACGTTGACGAACTCCTTGGTCAGATCGCCGCGGAAGGCATAGACCACGGTTCCGGGTCCTTCGAGTTGGCCGTGCGCATCACTCCTGGCCCGGAAGGGGTTGGTGGGATCGATACCGCCGCGGTTCATCTCCAGACCCAACTGCTCGCCGTTCGGCCCGCGCACGATGATGGCGCCACGGTAGCTTTGGGGATCCACCGTCCACCCATTGGGGACTGAAAGGCTTGCCGAGTTGTCCGGCGCGGTGACGGGGTGGAGCGGAACGGAGGATGCAGAAGCAGCGCCAGCCGGGGAGGAGGCGTTGGAGTTCGCTGCTGGAACGGAGCCGCCGGCAGCAGGTGCAGCTCCCGCGCCGGGAGCGGCCGCCTGGCCGGCCGGCTGCCAAACGCCGGAGAGTTGCTGGAGCATGGGGTTCACGGTCTGGCCGAAGCGCGACGCAAGGTCGTAGATCATTGCCCCATCCGCCTGGTTCGGCCCGGTCGATCTGGCAATCACCATGCCCGCCAGCGGGAGGTTTCCCTCCGGGTGGTCGGTCACCGTGAAGAACACCCCGACGGAGTTGGTTCCGGTGAACTGGAAGACGCGTCCGATCTGCGGCTTCTCGCCGCAGAGGCTATGCACCCTGGCCAGGAGGCTGGTGAGGACGGCCGACTGAGTGGTGGCTCCGCTGACGGCGCCGTAAACGATCTTGCCCCCTTGTGGAGCGGTGATGGTGGTCAGCGGGGTTGGCGCCGGCGCTTGCGTCTGTGCCTTGCAGGCGCAGAGAGCAAGGATGGACAACGAAAGAAACACTGAAAATCGCCGCAATGTAAGCATGTGAACAGGAACCTGACCTTTCCGGGAGCAGAACCGCTCTCACTACAGACTGCGAAAAGCAAACGCAAAATGCGTCACTTAGACAATACTCCGAAAGTCGCAGGAACTTGAAGCGGGAACGGCGGCTCTGCGGCGCGCCCAGGCCACTCCGCTACAATAGACTGCAAGCGTCTGCCGTGCCGAGACTGGATTCCCGGCCCGCCAGACGCATCAGAGCATTATGCTAGCCAAGAACCTACCTGAAGCCCTCACTTTCGACGACGTTTTGCTGGTGCCCGCCTACAGCGACGTGGTGCCTGTGCAAGTCAGCACGCAGACCCAGCTGACCCGCGAAATCACGCTGAACACGCCGCTGATCTCCTCCGCCATGGACACGGTGACCGAGTCGCGCATGGCCATCGCCATGGCCCAGCAGGGCGGCATCGGCATTGTGCACCGCAATCTGAGCATCGCCGACCAGGCCGGGGAGATCGACAAGGTGAAGCGCTCGGAGAGCGGCATGATCGTGGATCCGGTGACCATCGGGCCGGAGCAGATGATCGGCGACGCCCTGGAAGTGATGCGCCGCTACAAGATTTCCGGCGTGCCGGTGACGCAGGGCAAGAAGCTGGTGGGCATCCTCACCAACCGCGACCTGCGCTTTGAAACCCGCACCGACATTCCCATCGGCGAAGTGATGACCAAGGAGAACCTGATCACCGTTCCCGTCGGCACCACGCTGGAGGAGGCCGAGCTGATCCTGCACAAGCACCGCGTGGAGAAGCTGCTGGTGGTGGACGATCAGTACAATCTGAAGGGCCTGATCACCGTCAAGGACATACAGAAGAAGCTGAAGTATCCTAACGCCAGCAAGGACGATCAGGGCCGGCTGCGCGTGGGCGGAGCCATCGGGGCCACGGGCGACTTTCTGGAGCGCGCGGCGGAACTGGTGCGGGCGCGTGTGGATGTGCTGGCCATCGATTCGGCTCACGGCCACTCGTCGCGCGTGCTGGAGGCAATTCGCGAAGTCAAGAAGCGCTTCCCGCAGGTGGGGCTGCTGGCCGGCAACGTGGCGACCTGCGAGGGCGCGCTGGCCTTGATCGAGGCGGGCGCCGACGCCGTCAAGGTGGGCATCGGACCCGGCTCCATATGCACCACGCGCATGGTCACCGGCGCGGGAATGCCGCAGATCTCGGCCATCTCCGAAGCTGCGCGCGCCGCCCGCGAACACGGCATCCCGGTCATTGCCGACGGCGGCGTCAAATACTCCGGCGAGATCACCAAGGCCATTGCGGCCGGCGCCAGCTCGGTGATGATCGGCTCGCTCTTTGCCGGCGTGGACGAGAGCCCCGGCGAAACCATCCTCTACCAGGGCCGCAGCTTCAAGAGCTATCGCGGCATGGGTTCGCTGACCGCCATGAGCCAGGGCTCCGGCGAACGCTACTTCCAGAGCACCGCCGACCTGGCTACCGCCGAGATGGGCGCGGAGGGCGTCGTCCAGCGCGAGCGCGAAAGCCAGAACCGCCTGGCCAAGTTCGTCCCCGAGGGCATCGAGGGGCGCGTGCCCTACCGCGGGCCGCTGGAAGCCATGGTCTTCCAACTGGTCGGCGGCTTGCGCTCCGGGATGGGCTACCTGGGTTGCGCCACCATCGCGGAACTGCAGGAGAAGGCGCAGTTTGTGCGCATCTCCGGCGCCGGCCTGCGCGAGAGTCACGTCCACGACGTGATCATCACCCGGGAGGCGCCCAACTATCATGTCGAGTAACAGGCGCGGCCTCAGGTACTGGATAAGCGCCTGGCTGCCGGTCGCCGTCGGTATCGGCGTCATCATGATGGAGTCGACGGAGACCTTCGGCTCCGACCGCACAAGCGGCCCGCTGCGCTGGCTCTTCGAAGCGATCTTCGGCCCTGTGGCCGACGCCCGCTGGGAGCTGCTGCATCACATCATCCGCAAGTCAGGACATTTCCTCGGCTATGGGGCCATGGGGTTGCTGTGGCTGCGCGCCTGGTGGATGACTCTGCCCCGCTCCCGCTTCCTCCATGACGCTCTGCTTGCGCTGCTGGGTACGGCGCTGGTGGCCAGCTTCGACGAGTGGCACCAGAGCTTTCTACCCAACCGGACCGGCTCTCCGTGGGACGTGCTGCTGGACTGCTGCGGCGCCATCACGCTGGAACTGCTGGTCTATGTCTTCATGCGGATATTCAAGCCAAAGAAGCTGGTCAGAGTTGGGTAAGCAATCATGATATCGAATCGGTTACCTGGCCGTCGGTGCCGACGCTTCCGTGATATGATTCCTCACAATTGCTCCACAAACTGCGAAAGAAGAGAGTAACAGTTGCCAAGCTTGCGTAGAAACCTCGATCCGAAGGCGACGCAAATGAACGGACTTTTCCGGCGACAAGGAGGGGAGCGCGACATCGTTCGACTTCAGTGGTGGTTTCGCTGCGCATTCGCATTGTGCGCGCTGATCGATTGTTGGATGTGCAGGTTTTCTATTGACCCCGACAGCATGTTCTATATGGACATGGGCGATCAGTACTGGAAGGGGAATTGGCACGCGGCGCTGAACTCCTATTGGTCGCCTCTCTATGGGTGGCTTACGGGATTGATGTTTCGAGCGACGAAACCGTCGATGCGCTGGGAATATCCAGAAGTGCATCTGCTGAATTTCGCGATCTTTGTAGCGACGCTGTTTTGCTTTGAGTTCTTCTGGCGCGAATTGCTGGCGTCGAGAGGCGATAAGGCCTGGGCGGGAGTGTCGCGTCTGTATGTGTGGGTACTGGGATACCTATTGTTTGCCTGCGTGCTCTTTGGAGCCGATGCGTTAGCAATGGTGTTGCCGGACTTGCTCGTGGCCGCGCTGGTGCTATTGTCATCGGGAATGATGCTGCGATTCATGGCGGGACGGATGGGCACAGCTTCCGCTTTGCTGCTGGGGATCCTGCTGGGGGCAGGATACCTGGCAAAGGCTGCGATGTTGCCGTTTGCCTTCATAGCAATGACGACCATGTTCGTATTCGCGTGGAGGCATCATAGAAGGAAGTCGCTGATTGCCGCCAGTCTGCTCGGTTTTCTTTCGGTTGCTGGGCCTTTTGTCACAGCGCTCTCGCTGAATCTGCACCGGTTCACATTTGGCGATTCAGCGAAATTGAATCAAGGTTGGTATGTGAATGGCGTGAATCCGAGACCTCGCCACTGGCAAGGAGATGATATCGGGCATACGGACGCCCAGCATCCGACGAGAAGGGTTTTCGCCTGGCCGGAAGTGTATGAGTTTGCCACTCCGGTGGAAGGAACTTATCCGCCGGGGTACGACCCGGCTTACTGGTATGCGGGACTCGATTCGAGTGTTCATCCCGTGCGGGAGGCTAAGGCCCTATCTCGCAACATGGGTTCTATCGACGAATACTTCTCAAGGCACATGGGTTTCCTGACGGCCGTCCTGTTAATGATGTGCTCGTTGAGCGGCCGGGTCAAAGATGTTTGGCGACAATTTGTAAGTTTATGGCCGATTCTGGTTCCGGCAGTTGCGGTGTTTATGATGTACGCGATGGTGTACTGGGAACAGCGATACACCTTCGGTATGATGCTGGTGCTGTGCGGTGCGGTGATGGCCTCAACGAGCATTTTAGGAGAAGAATGGAGAACATATGTGTTGCGGGCAGCGAGCCTGACGTTGGGTTCAATGGTTGTGTGCTGGGTGCTGCCCAGCCTGATGTGGGGTGGTTATCGTCATAGCGAAATGTCGGCGCAGCAGGTCGTGGTAGCGGAACGGCTGCGGACAATGAGTATCGAGCCCGGTGATCGCGTGGCACTGATCGGCGACGGTTTTGTGGAGTATTGGGCACGGCTTGAGAAGGTCAGGATTGTTGCCGAGGTGCCGGACGTCATGGAGGCCGGTGGCGCAGACTCGGCAGCCGCGTTCTGGGACTCAAACCCGGAAATTGAACAGGAGGTGCTCAACATTCTGAAGAGTACCGGGGCGAAGGCAGTGGTCGCAGCCAACCCGCCAAGAGTTCTGCCGCCAGGATGGGTCGAGATAGGTAATACGAGGCACGCGGTTTATCTCTTCCGGTAAGGATGGGAGAATTCCGCGGTGTGGTGGCGCGCCTCAATCCTCTCGATGCAAAGGAGCGTACCTCGTCCGGGCACGCGCCGATAGACCTTTGAGTTTCAAGGCGAAATCGATATGACGCTCCATCCTTGCCGCGCGTCGCCGCGGTTCGCCGTGCCGAACGAGAAGGGCGGAGTAGGCGGCTGCATTCCAATGGAGCCAGATCATTACTGTTTTCGAGTTCGAGCCGGTCTTCAGGCCCGATCTTCGATCTCCGTTTCCCGGCCCCCGATCCCCGCCCTCTGCGCTACCATATTCTTGAAGGCAGAATCGGGGCACGCATGTTCGTCGTAGTTTGGCAGTTCGAGATTGCCGAGGAGAAAATTGCCGCTTTTGAAGCCGCCTACGGGCCCGAGGGCGCCTGGGCCAAGCTCTTCCGCACCTCCCCGAACTATCTGGGAACGGACCTCATGCGCGACGCCTACATTCCTGGCGGCTACCTCACCATCGACCGCTGGACGAGTGAGGAGGATTTCCGCGCCTTCCGCAAAGACCACGACGCGGAGTACGAATCCCTCGATCGCTCCTCGGACGCGCTCACCAGTCGCGAAACCCGCATCGGCGCTTATGTCGGCTGACTTTCGGGGGAACGAATCGCCGATCGCCGATCCCGGATTCCATGCATGCCGGATTCCCAACAGCCAAGCCGGCAAGATAAGATGGAGAGACTACATAACCTGAGGCTTTGAATGCCGTCCCGTCTCTTCTCGCTGATCGCGCTGCTGTGCCTGTCGTCCGCCCTCTACGCGCAATCGGAGGCCCGCGTGCGCTACCAGGTATACGGCGGCTATACGTTCCTCTCCAACTCTTTCAATGGAGTAGCCGGATCTCGGCAGCCGCTGAACGGATGGGATGCAGCTGTGGCCTTCCCGTCCTGGCGCGGCCTGCGTTTCAAGGTCGATACGTTCGCATACAGAGGGACTAACCTGGGCGCGCCGCAGCACGCCATTTTCTTCATGGGCGGCGGGCAATACACCTGGCGTATCGGAAGAGAATCCGTTTATGTGCAAGGATTGATGGGGGACGGCGGCCTGAACAAGGATTGGGGGGCAAACAAGACAACCGGCGAAACCGCCTCGTTCTCAACCCTCGCCGGCGGCGGCCTGGACACTCCAGTCACGCGGCACTTGGCCTTTCGCGTGGATGGTGGTTTTCAGTACACCAATTTCGTCCTTCAGGCCCCCGATCTTTATCCATACGTCATCCCTGGCCTGCCCAATTATTTCGGCCGCATCTCCAGCGGATTGGTCTGGCATTTCTAGAAGTCCATCCTCGAGATCGTCAGATTCGCCGGACTCGCAATGCGCGATTCGCAAAGCGGCGTTGAGACATAGTTTCCATTTACGGTTGACGATCTTCCAAGCGCGCATGGAGCCAAGAGCAGCAGTCACAAATCAACTGCCGGAGCTGACCGTCCCGGCTACCGTCCACGCAGGCCCTTGTTAGCGCGTAAACGGGCCTTCCGCTGAATCCGTGAGTGAGTCAAGCGGAGTATTGTTCCTGAATATCTATGGATCGCCCGTTCCGGATTGAGGCGACGAGCCCCCCGGAGGGGTCCACTGCGACAAGGTTGGCGGGCTGGCCGACGGCGAGGGCGCCGGCCTGATCGCCGAGGCCGGTCATGGCGGCGGGGTTGGCTGTGAGCAGGCGCAGCGCCTCTTCGAGCGGCGCGCCGGTGAAGGCGATGTAGTTCGCCAGGGCACGGTCGAGGGTGAGCACGCTGCCGGCTAGAACACCGCCAGCCGTGGCGCGGCCATTGGCGACATGAACGGAGATCCCGCCCAATTGATATTCGCCGTCGGGCATGCCGGTGGCGCTCATGGCGTCGGTGACCAGAATCGCCCGCCGAGGTCCCTTTGCCATCCACCATAGCTTCACCAACTCAGGAGCGGTGTGGATGCCGTCGCAGATCAGCTCGGCAAAGAGCGCATCGCAAGTGAGCGCAACGCCCAGGATGCCCGGCTCGCGGTGGTCAAGAGGGCGCATGGCGTTGAAGGTATGGGTTGCGCTGACGGCTCCGGCGGCGATGGCGGCGCGGGCCTGGGCGGCGGTTGCACCCGAATGGCCAAGGGAGACGCGAACGCCGCGCGCCGTGGCGTGGGCGGTGAGTTCGACCGCTCCGGGCAGCTCGGGGGCCAGCGTCATCAGGCGAATGTGCCCCTCCGCAACCTCGAAGAGGCGATCGAAGAGGGCGATATCGGGGGCGAGCAGGTACTCGGGCGGATGGACGCCGCGCCTGGCGTGGGAGAGAAACGGCCCTTCGAGATGAATGCCGAGGAGGCGGGCTTGGGCCTGCTCCGGCAGACGCGCGGCGAGCTTCGCCAGGCCCGAAAGCGCGCGCAGGGTGATATCCAGCGGAGCGGTCACCGTGGTGGCCAGAAAGCTGCCCGTCCCGCGCGAGGCCAGAAAACGGCCGATGGCGGCGAGAGCCTGAGGCGCAGCTTCCATGGCGTCGTGGCCGGCAGCGCCGTGGATATGCACGTCGAAAAAGGCCGGGGCCAGCGTTGCGCCGGGGTAATCAACGACCGTAGCCTGGGCGGGGATTTCGGCGGCGGTGCGCGCGGCGATGGAGGCGATGCGGCCGTCTTCGATCACGACCACGGGGTGGTCGAGCAGGGTGGTTCCGTCGAAGAGCTTCGCCGCGGTGAGCACCATGCGCATATCGAGGATTATTGCAGGCGC
>Ga0326728_10007933_pt1 | contig 26752 bp, 27 predicted proteins | sample MB3enrmetagenome_FD_207602 | JGI IMG/M metagenome (GOLD analysis project Ga0326728, IMG submission 207602) | Lab enriched peat soil microbial communities from McLean, Ithaca, NY, United States - MB31MN | ecosystem: Environmental > Terrestrial > Soil > Wetlands > Peat | place: USA: New York...
GGAAGCAGCGCCCTCAGTGAAGAAAGGCGCACCGAAATCACCACCCAAAGGCTACCCAACAAGCAAAGGCCAGTACGCAGACCCTACCAACTTCAAGTACCCATTAGACACCGAAGCGCACGTCCGCGCTGCGTTAGCCTACTTCTCGAAAGCGAAGAACCGTTCCGGGTATTCTCCGCAGGAACAGAAGTTCATGTGGAAACGAATTATCGCAGCCACGAAGAAGTACGACATTGAACTCAGCGACGACGTGAAGAAACACGCGGAGAAACTCGGGGACTCATCAGATTCTTCCGACTCATCGGAAGGACGTGGGGAGGTGAAAGAAGAATTGAACGAGAAAGAGATCGTGGACATAATTCACAGAGAACTCAAGGCACAGATGGGCGACACAGGCCAGGCACCCAATACGATGGAGAAGGCTGGGTATCCACCTGTCAAAGTACGCGTCCCACCTGACATTGAAGCCATCCAGCAAACGTTGGAGAACTTCAAGCAAATGCATGCACAGCACTCATTGAACAACACTGACATGGCAGGGAAAGTTGCAGCCCTAACCAAACAAGTCACCGACCTGAACTCCGGATTCCAGAAGATGCAGGCAAGCTTCGGCGGCGGTGACGAGAGCTCCACTTCGTCTAGCTCCACCTCTGACGATAGCAGCAGCTCCCCAGACCAAGAGGCGGTCGAGGACAGTAGCAGCAGCGACGACAGTAGCTCTGAAGGAGAACAGAATGCGGATGGTGGTGGCCAACAGGAGAGTTTGACGGAGAAAGCCGCTAAGGAAGGCAAAGCAGCTGGAGAAGGCAAGTCTACGAAGGAAGTGCGCGAAGCCTCTAGCACCGCTACCAGTGGAGTTGAGGACGGGGAGTCCCCAGAATCGGACAGCTCCGACGAAGAAGAGGCCAAGACCAAGGAAGCGAAAACCAAGCCCAAGCACAAGAAGAAAGTCAAGGAACAAATGAAACAGGCCAAGGCACACGGCCTCACTGCAACCAGCGACCAGACCAGCGGAACTGGTACTCAGCCATCAGGCTTTGGGGCTGAAGACCAAGAACAGGAGCAGCGTAGTTTCGGCGACGTCATGAACCAGGCCACACGGCTAAGGAGGCGAGGAATAGGTGCAACCTGAGAAACGTACACGAAAGCGCGTACCCAGAACAACTAGGACCGCCGGCGAGATGACTGTTCCGGATAACCCGAACGATCTTGAAGAGACCGGAGCAGTTCATTGCACGACCTGCGGTTACTATGCCGGCAACGGTGTCCTTCATGGTCCGTGCCCGGTATGCAAACAGTCGCTTGTCCCAGCTCCGCCCAGCTAGATCTGTGGAGGTGATTCGGATTGGAAAAGAATTACCAGTGTGCCCTCTGCGGCCACTACTTTGAGGATACACGTCAACGACCCACGCAATGCCCTGACTGCGGCTGCAAGATGATACGTGATGTTGAGAAAGGGAACATGGACACGGTTAATCCATCTGCAGTTGCGCATTTGAAAAAGAAAATGGACAACTGCCCCAACTACGACACTGACCCACGGACCGGCGCACAAAGCTACCACAAACTCGACATTACCAGAGAGATCGATGTCACCAAAGCAAACTTGAAAATGAAGCCTGAGATTGCAGAGGTAACGATTCGCGATCGATGCAGCCACTGCGGCATACTATACGGCCAAAGGGCCGTCCCACTCTCGCGCCCAGATGTGTTTGAGCAGATGGGCATCCTCAGCGAAGTGCAATCGAAGATACCAGGTTGGAAGCCTGAATAGATTTGCGTGAAAAATTCCTCGTTCGCAAAGCGATAGCCATCAACGATGAGCGGCAGAAGATCCGAACCCTAGAATCCTTAGTCGCACACGCCCGAGCGCAGGTGAAGGAGATACTTCACACAACCCACTTCCGCCTCCTACCCAGCATAACCTACGACCCGCAGTTTCATTCCTACATTTTCATAGTCGAGTATCCGTCAAGAACTGGTCGCCCCGAAAGCTTCGAAGAGACAATGACCAAGCTCAAGGGAATTAGGTGACAGTTCAAATTCAGTCGTCCGCACTACCATACCGTAATGAATTTGAGAGCCCAGGCGGATATGTGAATGTTAGTTTGGGGTAAGCCGAAGTGTGACTGATCGCAACTGGCTTGAACAGACGCTATGTATTTCGATGGATTAGAATCAACGACTTCGACGCAGCGAGGAGTTCGAATGCTCTTTTCGTGTCTTCCTGCGTGAGGTTCAGGATTCTTACCGAAGACAAATCCTGAACCACGTTCAAGTATCGATATTCCTCTATCTGAAATCCAGCCTTATCGAAAAATGCCCGCAGGTCGTCCTCGTCGGCGAAGAAGTTGTTCTCAAGGTTGCTTCCGGTGCTGCTTGCAATTCTGTTATGTCGTTCTCGGTGCCTCTCGTCCAGCCGATATACTGCTTCCCCGTATTGCTCTGTGTAAACGTCCGAAGCAATCCAGACTCCGCGGTACCTACTGAGAAGCTCGTGGATGTTGTTTGCCAAGACCGTTTTCTCCTCACGATTGAAATAAGGCAGTAATCCCTCGGTGATTATTGCCACGGGTCGTTCGGGTCTAAAAATCGACAATGCCCTCGATAGGCTTTCGTGGTCAAGGGCATTTGCGGTCTCAAAGTGGAGATTCGATCGGGGGCTATTCAGCCTCGAAAGTATGGCTTCAGCTATCGCTTTTTCCTGGTCAAGAATTTGCGGCAGGTCAGTAACCACGTAAACCATTTCGGAGTTCTCAGTCATCGCTATACCGCGAGGCGAAAGCCCCGCAGCAACTTCTAGGACTTGAGTTATGCCACGCTCCATGATAATTCGGTTGGTGACCTTGTAGCGTGCTTCCCAGTAAGGACTGAATCTAATGAGCGATTCTTTGCTCTCACCGGCCAATTCTTGGTAGATTCTCTCTGCCCCACTCTGTTCCGCCATCTCCTTAGCGAACGGAATGTCAGTGAAGGTTCTGAGGTAGGCTACGAATTTCGCGGTAGGGCTGATTTTCTCATAAGGCTCTTTCATGATTAGTCCTCATCTATGCACCGAGACATCATCCATTTGTGAGCCATTACATCTGTCCTGCTGATTGGTTTTAAGCGTCTGGGTGGTTGGGTGTTTGCGCACCACCATACCCACAACCACGTCCTACCTTTTTCATGGTCACTTCGTGACGGAGCCAACGCCAGCGGTGAGTGGCGTTTCGGTAGATTGTCACCTACACCCATGTTAGAGGGGTGTCCGTGGTCGCATCGCTCAACAGGTCGGAGCATAAATTATGAGTGAATAAAGAAATTGACTGATCAAGCCCCAGAAGTTCTTCTGGGAGCTTACGTCGGAGAAGCTAACACAGAGTCATTCCTACTCAACACTGGAACCGTCAACCCTGGCGACCTCGTCAAATTGCTGGCCACCGCCACTGGTCAACCACTCCAAGTAGTCGCAGCCGGCGCCGGCGACCCCGTCATCGGCGTCGTACAACGCGTGTACACTGTGATGGGGCAAACATGGGTCTCCGTCATAGTGCGAGGTAAGACGAAGCTCACAGCATCAGCCGCTGCTATTGCAGCTGGTGCCAAAGTCAAAGCTGCAGGCCAATCGACCATCGCGGCTTACGTGGTCGGCACGGACCCCGTCAACGCAGCCTTCGGAACAGCATTGCAGAACGCAGCCAGCGGCGACACGATCCTCGTGATTGTGGACTGCGCGGGCGTGTAGGAGAACAACATTGCCAGTTCAAATAAATGACATTGTTGAAGCCTTCGAAACTGCTTACGACAAAAACTGGGACCGCAAGGATCCACCGTCAGCGAAGGAACTAGCAGTCTTCTGTCCTGAATCAAAGTCTCCAGGTGATACAGAGAAGAAGCTGAAGGAGTACGCACGGCTTCGTGAAGTCAACATTTTCGGCCCAGGCTTCGTGCCCGGGGACCTCATCGGCCGCGACCAAACCTTCCTGCGGTTGAAGGAACAGGTGAAACCCAAGCTTAAGGAAATGATCTTGTCTGACCAAGCGTACGCGGTCGCCGAGATCAACCGTATAGTTTGGGAAGCACTGCAACCCAACCTGATCTTCAGAGAACTCGTCACCATCTGGCACACCAACAACCCAACATACAGGTTCATTCGCGCCATTCTGATCCCTCGAGCTTTCGATGTAACTGAAGCCGCTGAGATTCCCATCGCAGGCGAGAAGTACGACTATGTCGATGTGGGCATGAGAAAGATTGGGGTACGACCCCAGATCTCTCGTGAACTCGTCGAAGACGCCGTATGGGATGTTGTCGCAAGACAACTCGCAGAAGGCGGCAGGGCCATGGCTCAGAAGGAAATGTGGAATTAATCTCCACACCTGAAAATGAGCTTGGCATCGCAATCCTCAACACGCAAGCAACCTCAAACAACAACTACCAAGGCTATGGTTGCACACAAGACTGCAACACACACGGCACCTTAGCATATGGAGATATTGTCAAGGGCATTGGCCAACTACGTGGCCAGAACGCATTTCCAGACACGCTGGTTGTCAACCCATCAGAAGAAGCGTCCGTACTTCAGGATGACATGTTCATCCACGCGTTCTACTTCGGTGGATTGATGAAGAAAGCCTTGGGTCCGCAGGAGTTCTTTGGCCAGATGTTGGGCTTCAGAACCCTAACCAGCACACTGCAACCAGCAGGAACATCACTACTCCTTGACACTGCACGCGCAGCGGGTTTCGTTATCCGCCGCGACGTCACCGTTGAACACCTCATCGACCCCATCAAGGACCTTTCCGGCGCAGCCTTCACCAGCAGAATCAACTTGGGCGTTCTCCGATACTTAGCCATCTGCGCTTTAACGAACGCTTAGGCTTCAATCGTGTGCTTCAATGCACACAAACAAAGTTCTCCGCCATTTTCTTCGTTGGCGGCTCACGTTCACACGGGTAATTGATTTGCCACATGGTAATCACCTTACCAAATGGTGACTGCCTTGGCATATGCCGACGTCGCGCTGGTTGAAACAAACCATTGACTCGAGCGAGGTGATACGAAATGTCAGGAAAACCAGACATCATGGACGACAGAAGAAACCTCCTTAGAATCAACATCCTAGAAGCATTGGCCTCATCGGTCTACGACAACGTACTATTCGTTGACGCTGGAAATGGGAACGATGGCTACACAGGAGCCGACTTCCCCCATGCCCTCCAAACAATTAACGGCGCCATGGCGGTTCTCAATAAACTGTACCCAGATCCACGAGGCAGACACTACGCGATCATATTCCAAGGTAGGCTTACAGGTGGAAACGCCATGCCTTCAACCCAGATCATCAACGTCCCTGGGGTCCACCTCATAGGCGCAGCTCTACAGTACGGGATGGGTGGCGGATGGGACTCATGCTTTGTCACTAAGGGTTCGCTGCTTACCTCCAACCCAGACTACTCAGGGTTGCGCACCACATACGCCGGTTTGGAGATCCAAGCCGACGATGTTCTAGTCGCCGGCCTCAAATTCTACGGAGCAGACACAGGCAACCCGTTCTACCATATCGCTATCGACGACGCCCACGGCGGCCGAGGCTGCGCCATAGTGAACTGCACACTCCAAGGTGACGTGAACGGTGCGGCCACGATAAACGGTATAGGCTTCAACGGAGCCGAGACGGGTCTAGCAAAGGACAACCTGTACTACTACTTGAAAGAGGGCGTAACTCTCGGCGGTGGAGGAACCCGATACTGCCACGAAGTCGCTGTCGAACATGGCTACTTCCAGGGCTGCCAACGAGGCATCGCCGCAATAAACACGGCCACCGAGAACTGCCTAATGGAACTCAACCGGATGATCCAGAAGGCCACATACGGATGGGCACTCACAGCAGGCTTCGACTTCACAGGCTCAGGCAATGGACACAACGTTGTGAACAACTACGTTGGACACGCCACTAAGGCCAACGCCTACACGCCAGGCGCAGGAACTCACTTCTGGAGCAACAACTACTACGGCACTAACGTGCTATACGACGGAACATAGTCCGACCCCACTAATTCCTACCCCGCTTTTTAGGGGCCTGTTACGATCACCTGGTAATTGCTTTGGACGAACTCGCAAGAGTATTCTGTACACGTTGCCGTTGGCCTCTCCTGGTTCCCCTCGAGGCAGCTGTGAAAGCAGCCGAAGAGGGCGCCAGTTGGTTCTGCGGCCACGACGAACGGCACCTCAACCCAATGTACACTGTCAGCCCAGCCTTCAGGCTTTGAGATTATGGCACCATATCGCATACTCCCAGTATGGAACCATCTCGGAGAAAGAAGTAACGAACGTTGAAACCTCGATTGTATCTATGGCGTGGCATCGTATTCGGATGGACCGGCATCGCAAGCACCCTGGTCAACATCTTCCTGTTGTGGTTACTCACCCAACTAGGCCTCTGGTACCTCTACTCCGGACTAATCGGAACGATCGTTGCCGGCGTGGTCCACTACAACCTCAACGTGGTCACTGGAAACATACGGGTGGCCTCAGCTGGGGCATTGCGCGGAGTTCAGGCGGAATGCGGTTGCGTCGTGAAATGGAATTTCGTTTGCCCGAACTGCGAGAGATGCATTGACCACTGTGATTGTTGACGTTGTTCAGGTTAACACGGTGAACAACCTTTGAGCGCGAGTCCTGGTGATGAGTATGGTTGGCGGTTCCAGGAATTTCATCCTCTTGGAGAAGGCGCCATATTCGGCATTGAGAACGTTTCCGATTTCTCAGTAATCCGCTGCCCAGTGTGTGGGCAGCTGGTTTGGGTGCCGAAAGGTCACTTCGACACCACCCATGATTGCACGGTGATCTGTCCGTACAGTGGCGACCAGATGTGGTACATTCCCCAGGATCCTTCCACAGCCAAGGACCGGAACGGGAATCCGATAGTTCTCAACCCGAACTCGGCGCCGCAGTGGATTGAGAGTCGAAAGCGGTACTTCATGTACTGTCCAAACCCAACTTGCACTTTCATTGTCGAGTACGGTTTCGCATTCACGCAGCGACGGGTTGAGGTTGATTTTCAGGTGGGAAGATGAATGACGGCACCAGCACTCACATACGATAACATAGTCGCAGATCTGAACGCGCAGACCACAGGAACCACGCCGTCTAGGACGCTAACCTTCGGCACAGATGCGATCAGCGAAACGAATGTGAACGCCCAAATCACTTCAGTGGGAGCTTACCTAGCCTGGTTCCTGGGCAGCGCGATTTGGGGTAGCACCGACGCGAACACCATCGGGGCTGTGAACAGGCTTTGGCTCAAGTACGCCGGCGCCTTCATCCTGGCTGCGCTAAGCGGCAATCTATTGATCACAGGTTTCGATGTGCAGGTTGGTGATGCGCGGTTGGCGAAGAGTCAACGTGGCGCACGCTACCAAAGTCTCGTTACCATGTACATGAACGAGGCGAAGATGTTGATTCTGCAACTCACACAGAACAGCCTGGCCACCACTGGTGGGCAAAGTCCTGCAGGGATGCCGTGAGGGCGAAGAAGCATGGCCATGAGTCGCCCCGAATGGACGGAACTGATTCACAGCTACATCGCTGAAGCCCTCCATCGCGCCCACATTGCCAAGACCGAGAGTGCAGCACGTTACTGGAGAGACATCGCACAACGCCTCAACCAGGAGCTCCCACATTCAACCGCCTTACGATTCACATGAGTGATGAACTTGAGTTCCGTAGCTGCCTCTGCAGCTCAAGATTTCCTTAACCAACTCGCCCAGGAAGGCACAGCCGTAGCCTGGAAACAACGCACCGTCACCGGGAAAGATGCGTACGGACAACCAACCGCCAAATTCAGCCCGTCAACGATCAGGGTACTCATTCGATTGATGAGACCTGCGGACGTGAAACTGGTTGATGCAGGTTTCCAGATGCAACATTACCTGTGGATGCATTACGACCCGTCCCTGAACATTCAGATGCTTGACCGAATCACCTACGGTTCCACGGACATCACCAACCTGGGCGCCGGCACTGACTTCGAGGTTCGCCTATCCTACCCATACCTGCTAGAGGACGTCGCTATCTACGGAGTAGCGTTGCTTCGAATCATAACCGAGTAGAGGAGTAGGAAAGTTGGAGGATCCGAAAACACCGGTTCTCAATATCCTGCAGGAGAACATCAGCGTCACGAAAGACGACGGCGAAACTCCCGCCAACGTTTCCATCTCTTCGGGATGGTACAAAGACGAGATCATGAAAGGCTTCGACGCCATGGTCACAGTAACCATGCTCAACGACGCGGTCGACCCAAGCGGCATGGGCTACAACAGCAACCCAACCGGCGAAGACCACGTCTACATTGTTGAAGTGGACGTGTGGGCAATCGACAAGTTCGACAGTACCGGGAAGCAGGTTGTTACGGATGAGATTATGCGGTGGAAGCTAGTTCAACAAATCAGTGAGATCATCCGCGCCAACTGCGTCGACCCCAAATATGGAATCCCACCGGTTCCGTCTGGCATTCACACGTTGCGGGTTCGAGTGTTCCGTGACCTAGACGAACCCGCCGCCACCCCTTACCCTCTGCGGAGAAGCGAATTTGAGATTGAAGCGTTCTTTGTACGAAACAGCCTAGCCGCGTAAGCGTTCCAAGTGTTGTAAGCGAAACAAGCGAAATGAGCGTTGTAAGACATGGGCATTGAACTTGACGTGGAAGTCGACACTAGCGCAGCCCTTGCAATGCTCCAGGACGGGTTAGACAACATGACCGAAAGTATCGGAGAGGCCCTGGACCAGGGAGGTTCTCAGATGAAGGACGCTGCCCAAGGTATGGTTCGCGTGCGCACTGGATACCTACGCTCAACAATTACCTACGAAGTAGACGGCCTCACGTTGACGTTGACCGCGCTCGCGTCCTATGCGAAATACGTTGAGTTCGGACACCATCAACATGGAACTGGGAGGTTTGTTGGGCCGTTCCCTTTCATTCGCCCAGCTTTCTATCAGATCTACCCTCAGCTGCAGGACGCGATAGCTGCGGCCGTCGCGAACGCATTCGGCCAGTAGTACAGTATTACGGTCATTGCTTCACCAGACCGAGAGGCTTGGGAGGCTTTGATGAAACCAGGAAGAGGTGAACGAAATTTTGGTTAAGTATAAAGGCACAGACGTAACGGTCACGATGGCCACCACAACCGCGCTGCTTACCACAAACTCTGCGATCGGTAACATTCAATCCGTCACCTGGAAGATCGACCAAGGCCTAACCCAGGAACCATCAGGCTTCGGCACACGAGCCACCATAAGCAAAGAAGGCATCATCAAGATAACGGGCACCGTGAAACGCGACTACGACGAAACCGTAGTTGACTCGAGTTTGAGCTATGCGTTCGCCCAGGAAGCTAACGCCTTCGAAACCACAGCCCTAACCCGCAAGTACCTCAGAGTCGTAATCAACGCGACTGGCATCAAGTACACGTTCGGCAATGTTGTAGGCACGTACACTCCGAATGCAGGTTCAGTGGACGGCATCGTTCAAGAACAGTACGACTTCATGGCTGATGCGATCTACACCACGTAGACAATCCCCCTCTAATCCGTCCGTAAAATTGTAAGGAAGGAAATTGTAAATTGGAATCTTCTTCTACCGTTAGTAGCAAATCTGTCCTGCTTGGGATTCCGCTACGTGAAGATGAAGGCCGTTTCGCGCACGTCGACGCCCGATTCACCGCATCCCTTCTAGCCAACATCAGCACCCTAGCGCAAGCTGGCGTCAAAATCGCCGTTCACCAAGCCGTCGGCCCTGGCCTAACCCTCGACCGGGCTAGAAACAACATTGTGAAGTATTTCCTTGAACAGTCCGAATCCACGCACCTGTTCTTCTGGGACTGCGACACCCTCCTGCTACCCGACGCAATTCTCAAACTCCTGGCCAGGAACCTACCCATCGTGAGCGGTCTCTACTTGGAACGCGGAATGCCGCACCGACCAATCATCATGAACCTGGTTGTTAAAGACAAGAAGCTGATAGGCCACACGTTCCCATACGTCAACATCAACGACGTCCCATACAACCAACTGATTGAGTGCGACGTGACGCCAGGCGGAATGTTCCTGACCGAACGCTCCGTCTTCCAGACAATCTCTGAACCATGGTTCCTGTTCACCGGGAAGATCGGTGAAGACATCTTCTTCAGCCTCAAAGCCACAGACGCCGGCTACAAACAGTATGTCGACACCGGCGTTGAAGGCATCCACCTCGTACAGCATCCGGCCGCCAGCGAACGAACGCTCCAGGAGTGGGCGAAAAGTTTTGGATACAAAGTCACCCTCCCCAACGCTTAACATTCAACCTGAGGACCTCGACGTCTATCTGACCGGCGGCGTTGTCGTTCAAGGCAAGCTGCGAGACCTGATTCTTCTACGACAGACACTGCAACGCGACACCCGCTACAAGCTGGTTTACGCGAAGAACAGTAACCTACGCCTCTACCTGGTTCCCGAAGACGAGTACGCGTTGATTCAAAAATTGAAGGAGGGAAGAGAGAATGGTGAGTGAAGAAAGAAAACAGGAGATCCTAGAGAACCGACGTAAATTCCAACGCCTGAACCGCGAGATCGTTGAGGGAAAGCGAAAGAAAGAATCAATTCCGGTCACCGGCCGTGATGGTTCAAAGTACGAGCTCGAGGTACACGCCCTCTCGGAGTTAGCGATCGCAAGGGCAGCCCAGAAGACCGGCCTAAGCCTGGCGGACCTGATCAAACGACCAACATCGACAGACGTCACGGCCGACGAGAAGGGCCTAGCGAAGCTGCACTTCCTGGACGAGATCGTAGCCGAATCCCTTGTTGGCGCCGAGAACGAACAGCTGTCAGCTGACGAACTCGCGGAGATCCTACCTGGTATGGAGAGGGCTAGGGTGTTTCGACGTGTTCTCGAGATAAGTGGCTTAGGTGCTCCAGCGGCCGACGTGGAGAAATTTCACGGAGAGCCGCCTAAGTGACCAGCTTGCGATGCTGGTTTTCGACGCACACATACCTCTAGTTCGAACCATCGCCGACCTCACACCGTTGCAGAAGCGGTGGCTCATAGAAGCCTGGAACCGTCGAATGGAACGGCAGACAGGCGAAGACGAGTGAGAATGTTGCGACCCAGCGAATCAACAGCATTCCACCAAATTGATGGTTGGTTAACCCTTGAGGAAGCGGACGCTCTGTACGACGCGGCTGTCCAGGTTCCTGAAACGGGGCGTATCGTTGAGATTGGTTCGTTCAAAGGCCGGTCTACTTACGCCCTAGCTCTCGGTGCCCAGGTCAACGGTATAGCGAAGATGGTTTACGCTGTAGATCCTTTCACCGGCAACCCTGGCGAAGACAGTTTCTTTCCCACCAGGTACAAAGCTGATTTTCTCCGGAACCTTGACCAATTCATCAAAGAGGGTACGGTTACTCCGCTTACGATGAGTAGCGCGGGCGCCACGATGCTTGGGATTCGGCCTAACCTGGTTTTCATTGATGGCAGCCACATCTTCGCAGACGCCCTATTCGACATGACCGCGTGGTGGGAGAAACTTCTCCCAGGAGGTCGCATGGCCATCCACGACAGCCAGGGCACACATCCACCCGTCCGTAACGCCCTCGCAGCATTCCTGGAACGCAACAACCTACGAGTTGAATCCGTAACCGGCTCAATCAGCTGGCTTACGAAAGGAGCGTGAATTGAATGTCTCAATCTGACGTTAGCATAGTTATCTCGGCAATCGACGACGCGAGTGACACGATAGAGGGTGTTGAAAGCAATCTCGGGGATATGCAAGGCGCCGCCGAGGGCATGTCCGGATCCATGGGCGGACTTGCCAACTCATCTGGTGCAGCAAGCGAGGCGTTGGACGACGAGAGCGACAGTCTCGATGGGACCACGGAAAGTTCCATGTCCGCCATGGGAGCTTACGGCGGGTTGTCTAATGTTCTGCGTTCAGGCGTCATGGATTTTGAACGCACCCAAATGATGCAGCTGCGCGTTCAGTCGGCTACCCTCTCAGTTGAGAAAGCCCAGAACGCGTACAACGCAGCCGTGAAGAAATATGGAGAGAACAGTCAGCAAGCCCAGTTGGCCATGCAAAACCTCTCACTCGCCCAAGACCGCTTGAACATGTACAACGAGAAGAGTACGATCCAATACGCCATGATGGCGATGCAGCTGCCAATGATGTTGTCCCAGGTCAGCAACCTGGCAGGAGGCATCGGTGCCCTAAGCGGAGTGTTTGGTGGAGCAAGTGACGCGTTAGCTGGGTTCGGTGCAGCTCTCGGCCCGGTAGGTATCGCAATCATCGCAATCGTAGCCGTCGCCCTCCTCCTATACGAAGCTTGGACCCATGATTGGGGTGGAATCAGAGAGATCGTAGGCGGCGCCGTTTCGGACATTGAAGGTGCACTCTCAGGTTTCGCATCCTGGCTAGGTTCGCTAGGGGGCGATATCTCTTCGGCGCTTGGCGGAATTGGAACCTGGTTGAAGTCGAACTGGCAGGACCTCTTAGTCGGAGCCCTCACCGGACCTGTCGGTTTGGCGATGGAGGCTTGGAAGAATAACTGGGGTGGAATCGACACCGTTGTTACCAACGCCCTTTCGGGAGTACAGGCCACTATCACGTCCGAGCTTTCTGGAATTGGCGAATGGTTAGGGAACGCTCTCAAACCAGTAACCACCACCATCTCAAACCTTGGCGTAGACATCAGCAACGCCTTCAACTCCCTGTTCGCGGTTGGTGGCCAGATCGGCACGGCTTTCATGCAGGGCATCGGGGTCCTGCAGAAGCTATGGAACGACGCTTGGTCTCCTACCGGGGCTGGAGGTGGGGGTTTCAGTAATTTCGTCAAGATGGTATCCGATGCGTTTACCGGATCTGGCGGTTTGGTTCAAAGTATTTCAACGATCTTTGGCCAAGTTGCGGATGCTGTTCGTTCTCAAAGCCCGTTGATCGCGGACGCGTTCAGCACATTCAAGGACGTGATATCTGGAAATTGGGGAGCGGCTTGGGCTGATCTAGGCAAGGTTGTGAACGATGCATTTGGAGGCCTACCAGGAATCATCAGCAACGCCCTAGCCGGAGCCTCAACCTGGTTTTCGGGTCTACAGACAGCTCTCGGGTCGGCGTTTGATTCGGTGAAGTCGACTCTTGACAGCGCCTTCAAGGACATTGTTTCTGGGTTCCAAACTATTGGTGGCCAAATCAGCTCCGCCCTATCAGGAGCCGCGGGAGGTCTAGGCGGAATTGCAGATGCAATCGCGAAACCGTTCCAGCAAGCAGACTCAGCCATCATGGCTGCGCTATCCAGCTTACCAGAAATGGTAACTGGGAGCTTGAGTGGGCTGGGGTCTGCGGTTTCCTCGGCCTTAGCTGGAGCTTCTACCTGGTTCTCTGGCCTAGAAACAACTGTCTCATCGGCGCTAGGCAAATTACCCTCGGAAATTTCCACCGGCCTCAGCTCCATTGGGTCTACAGTCTCTTCAGCCCTGAGTAGTCTGCCGGCTGCAGCAACCGCGGCGACCGATTCGTTGTCAGCCAGCCTGCAGAAAGGTTGGACGGCCATGGTTGCGGCCGCGTCGTCCGTTTGGGATTCCATCAAAAGCACCGTCGACACCCAGTTCCCAGTTCTAGGCGCGGCGATTCAGACCGGTATGGATTTGCTGCAGGGTAATTGGAGTAAAGTTTGGCAGAATCTGCAATCCATCCCAGCGGCGGCGATGAAGCAGATTCAAAGCGACATTGTCGCGCCTCTGTCAGCGGTCGGTACAAGCATCACCAGTTCTCTAAGCCAAGCTGTGTCTAGCGCAAAGACAACCTTCGGCTCCATAGTCGATGCGATCACAGGGCCTCTTGCTAGTATCCAGAGCGCTATCTCAGCGCAGTTTCCAGCTCTCGGTCAGGCCATCCAGGGTGGAACGGATATTCTGAAAGGCGATTGGGTTACGGGAATGCAGGAACTTGCAGCCGCCATTCCAGGAATATTCGATACGATCGCGTCTACGGTCTCAAGTGCCATACGCAAAGTTGGCCAGGTTATTGGCACGGGTATGACGGATGCGCTTCAGGCTGCTCGAACGGCGTTTGACAATTTCGTTAACTCCCTCAGCGCCAACGACCCCTTCAAAGCCCTACTCAACCTCTTCACAACTAGCCTCAACGCCCTAGATGCGGTTGGAGCCGGCGCCTTCAAGGGAACACAATCCGCGGTGACCACGGCAACCAGCACGATTGCTTCCACTCTCACATCAGGCAAAGCGAGTTGGATGGCGCCAATTCAATCATTCGTTGACTGGTTGATTGGCGGATCCATCTGGCCAGACACATGGAACAATGCGATAGGTGTGCTGCAGAAGTTTGGGCCTGCAGCCGTATCCCTCGTCACCACCGCCATGACTCAACTTCAAACTGTCGTTGCCTCAGCTCTCACGAAGATTCAGGCGACCTTCTCTCAGGGCTTTACGCAAATTGAAGGCGTCCTTCGGGTCGGCGCCAACGTCCTCGTCACCATCTTTCAACCGTTCCAGCAGGTGCTGCTGGATTGTGATACGGCTTGGATGGCTCTCGTGAACGACATACTCGCGCAAATTCCTTTGATCAAGGGATCGTTCGAGGACTTTATGAAATGGTTCCAACCGTTCTGGTCCGCCCAATTCCAAAACATTGTTTCCATGACCACGACTGGCGTTAATCAAATGACGGCTGCGATAGTGACCGGTGCAGCTCTCATGCAAAGCACCTGGAATAGTATGGTCAGTGAGATGTCTTCGCAGACGGATACCTACTTCAACGCCATCGTGGCCTCAATAGAAGCTGCAGTTGACGCCATCATAGCTCGGTTGCGTGCTGCCGAAGCTGAAGTCTCGAAGTACTCCATCTGGCCAGACATGCTGAACGAGATGCTGGGCCAAACCAAGTCCGGCATGGGCGCAATTCAAGACGTGTTCAAGGAAAGCATCAACGGATCCCAGGGTATCGTTCCTATGCTGCAAGCGATCAAACCCAACATAACCGCTTCCGTAGGAAGTGGAGGCCTCGGCGCCGGCGCCCAGGCCCAATCATTCACCATACCCGTCGCTGTCTACCTGGACGGTCAACAAATTTCCACGATCATGCAGAAGCGCTTGGTTAAGACAATGTACCAGAACCTCGGCCGAGGACGCAGAACCACCGTCATCCACTAGGAGCGCCCCTTCATGGCCGGTGTACTCACGAAATCTGCTTCAGGCTTAATCCTGGCTGAGCCCTGCGACAACACGCCCGCCACTGATGGTTGGACGACGAGCATAGCCGGCACCACGAAGTCTGTGATTGTAGTTTCGAATGAGGCGGCGCATTCTGGTAGTAACTCCTGGGATTTCCAGATCGCCCAGGACTGGTCGCCAAGCGCCTTCATCACACTCACGAAGTCCGTAACGATCCCGGGCGGTGGCCATCCTCTTCTTCGTTGCTTCCGCGGGTTGAACGTGAAAGGTGCAGCCTACGACGACTTTCTCGGGTCAGCCCTGAACCAGTTTGGGAGCAGGTGGAGTGGAGGGGCCGCGGTTGGGAACAGCCTGGCCACCGTCAGCAACACTCCGAGCACCGACAGCCCAATCACCAGTCTGTCCAAGTGGATACCCACAGTTCTGTCTCAGAACGTTCGGCTGTGCGCGAGGTTTCAGATCGCGTCCGGTTTCAAAGGCAGCTTCTACGCATTTTACCAAGGGCAAGGTTGGTCAAACGGCACCGCTGGGGTGCAAACCAACTACAACGGCGATGCTTTCGAAGCCTACACCGAAGGCTACTCGATAGGAGCATGGGGCCTTGAGGCCATAGACGGGAACATGCACGTGTACGAAGTTCAACTTGGAATGGACGCTACCTACAAGACCCAGTTTTGGTATTGGTTTTACATTGACGGCACGCTACTATTCGGGCCGACCTACACCTACGTGGGTGGCCCTCCACCCCTAAATGCTGATTTCCGTCGACTCACAGGCGGTGACAACATATTCCTTGTTGACTTTCTTTCAGACAGTTACCCGTCCGCTTACATGTGCAGCCTAACCTTGGGCTCGCAAAGTTTCTTCAACAATGACGCGGTCAGCGACTACGGCGGCGCGTTGCCGGTTGTGAACGACTTCTTCGATGAAACCAACGGTTGGCAGTCGGTCACGGTGACCGGTGCGCAAACGTTGACCATGAAGGTGATCAATAGCAGCGATTCTCTGCAGCCGGTCCCAGTCCATATCTTCTGGGACGACCTCATGATCATGTCCGACAAGACGGTGTTGATCGTTGGGTTGTTGGGTGGGCAGAAGATTGAGCTGTACAATTCCGGCGGAACCCTACTCTTCTCCTATACCCAACCATCAACCGGCCTGACCGGCACATTGGTTTCCGATATCACCCCGTACATAACCAGCGCCTACGGGTTGCTTGGTTACTTCAAAGTCTACAACACGGATGGCGTGTCGCTTCTCTACACCAGCTCAACCGCGGCCATCTGGGGTGGCGACGTCTACACTTGGCTACCGAACTCGTCGGTCATGACTGTCACAGTGGATCACCCACAAGTCTACATGCTTGGTTCAGGGTACGCACCGACTTCAGCAACCGTTACGTTCACATTAACTGACGCCTACGGTGTCGCCCTCTCAGGCCGAACGATCACCTTCACGCCGAACCTTGGCTCAGTCAGTCCAGCCAGCGCGACAACCGACTCGAACGGTCATGCCTCAACCGTCTTCACTGCTGGTGCGCTCCCTGGCCTGGGTGGAGTACGAGGAAACTTCGCGGGTGACGCTACCTACGGCGCCTCTGCAGTGCAGCAACTGATCGACGTCATCGCAACACAGCCCGTGCTCAAATCAACGCTAGGCTTTCAAGTCTTCATTTCAGGCCAGGAGATTAAGACCAGCGCCGGCAACTACACGTTAAGCACGCAGTTCCAACCGCAAAGCTTCGAAATTGACACCCCCATCATGACCTACTCGGTTGGGGGTTGGTGGCTAATTCAGATCTACCGTTTCGGGGTCCTGGAATTTGTAGGCCGCATCATGGGCCGCAAACGCCAGTCCGGTACAACCCCGCAGACAGTGATCACTGGCGTCGACAACAAGGTTCTCCTGCAACGGCGCGTTGTCAACAACGCCTACACGGATGACCCGAAGAACATCATAAACGCCCTCCTCACCAACTACCCTTGCGGCATCAGCCCTGGCACTATCGTCTCGTACGGAAACACCATCAACCTGGTCGCCGACTATGAGTTCCTCTCCGACGCCCTCGCCCAGATCCAGACGGACACGGGTTGGATGTTCAGGCTGAACACGAACGCCACATTAGATTTCGCCTCCTCCTTCGGCGCGTTGCCAAACGTAGTCATCGCCCTCGGCAAGAACGCAATCCTAACCGACTACGAAGAGGATTGGAGTCAGCTGGATACGTCGGTGACAGCGGTTGGAGCCGGCACCGGGGCTTCGTTGATAACTTCTACGGCCACGGACCCGGTTAGCACTCTCGTCTACGGGTTGATTGAAGCCGTTTCCTTGCAGAAGAGCATCTCAAGCCCAGGCGCTCTCGCCCTGGCTGCGCAACAGATCCTTGACCAGCAAGACCAAACCAGGATCACAATCACAGTCGACTTCACCGACATGCACCCATCAGGCACCTACAACCTTTGGGACTACATCACCGTAACCGACCCAACCACCGGCCTCAGCGGAATCTATCAAATCTACTCGATCAAACGAGACCTGACGAAGGCGAACTACGCTGAACTCGTTCTCACAAACGTGGTCATCGGGATGGCTGACATTCTCTCCCTGGTACGCGCCAACGTGAAAGACCTGTCACTCTAAGAGGAATTAGAATTGGTGAAGTTTGGTACCCTCGAGCTGCCCCACGTGACGATGATCAAGCAGCAAACAACCCGCACCTATTTCGAGGTGCCGTTACCGTACAGGGCGTTTGATTACAAGGCAGATCTCGGTGGCCAAGGTAGCGCGTTCACAATCGACGGGTACGTGGAATCGCTAGATGCGGTGACGAAAGCGCAGATCTCTGCCCTCGCCGACGGCACCGCCAGGATCCTCGACCTGGAAGAACCGAAGCTACAACCATTCGACAACGTGTTCAACGAAATCTTCCGAGTTCAAGGACCTGCCTTCGCCACGGCCGGCGGCTCTTCAACCCTCACAGACACGTTAACCCTGACGCCGACGAACGGCAACACTCTAATCGCCCTCATCAGCATAAACTGCAACTCCACCGAACATGTGTCAAGCATCACCCAAACCGGCGTGACCTGGACGCCGCAGGTCACTAAGAATTGGTCCGGCCAATTCAGTGTAGAGATCTGGAAAGGAGTCGTCGGCCCCAACGCAGGAAAGAGTGCACTAATCACTCTGAATACTACGCCTAGGAACGGTCCATCCGCGGACATCTGCGAATACATAGGCCCACTCACCTTGGACCAATCCGCAACTAATCAGGGAACTGCTACCAACGGTGATTCCGGAACAGCGGCCCTAACCTCTCAGGCACAGGAATTAGAGATCGCTGGAATAACGTCGTGGGAAGGAACAGAAACCACGCCCACAAACGGCTTCCTTCTCCTGGACGGAAACACCAACAACGGTGTCATGCAAGGGTACTATGAGAAGCTCACCGCTGTGGTTGGAGCACCAGATGTAGGATGCACATTCTCCGCGGGCAACCTGAATTTCGTCGGGTGCATCGCAACCTTCATCAGCTTACTCAGCTGGCCAGACTACACCTCGCTTGCGCAGCTGGGCACCGGGTCGTTCACGTTTCTCACAGCCACAACCGACTACGCGTACTTCGGGTACCATGAGAAATTCAACAAGCTGCCATTCACCGTCGGAACCCCAGGCCTCTACAACCCTATACTTTGGCAATACTCACAGGGCAACAGCCTCTGGAACACGTTGAACCTGGTGCTTCCATACGACGACTTCACCAGGTACGCCCTCGACCCTACGCTTTGGACCCTAACGCAGGGAAACGCGGCCAACTCGAACAGCATCTGCACCCTCAGCAACCAAGCCAACCTCTACAGTTACCCCGGCTCTCGTTTCTCTGGCACGGATCCATACCCACCCTACCAGATCGTAGCCTTCAGAATGTCCGTCGCACAAACAACCTCGCAGATTGAAGTCCACCCGATCGATAACAACAACGACAACGTCTTCAAATTCATCTTCAACACCAACGGAACGCTTACCCTGGTCCTCTCGCAGCACCCGAACTATGTGTACACGACCGTTCCAGGGAACTACGACACTGCAATGCACAACTACATAGTAACGTGGCTGCCAGGCCTGTTCCAATTCTTCCGGGATGGGGTGCTGCTGTGGTCTGTAACGCAAACCAACAGTATCCCATCGATGAACTTCGGCTTCGGAGTAATCTTCAGTGACGCCGTTTCCAGTTGCCAGATCGACTACTTCGGAACCTACGGCGACACAACCCAATTCCTGCAACAGAATGGAACCATCACGCTTACGCCACCCTCGGATTGGGCGACGGATACGGTGAACGGTAGCCCGAACAAGTTCTGGTTACGAGCTGGGAGCCCGTACGGTGTAACGACCGTGGGCACCATCAAGCAGGTCCTGATGAACCCCTGCTTCAACTGCATCATGCTCAACCCGCTATGGACCTACGACGTAACCATCTGGGACTATGTGGCCTACGAGCTCACATTCCAGCAACAAGAAAACCCAACCAGCTAAACTGCCCGTAGAGAGTCCGTGACGTCCGCTATTTTTCGGCATCCTTCACAGCCTAGCGGAAGCTAGGCTACTTCTCCCAAGGCGGACTTCTCGCGGCACTGATTCCAATCGGTGAAATCAACAGAAACATAGCGAAGACGAACAGGACGAAAGTCATCCATGCGTTGGTATCTTGCCCGCGCACCGCAAACCATACGATGATCACCGCGAAGATACCGATAACGGCCGGAATTCCGTAGCGAACTAGGAACCTGTCGTACCGGTCAAGCAGCCTTTCCCGTTCTTCCACCACTGTGTACACGCGAACCCGGCGAGTCTAACCGCAATTATTTAACGGGCTCGCCAACTATTTTTCCGTGTTTTCTTTCGTACTTGCGTTCTACGAGTATATCCTCACGTTTGTACGACTTTGAGTCGTGACGCATCTTGAAGCATGCGAACTGCTAGGTTGAGTGCATCGATTTGTTGTTGCATGTTTTTGACTTGATCGGTGTTTTGGGCTTGGGTTAGTGGGTTGCTGATGATGTTCAGGTAGGGTGCGGCGACTTCGTACTGGGAGCGAACATAGTTCTGGTCGCGTTGGAAGAATTTGTCGTATTTGAGTGCGTCGATCTGGCCAACTTGTCCACACCAGAATTTGACGCAGTCCATGTCGAAGCCCTGAGATTTCAGGGCGATGTGCAACCGTGTCGTAGCTTCGTCGCGCATCTCGTGGGGGTTGTAGCCGTACCTAGTTCCGCGTGGGCCTTCGGTGGGTGGGATCTTTCCAATCCTGCGGAGGAGTCGGAGCCAGGTTTGGTCGAACGTCCAATGGGTGAGGGGTTGGTGGTTCTTTTGCACCCAGATGGGTTCGCCTTTCTTCGGCCACCCGCGGTATTCCTCAAAATACTTCTCAAGGGCGTCACTTGCGTCTTTATGGATGAAGGTGAAATATTCGCCTTCGATGTCGTTCTCGTTCGCTTTCCTGCCCGGTAGGTCTATCCGAACCGGAAGTGTGCCTGCTTCGATCTGTGCGACGATCTGGTCGCTGCAGTGTTCGTTCGCGTATAGAAGCCTGGCAGTGTCCATGAATGACTGCCACTTGAACAGGATTACGCTGCGGAATCGGACTGTCGCGGCATGGTAGAGTTCCACGACATCCTTCGCGTCTAGCATAGCCCTAACCGCCGGGCGTTGGCTTTGGATACGGAAGTGGGGGTTGCGGGGGAGTTCGGCGTGGTTGTGGAGGAAGAATGAACGTAGGGTGGTCAAGGAATGTCTCTTCGATGTTTTCCGTAAGGGTAGGCTCTGAACCCACCCTTCAACTAAATCCAACACCACGTAGGGGTCCTCGGATTCCAGGTGCCGGACGAGAACGTCTCTTGGGCCCGCACCCTCCCAACCGGGCTGCTTCTGCAGCCACCAGATCCATCGGTTCAGTAGGCGACGGTAGGTGGGTTGGGTGACGGGGTCCATGTAGCCCAACCAGAAGGCAACCGGATCAGCAGGGAGGTTCTCAACCAACCGGCGGCCCAAAACGACACGCGCGACCATGTCAAAGACCTAGGCGAACTATTAGCATGGAATATTTAGCATAAGACGCTACAAATGTGCACGATGTTTTTACACAGGACGGCTTAGCTTTTGCCACGGGTTCTACGAGGCAATAGCGCTGCAACAAGTCAACGTCTTCGACGAACTCGCCAAACCAATACGCGACGCCATAGTGGAACGTGGATTCCTTTCCCCCACCGACCCACAGCTAAGAGCTATTCCCGAAATCCTAGCTGGGAGAAACGTTCTGTTAATCTCTCCAACCGCCTCCGGAAAGACGGAGGCGGCGGTTCTTCCTGTTCTCAGCAAGTATATCGCTGACCGTGGAGAGGATCGAGGGATCAAGATTCTGTACATCACGCCTTTGCGTGCCCTGAACCGGGATATGTTGGATCGGCTTGAGTGGTGGGGTAAGCGACTCGATGTGCGGATTGCAGTTAGGCATGGCGATACGGACGTTAAGGAACGAAGTTTCCAAGCAAAGAACCCGCCTGACATGCTAATCATAACGCCTGAAACCCTTCAAGCCATATTGACAGGGAGAGTGATGAAGCGTCACCTTCAAGCTGTAAGGTATCTTATCATCGATGAAGTTCATGAACTGGCGGAGGACAAGCGGGGTAGTCAACTTACAATCGCGATCGAGCGACTGAGAGGAACCGCTACCCATGAATTTCAAATGATTGGCCTCTCTGCAACGATCGGCAGCCCAGAAAAGGTTGTGAAATTCTTGGTTGGAAATGGCAGGGAAGCTACGATCATTCAAGTTCCTGTTGGACGTGAAATTCGCCTAAGCGTAATCTGCCCGAAACCTACAGCGAAGGATACGGTTCTGGCTTCCAGGCTGTATACGCACCCAGAAGTCGCGGCGCGTCTAAGCGTCATGCGCAAACTGATTGAAAATCACAAATCTGTCATACTATTCACGAACACACGTTCTATTGCCGAGATTCTTGCGAGCCGACTGAAAGTCTGGGATGTAGACTTCCCTGTATCGATCCACCACGGTTCCTTAGCCAAACCCTCCAGGATAAGCGCGGAGCGTGGCCTGAAGGACGGTCAGCTCCGAGGACTCGTCGCTACCTCATCTCTAGAACTTGGAATTGACGTTGGGAGCGTAGACTTTGTAATTCAGTACATGAGCCCGAGACAGGTTACTCGACTAATTCAAAGAGTAGGAAGAAGCGGACACAGAATCGGCAGAGTAGCTGACGGGGTCATCGTTGCACTCGATTCCGACGACACCCTCGAATCCATGGTCATAGCGAGACGTGCGCTCGAAGAGGAGTTGGAGCCCGTCTCAATACCGGACAAGCCCCTCGATGTCCTTGCCCATCAACTCGTGGGGTTACTGATCCAGAAGGGTAGATGGTACCTTAACGAGATCATGGAACTTGTCACTAAGGCCTACCCGTACAAAGATCTAACGGAGCAGGAGTTGCTTGGGGTGATTAACTACATGCACTCTCGTTTTCCACGTCTGGCCTGGTATTCAGACCTAGACAAGGTGATGCTTCGACCGAGGAGAATCAAATCTCTCTACACATACTACTTTGGTAAGCTCTCCATGATTCCAGACGAAAAACAGTACCTGATCATAGACGAAGCCGACGATCAAGCCGTAGGCGTTCTGGACGAAGCTTTCGTGGCTGAGTACGGTGAACCTGGGCGAAAATTCATCGTGCGCGGAAGTCCCTGGAGGATGACAAGCATTCGAGGGGACAAAATCTACGTGAAACAAATCCGAGATCCGACGGGGTCGATTCCAAGCTGGATAGGCGAAGAAATCCCCGTCCCCTTTGAAATTGGCCAGGAAGTCGGGTCAATAAGACGACGGGCGGAAGAGTCGATTCGACCTAGCGGAGGGGAGCGCGAACTAATCGAAGAGCTTTGCAGGGATTATCCGGTCGGCGCTGAGACGATGCGACGGTCACTGAGCGAAACCATCGAGCAGATATCACTGGGAATCAAGGTTCCAACGGATAGGCGCGTCATCGTCGAGGACTGGGACGACTTTGTAATTATACACGCACACTTCGGACTGTTAGTCAACAGAACGCTCGCACGGTTAGTAGGACACGTACTGTCGGAAGAGATCGGTATCACCATCGGAGTACAGCAGGATCCTTACCGAATACTGATACAGACTTCAGGGTCGGCAGGGGCCGCGAAAGTTGCGGATACGCTGAGGCAGCTTGGAAAGATGGAGATCCAGACATTGGTTCTTGAATCGACTAAGAAAACCGGTCTGTTCAAGCGGCGCCTAATTCATGTCGCCAAGCGATTTGGTGCGATAACAAGATGGGTTGAGTCCGGAAGCGTAAACCTCCGCCAGCTAATGAAGAGTTTCGAGGGAACAGTCATCATGGATGAAGCGTTCAAGGAAACATTAGAGAAGGACCTAGATGTCGCCAACACTGTTAGAGTTCTTCAGCAGATAGGGAACAACCTGGAACTACTAGTTGCCCCGCATTCACCGGACGCGAGCCCGATCGCGAGGATCGGGATTGAAAGAATAAGCAGAAAGACGGACCTAATCCCACCAGAGAAGATGAAGCGGATCCTCATCGAGTCAACTAGAGTGAGAATCCTTAACGAATTTCGAACCTTAGCGTGCCCGAAATGTTTTGCCTATGCACAGATGCAACGGGTGAAAGACATGTCTGATGATTTCACTTGCCCAAAATGCGGAAAGGCATGTCTCGGGATCACAGCCGAGTTGCCGGAAGTGATTGAAAAGATCCGCCTTAAGAAAACACGCAAACTGTCTCAGCACGAAGAGAGAATTGTCGACGATCTCCGAGGTAGTGCAAAGCTTCTTAAGAAATATGGTAAAGTCGCGGCTTTCGTGATGGCTGGTAGAAGAATTCGGGCGTCTGAGGCTAGGGTAGTACTTAGGCGTACTCACAAGGTTTCAGACCGGCTCTTTGAGGGCATTATGGAAGCGGAAAGGAAGGTTCTGCGACGGCGCTTTGTGTAGGACCCCGACTGATTCCGGAAGGACGATTAAGCCCGAACGGACATTGACTTAGCGGGCAATGACGAAAGCTGGTATTAGAGTATCTTGTGATCGAAGAAACCAGACCTGAGCCCTGATTATGCTGCCGGTTTCATCCTCGATGTCCATTGGTCTTCGACCGGTGTTCGAGCGAGGAACCCAGATTACTTGAGCACGAGAAAGACCACCGCGTTACATGTCATCTGCACACGACGGATGGAAAGTCGAACAGCCTATCCGCCATGAAGGAGAGTAGGATCCCGGCTCATCTCCCAACGGCCGACCTTCAAAAAGCCTAAGCGACTGTAGAAGTCCTCAGTTCCCTCGAAGGGAATAACTGAAAGTTTGTACTCTGGATAATTTACAATCACCGCCCGGAGTAAAGCAGAACCCACGCCCTCGTTCTTGCGTGCCGGGGCAACCTCAAGATGCATAATTCTCAACTCGTTCCCACTCCCCTACCAAGGACGATGATCCCGATTACCGCGTCGGCTTGCACCGCTACCCAAAATTCGTGGCCCATACCCAACATATTGAACTCGGCGCTTTCCCCTAAAACGGACAGCCCTTCCGCAAACTTCAGCTTCGAAACATCCTTCAGGCCGCCCTTACGATACTCGATCGGCAGGGACATAGTCAACGTGCAGCCTTAGGATTGAAGCATCAAAAAGGTTTAAGTTAGGTTAGGCTAATCCGCCGTTTAACAATCACGACAAGTGTCAGATGACTCAGTGGAGATTGGTGACCGGTGGGTAAGCAGATTCGGGTACAACGTCGAGGTAGGGGTGGGTCGAATTTCAGGGCCCACACGTTTAGGCGCATTGCACCCGCAAGGTTCCCGATGTTCAGCGCCACTCACCCATCACTGAAGGGGACGGTCAGGGAGATTATGCATGAGCCAGCGCGGGGGGCTCCTCTCGCACTAATAGAATTCACTGATGGGTCAGCTTGCTGTCTCCCAGCAACCGAAGGCCTCTTCATAAACCAAGGCATAATTGTCGGACGTGACGCGTCGCCTGATGTCGGAAACATACTTGACCTAGGTCGCATTCCAGAAGGGACCCTCATCTCTAGTGTAGAGCTTCATCCCGGCGATGGCGGTCGCCTAGCCAAGTCGTCAGGAACGTATTGTATGGTTGTAGCTCACACTCCGCAGGGTACGGAGCTAAGACTTCCATCTGGCAAATCGCTGTATATGAACGACCAGTGTCGAGCAATGGTTGGTGTAGTGGCCGGGGCGGGAAGGATTGAGAAACCATTTCTGAAAGCCGGAACAGTATGGAAGTTAATGCGGGCCCGTGGCCGATACTGGCCAACGGTTTCGGGACAGAAGATGATTTCAGCCTCGCACCCACACGGCGGGGGACGACACAAGCATGCCGGCAAACCAACGACTGTAGGTCGCAATACGCCGCCTGGAAGGAAAGTGGGGATGATCGCTGCGCGCCAAACCGGGCGGGCTAAGCGAGCCGTGAGAACCTAAGGAGGATTGGCATAAGATTTGACGCTCACTGATCCTTTGTCGAATGCATTGAACACGATCTATAACAACGAGAGACGCCACAAGCGCGAGTGCATTGTCTGGCCAGCTTCAAAACTCATGGGTCAGGTCCTGCGCGTGATGCAGAAAAATGGGTACATTGGAGAATTCGAATTTATCGACGATGGCCGTGCAGGAAAATACAGGATTCAACTCCTAGGCAGAGTGAATAAGTGCGGAGTAATCAAGCCACGCTACGCCATGAGACTCCCTGAAATCGAGCGATGGGAGGAGAGATATCTTCCATCTCGAGAAGTTGGCGTTTTGATCGTTAGCACACCTAAAGGTGTTGTTTCACACGGTGACGCTAGGACAGCTAAGACGGGAGGGCGACTCCTAGCCTACGTATTCTGACATCCTGCATTTGGAAACCCTTTATTTCAGATCCACGGGTTGGCGTATAGTTCGCTCAAATGAAGGAGAGTTACAGGAAAAATGGCAAAAGGCCCCCAATACAACCTTCCATTTCGACGCCGACGTGAAGGTAGAACTAACTACCGAAAACGAAGGAAGCTTGTTACGTCCGGAATGACAAGGCTAGTCGTACGTCCCTCAAACAAACATATCGCAGCTCAATTGGTGCGAGCGCAGGCAGATGGGGATCGAATACTCGCGAGTGCACATTCATCCGAGCTGAAAGAATTTGGATGGAAAGCGCCATGTGGGAATTTGCCAGCCGCATATTTGACAGGACTACTGGCAGGGCAAAGAGCTAAGGCAAGCGGTGTATCGGAGGCGATTTTGGATATTGGGCTTCACGCGAGGGGCGCTGGTTCTCGAATGTTCGCAGCCGCAGAGGGCGCAGTTGAAGCAGGCCTAAGCGTACCACATGAAGAAACGGCGTTCGCAAGCAAGGAACGCATAGAAGGGAAACATGTCGTGGATTACTCGAAAAAAGTAGGTTCAGACCCTGAACGCTACAAGAAAATGTTCTCAGCGT
>Ga0326728_10007934_pt1 | contig 26750 bp, 25 predicted proteins | sample MB3enrmetagenome_FD_207602 | JGI IMG/M metagenome (GOLD analysis project Ga0326728, IMG submission 207602) | Lab enriched peat soil microbial communities from McLean, Ithaca, NY, United States - MB31MN | ecosystem: Environmental > Terrestrial > Soil > Wetlands > Peat | place: USA: New York...
CACAAGCTTGAACACCCCAATCGCCACCACCACGAAAAGTAGCCCCTCCATTAGCTTATATATCCCGATGGCCAATAGGCCGGCGCGACCCGAATCAGCATTTTGCATTGTGGGCAGCTCTCGCACGAATAATATCAACGATGTTTGTGAAAGCCCTTGAAAGTATAATTCCGAAACCCGCTGCCCGCACGGCAAAGTGATAAATCTAGTTACACATGCGAGTTTCTCCGAGAAAGGAGCCCACCCTTGCGCTTCCAGGGAAAAAGTCGACTCGGGTTCTACCCGCTACCATTGTCAGAAGCCCACCAGATTCGCCGATTCCTTCGGTTTCCAGATGCTCCATCATCCGCAATCGACCCGTGTGTTGGCGCTGGCGTGGCGTTCGAGGGCATCACCACCGGTGCTGCGGTCCTTCGATACGGTATTGAGCTTGATGCCTACCGGGCCGAGCAAGCCAGGCAGCGGGTTCCCACCATCGTCCAGGGAAATACGCTGGAAGTGCAGTGCCCGGTCGAGTGTTTTGGTCTCCTGTATTTGAATCCACCCTATGATTGGACTTTGGGGCCGGCTGACAGTCGCCGCACCGAGCAGTTGTTCCTGAGCCACACGTATCGCTGGCTCAAGCCTGGTGGGGTTCTGGTGTTTGTCATCCCCGGCGACAGGCTGGCCGAATGTAGTCAGATTCTCGCATCGCAGTTCCGCGATGCCAGGGTTTACCGTCTCGAGTCCCCCGAATGTGTGCGCTATAAGCAGGTGGTGGTGCTTGGAGCACGACGGAGTCGACGGGAGAAAGAGCGCCTTACCGACAGCGACATCACCCGAGCACATCTTTACTACGCCAGTCTGGCCAGGAATCCCTCCCAAATCCCTGTCCTGCCTTCTGAGCCCGAAGTGCGGTACGACGTGCCTGTGAGCGGACCAGCGCAACTGGTCTACCGTGGACTGCCCCTGGATGAAATCGAGGACCTGTTGCCGCAGTCAGCGGCGTACCGTCAGGCGGGACGCATTCTCTTTGCTGAACTCCGGTCTGCAGGCGGTCGACCGCTGATTCCATTAAAAGCCGGCCATATTGACCTCCTGGCTGTGGGGGGTATGTTGAACGGCATCTTCGGGTCGGGGGATGAGCGGCATATATCATTCTGGCAAGCCGTGAAGTTAACCGACCGGGTAGAGGAAGAGGACGAACAGGGCGTGATTACGATGAGAGAGAAAGAGCGCTTTTCCAATGAATTGACAGTCGTGTACAGCACAGGCCAAGTGGCGATACTGAAATAACGTTGCCACCCCAACCCCTCAGGAATCCCACCACAACCAAATCCCACGAGCCACCAGAGGTCAGCCATGAAGAATGCCCACGAGCGCTTCGGGGTGTTGGAATACACGAAACGAATGAAGGACACCAGCACGCGAATCCGGCTGCGGTTGGACCGGTTCATCGGAGAGGCCGAAGACGGCACGAACGGCAAGGCCCACCTCATATCTGTCTTGGGTGGCGACTCCGACGTTGGCGCCATCTGGGCTGCCGTTATCGAGCAAAACCTCTTTACCGTGGAAGCCCCAGGAATCGAGCCGGTGACCGCGAGCCTGGGTGAAGATGCCCAATGCTTCCGCGGGACTATCACTGTCGCTGGCCGCAAACCAATCCGCCATCTGGTAGCAATCTCGGCGGAACTGGCCAAGACACGTCCAGGGGTTGACCCGGGAGGCAGGCGCACGGTCCTGTGTGATAACGACCCCACGTTCGTGCTGTATCGGATTGCCCAACGGTTTGGGTTGCCGGTGGTGCCGGAGTGGGCCGGCTGGTTCAACGAGGAACTCAACCGCCGTGGAGCCATAAAGCCGCTTTTCGGTCTGGGATGCTCTCCGGTGCTGGTCAGCGGTACGAAGAAGTTGTTCCTGAAATGGATTCGAAGCGCCCTGCGGCAGAAGCGGATTGAGGTTCCTGACAGCAATGGCCCAGTCCACTGGAACCTGGCCCACAGTTTCTTTCGAGCTGGCCAGGATGACCTGGAGGAGGGGACCCGCCAGGAGACAAGGGAGGAGGGTCCCGTTACCTTGGCAGGAGTGGAGGGTACAACTTCATGCGAATTATCTTGAATCGTTTCGTCGAAATCTACGAGGATTGGGGGCCTCGACCTACCGGAGCCCGAAAAGTCTAAGGTCGTCACAGGCGGCTTCCACACCCTCACGCTACCCTCACAGCCAGAAATCACTAGAATGAGGGCAGACGATTCTATGCTGTGAGCTTGTGAGCGGTGTGACGGTGGAAAACTAAAGAATTCCAACGAAAAAGAAATACCTCACGCAGGTCCCCCCGGTCTCACCCGTTAACATGAAATTACAGTATTGCAACGCCTCGGCCCTAATCACTCACGCTCTTCCCCCGTGCTCTCGGGCGAGAAGCTCCGAGGCACTCGGAAGGGTCTGTTGCTCGTAAGCGTGCCGCTGGGGGTTACCACCTCGACTGGACCGGTGGTCACGCCGGCGGGTACGATGGTCGTAATCAAGGAACTCGAGACCACTGAGAAGACAGCCGCATGGCCGTTAAACATGACCCTCGTCGCGCCCGTCAGATTGGTCCCCAGAATCTTGACGGCCGCTCCCACCCAGCCAGAGGTCGGGTGTGTTTCCACAAACGGTCCCAGACCTACAGACAGGCTGAAGACCGTGCCACAGCCGTTGCCCAAGCAGGCCGTCGTGTTGGCCCCGCCCACCGCCGTTGTCCCGTAGAAGCTCCCGTCAGTGGCCTGGGCCAGCGCCCCTCTGGGCCCGGGGCCCTCCGTGCAACCGCTTTGGGAACAAAAGCTGTAAAGCGTCGTCAGCGTGCCATCCGGAGTGATTTTGAAGACCGTGCCGTAGCCGTTGTAGCCGTTGGCCCCGCCACCTCCCGTTGTCCCGTAGAAGTTCCCATCGGTAGCCTGGACCAGCCCCGCGTAGGGGAATTCGCCGTCCGTGCAATCGAGTTGCGAGCAAAAGCTGTGCAGCGTCGTCAGCGTGCCACTCGGGGTGATTTTGAAGACCATCCCAACGCCGAGACGCCCGCCAGGGTTTATTGTCCCGTAGAAGTTCCCATCGGTGGCTTGGACCAGCCCCGCCTGGGGCGATATGCCGTCCGTGCAGTCTGACTGCGAGCAAAAACTGTAGAGGGTGGTCAGTGCCCCCTCCGGGGTGATTTTGAAGACCGTCCCCTGGCCGTTGGCCCCGCCGGCATAGGTTGTGCCGTAGAAGTTCCCATCGGTGGCTTGGACCAGCCCCGCCCAGGGCCTGTAGCCGTCCGTGCAACCACTTTGGGAACAAAAGCTGTAGAGCGTCGTCAGCGTGCCACTAGGAGTGATTCTGAAGACCGTCCCCTGGCCGTTGGCCCCGCCAAACTGCGTTGTCCCGTAGAAATCCCCATCGGTGGCCTGGACCAGCCCCGCGTAGGGGAATTCGCCGTCCGGGCAACCGCTTTGGGAGCAAAAGCTGTAAAGCGTGGTCAGCACGCCACCTGGCGTAATTTTGAAGACCGTGCCACAGCCATACCCGTTGCAAAGGGTGGGGCCGCCATTGTACGTTGTCCCGTACAAGTTCCCATCGGTGGCCTGAACCAGCCCCGCAAAGGGCAATGAGCCGTCCGTGCAACCGCTCTGGGAGCCAAAGCTGTAAAGCGTCGTCAGCGTGCCACTCGGGGTGATTTTGAAGATTGTGCCACAGCCGTAACTGCAATAGCAGGGGATGTTCCCGCCATAGACGGTTGTCCCGTAGAGGTTCCCATCGGTGGCCTGGACCAGCCCCGCATAAGGCCAGAAGCCGTCCGTGCCGTCGAAGCTGTGCAGTGTCCTGAAACTCTGCGCGGGTAAGGCAACGGTCTCATCCGGAACTACCGGAGTGACCGACCCGGACTGCGGTGCGGTGAAAGTCTGCGCAGGTAAGACAATCGCCGACGTTACGCAAAGCAGAACGACAGCACAAGCCCTCTTCCCCCAATTAAGTTTGCCCATGTTACCTCCTCGCCACCCCGCGGGTCTGATTGTGGATGTGCCCGGAGAGTACAATCCGGATTTCGCTTTTTGGTGTTCTGGCGCCTGAGAGTATACACCCGTATGTCCCCAACCGAGCCCTGACGAACATCCGAAGATTCGTAAGTGGAGTTCAAAATGGAAATGTGGGTCAAGCAGTGAACTCGAACCGAGAGGAGGAGACTTTGCCTCAGCTGGAAAATATCCAGGATTATTTACGTGCCCATGCCCAAGAGTTAGGGGACCGAATCCTTCAATCCTGGCCACCACTGCATTCCATCGACGACCCACCTTCACCCATAATTGGCAAGCTCCTTCGGAAACCTTATCCGGCTCAGACCCTTGCCATCATGGGCCTGGTCCGGCGTTGGCAGCAGGCCCACGCAGGAGCGGTGATAGCGGAGTGTGGTACGGGCAAGACGCTGATTTCGCTTGGGGCGGTTCAAACCCACGCAGAGGACCGGCACTTTACGGCTGTTGCAATGGTCCCACCTCAATTGGTCGAGAAGTGGTGTCGGGAAGCAATGCTCACGCTGCCGCGCGTCCGCGTGTTCATCATTGACGGGCTACGGACCCCCACCAACTCCAACAGTCACCACGGCGCGAACGAAGTTAAGCTCCGAAACAAACGTATCGTGCGCGAGGGATTGCGGACCAGCTTGAGCGAGTTGCGCCTGCGCAGGACCTCGCCATCGGCTCGTAAGCGTTGGGATTCAATTTGCTCTTCTCCGGCACTGTTCGTTGTTGGCCGGGACCGCGCCAAGCTCGGATACTTCTGGCGGCATGCTTACCAAATTGCCCGATGTGGGCGTTATCAGGGCAGCGTCGTCAATCCTGACAGCGGGTCTCCGGTCTACCTCGGCAGTGAAGGCGAGCGTCTACTGGCCATGGACTTCAAGAAGGTTAAGCTCAGCGAAATGCTGGGCCAAGGTGAAGGAACAAATCACGCCCGCCGGCTACTCTACAGCGCGCTTTGGCAGGCAGATAGCAAGAAGATTCGCCGCTTTGCCCCAGTCGACTTCATCGGCCGTTATATGGACGGGTTCTTCGACTACGCCATCGCCGACGAAGTTCACGAGCTGAAGGGAGGAGATACGGCACAGGGGAACGCTCTGGGCACGCTGGCGTCATCTGCCCGGCACATTGCCGTACTCACAGGGACACTCTTGGGCGGTTACGCGGACGAACTGTTCAATATCCTATTTCGCCTCGGGGCATCCCGCATGCTCGAAGAGGGCTTTGAATACGGTGAAGCGGGAGTTCGGGCCTTCACCGAAATCTACGGTCTGCTGGAAAAGATTACCGTGATTGAGCCTGCCGATAACGCCTGTTCCGAAGCGCGGGTTACCACCCGCGTCCGCCATCGACCAGGAGCCTCACCCCTGCTGTTTGGCCGCTTCCTGATGAGTCTTGGGGCGTTCGTGTCGCTGGAAGATATTTCCGATGCTCTCCCGCCCTACCGGGAGGAAATCGTCAGCGTGGAGATGGACCAACCCCTACAGAAGGCGTATGAGGACATGGAGCAGGACATCAAGATTGCTCTCCGCGAGCATCGAGGCAACCAGTCGATCGCAAGCGTCGCCTTGAATGCTCTGCTGGCTTATCCTGACCGGCCTTTCGGCTTCGGGGACTTGATCGGACGTGAATTCAATCCTGAAACCCAACGGCGTGAGCCATTCCTGATCGCAGCTACCCGTGACTTGGACGAGGGCTTTGTCTATGCCAAGGAACGGCGGCTGGTGGAGGAAATCAAATCCTCACTTGAGCTTGGCAGGAAGGTGCAGGTCTATGCGGTATATACCCAGAAGCGGGATGTGACCCGTCGGCTAGAGAGCATCCTCGCGAAAGAAGGCATCCGGGTAGCCGTGCTCACGACCCAGGTGGCACCGGAAGAACGCGAAGCCTGGTACGAACGTCAATTACGTGCAGGCGTTCAGGTATGCATTGCCCACCCACGTTTGGTACAAACCGGACTTGATTTATGGGCTATGCCCGACATCTTCTTCTATGAGACGGGCTATTCCATCTACACCTTGCGACAAGCCAGCCGGCGGTCATGGCGCATCGGGCAACGGAATAATGTCAACGTCAAGTTCTTCTACTACGCCGACACCATGCAGGAAGCGTGTTTGAGGCTGATGGGAAAGAAGCTCCTGGTCTCACTGGCGATGGAAGGAAAGTTCGCAACTAACGGCCTGCAAGCGATCGACGAAGGTGATGACATCCTGATGGCGATGGCGCGGGAACTGGTGACGGAGAAGGGCATCGGAGAAAGTGCGGATGCGGTCTGGAAAAGGCTCGTGGAGAAGCAGGCGGAAATGTTCGGAGTTCGGGCCGGGGAGACACCGCAATCGGTAATGGAGCCAGAGCCACCCGAGAGGGATGTACCCACAGTCATCATTCCACCGCCAGCACCAATCCCGGCATTGGTGACGCAACTCCTCATGTTCGGTGGGTCATTTGAGAGTGTGCCCAGGCGTAAAGCCTCGCGCAGGCCATCGAGCGCCGCCACGGCGTCAGATCAACTGGGATTGTTTCAGAGCTAAGGGTCAGGCGAGCACTGGCCGAGAGTAGTTTCTTACAGGCTAAAATGCACCGGCACTGGGCCAGAACCGCCGATTGCCTCTTTGCACTCGTCGATAAACGCAAGGCGAGGCGGGATCCATTTCCTTCGATGGCCGCTGGGTGTACCATGATTAGGGCTCAGGAGTTCAAGATGGAATTGCCACTCAAGAAGACCAAATGAAAACGCGACCTTCCAAAACGATGTCAAAGATGGCGCTTTCCCTTCTCTGCCTGAGCTTGTCGGCCCACGCACAATCCGGAAAAAGGCTTTGGGTATTGCAAGAGCCCAATGAAATTGTGGAATACGATCCTAGCACGTTTGTGCTGCGAAGCTCACACCAAGTCCCGGCTGAAATTCTTCAATCTCCCCAAGACTTGCAGATAAACGGCAAAGGACAGATGCTATTTCTGCCGGCTACCGTTCGAGAACCCGACGGTTTGGTGCACGAATCGTCCGACACCAAAATCTGGTTCTGGGATGGGTTGTCAGCCAAGTTTCTGACCCGCATGGTCATCAACACCGATCTTCCCAACGGCGGAAATGTGCTCGTCTCATCGGTTATCCCCTGGTGTTTTCTCTCAGCGAATGGCACCCACCTCTTCTGGTATGAAAACCGACGCAAGATATTGCGGACGCCAGATACGGGGCAGGATATCTCGATTAACACAATCTTCCACGCGTGGCAGACAGACTTGTCCGGAGAACATCCGGAGGACATTGCGACTTATACGTTTGCGCCTTGCAAGTGTGACACCGCAGTTTGCTCGGAGACTTGCCCCGAAGCCAGCTACTGGCTTCCAGATGATGGCATCGGTGACCACTTCGTCATCACGAATTGGATACCGGGACAGATTCAACCGAAATATCAGGCAAGCTTTCTATATCGCAAGTCCGGGGGCGGCTGGACCGAAACCAAACTCCCACACGTCGCGGAGAGAGTGCTGGATTCCTCATTAGACGGCGGCGGACTCGTGCTGATCGAGGCCGTTCCCGATGCTGGCTGCTGTGGTTGGGTCAATGAAAGTGACGATCAAACCTGGCTAACGAGGAACGGGAAAACCACTGTCCTATTTGACGAGTTCCAGCAGTATCAAAATCGAGATTACGACGTCAGCTTCTTCACTGCTAATGCCAAACTGTCTCCTCACGCCATTCTGGCTGCCTTGACAGTTACAGCTACGAACGAGCCTGGAAGCGAAATCCCTCTTTCGGATCAGGGCAAAGCCAACGTCGCCGAACTGTCACGAATTCAGCAGGCGCTCACAGAGCTGCCGACAGTCGAAGTTTTGCGACTGAATGATCCCCCTAAGCGAATAGCCATGATTCCGCACGCCAGGCTGGTGGGCTGGGTCAACGATCAGGAGATTCTACTGGTCGAGAATGGCCTTATGGGTTCCTACAACGTGGTCAGCGGCAATCACAGAAAGTCTGAGATAAGGGTGTCGCGAGAATCCTACGCGTTCTTGCGGTAGCACGAACTGCGCAGACTGGAGAGGTGGTCATGCTCCCGAGATCCTGCCCGAATCAGGGCGTACCCGTACACTAGTCCGTGCCTGAAGTCGACTTCGAGGACGTGTCCACGATTGCAGGCCTCGCCGGCGGATATCCTCTAAATTGACAACAATCTCTCGCCCCCATTAACGGAAGAACGCAATCATGCTTTGACATGAAGGAGGCCGCGCATGCCCTTACGATTCTGCCACGCCGGTGATTTTCACCTGGACGAAGACCGCTACTTCGCCGACACCGCTCAATGCCTGGAATGGTATGTCGCAGATGCCATCCGGGCGAGCGTCGACTTCTTTGTGGTCAACGGCGACCTCACAACCTACAAAGCAACAATCAAGGAACGCAACCTTTGGGTTGACAGGTTGGTCGAAATGGCCAACCAGGCTCCCGTGATTCTGGTGGCGGGTAATCACGGAGCGGAGCTGGAGGGCGATTTATATGTGTTTGGCCGGGCTAAAGGAAAGCACCGCATATACCTTTGCACTGAGCCAGAGTTCATCGAGCTGGGTGATGCGGCTATTGCGGTCTTCCCGTATCCCAGGAAAGCTGAGATGGCCGGCAACGGGCACAGTTTGGGTGATACCTTTGCCCAGCAATTAGATGAATTCAACCGGCGCTTTGAACAGCGGTCTGGTCGCTACAAGCTGTTCTTTGGGCATTTCGGGGTGGCCGGCGCCAAGGTGAGCAGTGGCCAGCCGTTAGTCGGGCGATGCGCAGAGTATCCCCTTGATCCGCTACGTTGCTTGAAAGCCCAGTATGTCGGGCTCAGCCACGTTCACCTCCGTCAGCAGCTCGCCCCGCGTATCTGGTATGCCGGGTCACTCTCCCGCTGCGATTACAGCGAAGTCGAGGACAAAGGCTACCATCTGGTGACGCTGAATGGGCCTGGGCTCTGCCCGGACCTGTCGGACCTCACCGTTGATTTCAGGACGTCACCCACGCGGCGAATGGTTGAGCTTCATGCCGTTTACGAGCATGGCGACCTGCGGCTATCCGACAACTTGGATTTGGCCACCTTGAAAGACTCTCGGGTAAAGGTCGTGGTAACGGTCCCCAACGGACCTGACCACTTGCTCAGCCGCGAGCAGCAGGAGAATCTCCGGGAGAAGTTGCTGGCTGCCTCTCCCGCTGAACTGAAGGTGAAAATCGAGCACGATGCGGACCTTCCCTCGGAGCCTGCCCCAATCGCTGCCGCCCACTCAGCCGAGGAGAAGCTTCGTGCCTACTGGACGATGAAAGGCTTCCCACCGGTGGACCGCCAGGAGCGGTTGCTGATGAAGCTGGCGGAAGTGGAGAAGATAGTACTTTCTACTTAGCCGCTTATGCCCTTACCCTGGCCGTTCCGCTGCTTCGTCGGCGTCCCGAAAGACTTCTTCCCGAATAATACGTTCCGTGGCTTCGCTGAGGTAGGAGTGTAGGGCTTTCTGTAGCGCGACGTATTCAGGCCAAAGCGTCTTATCCACAAAAGAGCGGGGTGCGCGCACTATTACCGTGGTGTAACGCTGGCCCTTATAGCGATATGGTTCCAGCCCGTATCTCCGGCAAAGCGCCACAAACAGCCGTCGCTGCCATTGATCTACTAGGGAGAACCTCGTCTCGGGCAGTGGTTGCGTCTTGGCCGCAGCATCGAGTGCTTGCCGGACTCGTGCCATCGCGGCCGCAGCAGCCAGGCGCTCGCCTGTGGTCGTGGCACCTTCGAACAGGGCAGTAATCTTGCGTAACTTTTCGCGGAGCTGTTGTTCGGTTGTCACCAGTTTAGCGCTGTAGGGTAGCAAGCAGAGCGGAGAGAGGTTTGCTTTGAGCGAATCAGCCAGCCCTCCGCCTGAACCGACATGGGAGTCCCGACTACTCCCGAAAGCAAATCTTACACCTGTTTGCCAGCGCATATCTACGAGGACACACCATGCGATTGCATAACCTTCGGCTGAGGGGAATTACTGAGGCATTCCCAAATGAAGTCTGCGTCGATTTCGATAGTCTGGGTGAGGGGCTTACCGCCATCGTGGGCGAGAACGGCGCCGGCAAGTCCACGCTCATCGGGTCAGTGTTCGCGGCTCTGTTTCGCCAACTGCCCGGCCAGAAGCGTTCGCTATATGACTTCGCCACCCATCCCCAGCCCGAAATCGACCTCACGTTCAGCGTCAACGGCGCCCGCTACCGGTCGCTTCTCAAGATTGACCCCAAGTCCCGCCAGATGGAGAGCTATCTCTTCAACGGGGAGGGGAAATCACTCACCAACGGCAAAAAGGAACCGTATGAGGAGCTCGTTCGCAAATGTGCCGGTACCCCCGATTTCTTCCTCTCCAGCATTTTTTCCTGCCAAGCGCGTACCGGGAACTTCCTCTCGCTTGAAAGGAGCGAGCGGAAGGAACTGTTCATCCGAGAACTGCTCGGGCTGGACCGGCTAAGACTGATTGCGGCCGCGGCCAAAGACAAGGGCGACGAAATAGCCAGGACCACGCTTGGCCTGGATGGCCAGGTGAAAAGCCTAAAGGAATTGGTAGAGGCCGGCGTTGAAGACCCCGCAGAAGTTGAGACCCGGCTTGTGGAAGTGTCATCCCGGCTTGAAACCCTAGAGGCCGAAAAGCGTGTGGCACAACAACGGCTGCTGGAGCTTCAGGCAATGGAGGCCAGCCGAAGGCCTTTATTGGCAGACCTTGAAACTCTCAAGCAGCGACTCCGCAAGACCGATGCCGACATTACGGAATCCAAACGCCAGATCGGGAAGGATGACAGTCTTCTTGCCGGGAAGAAAGACCTCACCGATTTGATGGAACGAGGGGCGACACTCGCTAATCGCATCGAAGAACTCCATCGGCAGATCCGGGAGATTCAGGGGCTCGAGACCTCCAACCGTGAAACCGAGCGTACTGTCCAAGCTCTTGATAGTGAGCTGAGGAACAACATGGCGGAGCTGGAGCGGCTGCGGGTGGAGCGGGAAGAGCTTGCGGTTGTGCCTTGCAGGGGTGAAGGCCCCTTCGCATCATGTCCGAAGATTCGCCGTGCCGTCGAAGCCGGCGAGAATATTCCAACACTGGAGGGAGAAGTTGCCACGCTCTCAATCGAAGTCGAAGTCCAGCGGGGCTCCCTGGTTCAGATTTCCACGCCCTCATCTGAACTGAATCGGACTCTCGAAGGCTGTGAGCGTGACCGCAGGAAAGTTGATCAGGAACGGCAGCGATATGAGGAATTGCGGGCTGTCGAAGCACGCAGGGAAGAACGGCTCAAGGGCTTGGAACGACTCAATCAGGCCCGAGAGGAATTGGCCACGGAATTCGCCAGCAAGCAATCGGCATTATCTCAATACGCTGACCTCGATGCCCAGATCCAGTCTTCACGCCGAGAATTGGAGAGCACGGAGAGGCTCATCGTTTCCGCTGGCCGGGAACGGGATGGTCTCATTGCTCGCCAGGCCCAGATCCAACAGCGTCGGCATCAAATCGAAGCAGCAAAGACTCGATTGGCCCAGGTGGAGGCAGAACTCGGTGCAGCCAGGACGGAAATACAGGACTACAGCTATCTCGCCAAGGTCTTCGGCCCGGATGAAATCCAGCTCTGCGAGATCCAGGCTGCCGGTCCACAGGTCTCGATCTTGGTGAATTCTTTACTTGAGGGGTGCTTCGACAATAAGTTCGAAATCCGCTTCAGGACGCAACGCCCCAAGGCGGACGGCAAGGGGATGGTAGACGATTTTGATGTGGAGGTCCGCAATAAGAATCTGGACCGTACGTGCCTCGTAGATGAGCTTTCGGGTGGTCAGTTCGTACTGGTCAACGAAGCCGTCAACCTTGGCATCGCCATCTACAATATGCGGCAGGGGGAGGGCATTCGTTACGAAACGCTGTTCCGAGACGAAACAGTGGGCGCTCTGGATACCGTCAATGGCAAGGAGTATGTGAGCTTGCTGCGACGGGCGATGGACCTAGGGGGGTTCCACCAGGTGATCTTCATTTGCCATACTCCCCTCGTATGGGAGTTGGCAGATCGAACCCTACAGGTGCATGGTGGGCATGTCTCTGCTGGCGGCGAAGCGGCTCTTACAGGATGAGGTGAAACGGCAGCGAGCTGCACCAACGCTTGCGGGGCCTCAGGACCATCGGGCTGGGACCACCTCGGGAGGGAACCAATGTGTCTCGCTGACCCATGGCTGAGTGATACGCTCGAATTAGGATTCGTCACCCATACACCAACTGGGGAAGAATCCTGTTCGCGCCCGCTCCTGGCCGCGTGTAAATTGGTTAGGAAAGAGATTGCAGTTCCTTGCCGGGCTTGAAGCGCACAGCCTTGCCGGGTGGGATACTGACTTCTGCTCCGGTTCGGGGGTTCCGCCCGATACCGGTCTTGCGAGGTTTCACATTGAAAACACCGAAGCCACGCAGTTCAATGCGGTCGCCCTGGGTCAGGGCTTTCTTCATGGCTTCAAATACGGTTTCCACCGCCATCTCAGCTTTTGTCTTCGTGATGCTGGTGCGATTTACGACCTCATTGATGATGTCCAGCTTTATCACGCAAACCTCCTGAAAATACAGGCCTTAATCCTAGAAAGCCGCAGGGGCGTTGTCAAGAGTGTTCTCTGGGACTAGAGGATTCCATTTGCTGGCGTATGGGCGATACTGAACCGAACGATGATCGCTGGCGCGTACGAAAGGCTGCGGACGTCACAAAACAGAGGTCCGCGCTTTGTGGTGTCCTTTCCGCTAAAGCATTTCCTCAAGGCGTTGTTCCAGCCCGTGCTGTTCTTCGTCAGTGAGTCCAGCCATTTTGTAGAGGAGTAGGTCGATCAAGTCCTGATAGGGTTGCGCTTCTGCCGCAAGCTGCGATCGGTCGTGGCGAGATATGTCTTGCCGAGATCGCTCGATGGAAGAAATCCTGCGAGCAGCGGCGATAATGGTGTGAGCGATTGCAGCGGGGAAGGGTGGGCCTTTGAGCGCATCCGCCAAAATCTGATGAACGTCGGAAAATCGCTTCTCGCGAAGCGCCGAAAGTGCAGTCTTGGATACCGCGCGGTCTGACGCGGAATTGCTGAAGGAGAATCGCGGGCACGGTAGGATGTTGAACTGGTATTCGTTCACCTTCGAATTCGTGCTACCAAGGCGAAAATACCATTCCAAAAGCTTGCTGTTTAGCAACGCCAGAAGCAGGAACAGCGGGATATGCGCTTCGTTCTTGGGAACGTAGCTGACCGTGTCAAAGCAATACTGGCCTCTAGGGATTGGACATGCGATGAGTCGGCGGAAATTGTTCTGAGGGGCGCTGCGTTGAAATCCTATCCGGGCGTAACGGTGAGCGTAAGCCTTGGAGTTCTGCGCCTTGTGCTTGAGAAAGAGTCTCTCTGAAAGGTACAAGTCGTCCCCTTGTGATGCCTCCCGGAGCGCGTAAAGACATACGTTTGCGCCTCGCAACACGAGGGGGCCCGGCGGTTCTGCGGAGAGAGCGGCTTCGTCGGTCGTCTCGTTGACTTCGCCCTGATACTGGGTGCACAACAAAGCGAGGCGCTGCATGCGACCGGATTGCATGATGCGGACCGCCAAATCCCAGTCCGCTTGAGAACAACTGGTGATGGTCATGTTTTCCGGGTCATAAAGCGGAATGTCCGCGGAGGTCAGGCGGAGTTTTGGCGCGTTGCGTTCGATCTTATTCTCAGGGTGAGTACGGAGAATGAAGGGCGCCGCCTTAGCATTCGGTGTTTGGTTTTTGTGGACGATCACAATCGCCGTAGAGAGTTTGGCGTCGGGGAAAACGCGCTTTGCCGGGTTGTCCTTTTGCGGAAACGCCTCGATCTTGGCAAAGGCACCGAGCCGAAGGATTTCCTTCCTGACCCCCGAGGCCTGCTCGTCGCCCAGGATCGGCATCGGCGTGATGAAACCAAGCCTGCCACCCTCGCTCAGTAAACCAAGTGCCCGACAAACAAAAAGCTTATAGAGGTTGTTCTTGCCAATAAAGGACGGCTGATACAAAGGCCAAAACCGATAAAACGCCTTTAAGTGCGAAAGGTCGCGGCCGATCTCTTTTTCCGAGAGTACATCGTATGGAGGATTGCCAAGAATGGCATCAAAGCCGGGATTCGGGCGCGGGCGTTCAGCGTCGAAAAAGACCTCCGGGAATTCCAACTCCCAATGGAACGGGGTGACACCCTCTTCTTTCTGTGCTTGCAGGAGTTCTTTAAATGGCGACTCGTTAAGAAGCGCTCGGAGCGCACGGGGGGTTCTAAGCTTGCTTGTCGCCCTGCGATAATCTTCCAATGTAAGGCGCGTGCTGGGCGCTACAAAGAAAGTAGAACACCAGAGGTCGGCAACACGGCGGAACGGCTCCCGAGTCGGTTCTAGTTTTTCATGGAGGAGCTTTTCCTTCTGCTTAACCTGCAGGACAGTGTCGGATGGCGTGTCCTCAATGTTTTGCAATTCCTGGAAGAATGCCGGCAGATTGGCGCGGAGTCCTTCCTTGAACTGATTTGTAACGAGCGGCGGCGCGTCCGGAAGGCCGTGTAAGACATCGAGCGAAGCGCCGATTAGGCTGTCGCCGTCCCGAAAGCGGTAATCAAGGAACGTAAGGGGGTGTTCGACGGCCACCGTTTCCAGCCAGAGGGCCAGTTTGGCAAGCTCCACCGCTAGCGGATTGCGGTCAACGCCATACAAGCATGTCTCTACAACTCGCCGTTTCCAATAGGTGAGCGTGGATTCTTCCCCCTGTAGCCTCTCCGCGATTGGGTCGCGTGTATTTGGGTTTGTAGCGATCTGTTCAGCAAGATATTGACAGGCTCTGAGCAAGAAATGTCCGGAGCCCATAGCTGGATCAAGGATGCGTAAGCGCAAAATGCGTTGGTCATAGTCAGTGCGGAGCTTCAGAAGGTTGTCACTTAGGGCCTCTCGTTCCTTGCCCGTCGACTGCCCTATTCGTCGTTCAACATTCGTGATTTCTTCGTGAAGACTGCGATCAATTTCCTTGCATACGGGGCCGAGTGTTGCCTCGACAATGTCATCCACGATGTCGTTGGGAGTGTAGTAGCTTCCTGAGGCCCGACGCTCGCCCTTCTCGGTGAGAAGGTAAACAGATCCTTTCCTGTAGGTGATACCTGTGGGGACGAAACCTCGGGCTATGGGGGGACGATTTGGAATTACTCGCACTTCGTCGTCCGCCGCTTTGCGAACCACGATCATATCTTCAGAGGCAAAGTGGGGTTGCAGCTCAAGGAGGCCCTCATATACGTTTCCCAGATGCTGAATTGCTAGGTCACGATAATCCACTCGCACAATGCCTCCGGCTGGATGCGCCGGGTCCGGGGCACGCGCGAGTTGGTCAATGACGCGGGCCAGGTATCGGTCTGGCATCTTGTTGGCAGAAAGAAACACATGACTGCCTCCGTCGAAAAGGCCACCGTTGTAGGCAGGAACTTTATAGCGAGCCGCACCTCTATCGATAAGGTCAAACAGGGTTAACAGATCATCCCACAGAGCGCAGCTCTCCGGCGGATATTCTGGCTCGCGACCGTCCTCTATGCGATCAAGCTTGGAAGCAATCTCATCCCGGAAGCGTCCGAGCGAACGGTTGTCGGTGTACGAGCGATCGATGTGATAGGGGAGCAACTTACGGTCTTCGGCGAAAAGGATAAAGAGCAGCCGGTACAGGAGGATGAGGCTGTTTTGTCTACTGGATTCAAGGTCGCTGACAGGGCTGAGTTGATTCGGCTCGTGAGATAGAAACCCTTCGATCGAGAACCGCAATGCGTCAAACACTCGCTGTTTCAGGCCTTCTCCTACGCCAAGTCGATATTCGGTGCTGCCCTTCCTCGCTCGATGAATGAGCGGCGCGCGATCTGCGGTCGGCAGGAAGGCCATCGGTGAGAAAAGCAAGTAGAAGCGGAGGAATTCCTCAAACACGGAAGACTCGTCGAAGAGTTTGCGGGGTGCCTTCAATCGATCGGAGAGTATCTGGGTGAGATCGCACTCACAGTAGGTTTGGAATCGGGGCTGGCCGGGGTCATGGTGCCTGGGTACCAATCGCCAATGTCGCCCGTTGGTGAGCAAGCCGTAGTCGAGCAGGCTATTATTGAGGTACCACTCTATTTGTTCAGGGGGCGCTGCTGCGGATTTACGGTTAGCGGGGCGAGTGTGCCTTGCGCAGCGTGAGGTGGCAACCGGTTTCCTTGCTACCTTGAGGTCGTCAACGACCGGGGTTGATTCTTTCGTTTTAGTCGGACACGCTGGGTCAGGAAAGAGTACGCTCCTCCGCCGCCTCGCGTTCGAGGTCGCACGAGAAGGGCGAACCGTATATTTCTCGAAATCGCCTTCGAGGATTGAAAAACGACCTCTGGTAGACCTAGTCGCGGAGCTTGACGGCAAACACGCTTACATCTTCATCGACGACGCCATGATTCATCTCGAAGCCGTGGAGGAAGTCGCAAGAGAACTCCCTGAGTCAGCAAATGTCACATTTGTGCTCGCCGACAGGCCACACGTTGTTTACCCCCGGCTCCGCCGTTTGACGGCGCTCAGACCGCAGTTACTTGACATGCCGGAACTGACCAAGCCCGACTGCGAGAGAATAATCGAAAAGTTGGAGGAGAGTGGTCTCCTAGGGGAGCTCCGCGGCAAACCGAGACATGAACAGCTGCGGGCATTCTTGGTTCGCTCAAGGAAGCAGTTGTTGGTCGCTATGAAGGAGGCAACGCTAGGAAGAGGCTTCGATGTGATCCTGGCGAACGAATATCAAAGCTTGTCAGGTGAGGATGCCCGGCTCGCATATACAGTTACCTGTCTCGCGTATATGCACGGAGCCCCCGTGAGACGGCGACATCTCCTCGGCTGCATCCAGGGGACTGACATCCAAAAGGCAGCTGTGGTGGAGGAGGACCTGAGAGAGGTTGTGGTTCGATGGAATGATAGTCCGGACATGCTCTGTCCCCGGCATCGAATAATCGCTAACCAAGTTGCAAGGGAAACTGCACCCCCTCAAGTTCGATACGCAGCCATTATAAACTATTTGGTCCAGGTAAGCCCTGATCTTACTCCCCAGAACATATCGAGAAGAACCCCTGAGTACCTCGGGTACAGGGGAATTATCAATTTCGACAATATGCTCGATTTGTTTGGAGAGGATTACGAAACCATCAGTGGCCTCTATGACGAGCTAAAGGGATGTTACTCGGAGGACTTCCTGTTTTGGCTCCAGTCCGGGAGGGCTCAGGTTTACTTTGATAAGTTCGACCTGGGTGAGAATTACTTGAAGCAATCTTTAAGCATACGTGAGCATGGGAATTTCCAAGCCCACCATCAGATGGGTGTGCTCCTTCTCAAACGGGCAAGGCTGCAAGAAACTTCCTCCCTCGCGGCAGCGGATGCAAGGGATGGTGAGGAAATCCTTCGTCATCAGATCACGGAACGAGGCGAGGTTGACGCTTATCCTTACGCTGCCATTGTTGAGCACAAACTCCGCTATCTGCTAAAGTGGGAACCTCCTGGCATGGTCGGCCAAATTGAAGACCTCTACCAGCTAGCCCAGGTCGGATTGAAAAGACACCCCTTTGATGACGCCCTCAAGCAGGCATACGATAAGGTATTCCGTGCATATCTGATGCTTGCCGTCCCAACCAAGTCGATGCAGGCGGGGACCTCATAGCTGCCACCGGAGACCTCGCTCCCGAAACGGTACCGCAGGGGTGACCGCACGTCGTCAATCCAAATGGGGCACGCCGCTACCGTTTCCGCCTCTGGTAAAATACATCGCAAAGGGATTGACATTCACATGGCCACCTGGAAAGTCATCGAGACCGTAAGCGGTAATATCGAGGCCGTTTCCGGTCATGCCGCTCACGACCGGCCAGGTACCCACGAACGGACTGTTTGGGAAGGGCAAGCCGCTGACAAAGCTGAAGCCCTCAAATCTGCTGAGAAGGCTGATCCCAGGGTTGACCTGGAGTGGATGCGCATTCGGCACGAGAGGGACCTCAATATACGGTAGCTCGAGGCCTCACAAATCTTGAGGACTACTTCTCAAGTTAGACTAAACTCAAAGTGGAGAGGAACTTGAAATGCCCAGTTCGACGAACGGTCCAGCAATGGAGTATCAAGTATTAGAGGATCAAGTAAAGGCGGTCCGGAGCTTGGCTATGCAAGCTTACCAAATTACAGTTGCTGAACCACTCAGGGCCAACCGACTTGACGACCTTGCGTGCCGGATAAATCTTCTCAAGAGGTTTGTCGACGATTATGAGTGGATAGACGACCCATCGATTCGCGCGGACGACGAAGTTATTAACTGGACCTTTCCGGATGTAACTTTGGATTTCGCAAATGCCGTCTGGAACCTGGCATGTGGGTTTTACAAAGCAAGTGGCAGCTCGGCTCGAAGTGCATACGATCTCTCAGTCCTTGCGCTGTTCTTTCTAATCAAACAAAATCGGGAGCCTAGCTCATATGTCACAAAGGTGTTTGATGAATGGGATCGCGGTGACATCCCTTCCCCGCCCTGGGAAGGCATCAAAAATGTCTTCACGGATCAAGGCCTCTTCCGTGATTTTAACTCACAGCACAATTGCGACGTCATCAAGGAATCCCGCGACCATTACAGAGTTATGAGTAGTTTCGCTCACAGTCGACCCTTTGCCCCAGTTTCTCGCCTGCCCACAAACAATATGAGTCTCCCATTCCTGCCACCCAGGTTTGACGCCTCGACCTTCGATCGCTTTGCGGATTTACTGGCGGTGACTATTGGTTGGGTGGCCACAATGTGGCTTTTGTCATACCCTGAGATTCTGACGCGCCAAGCATCACACCACCCTGTTCAATCATCGACTTATCGACCGCTCTTCGTTAATCCTCGTGGCAAGGAGGCTTTCGCCTTCGTAACGCGCTGAGGGAGTGGCGCTGAATGGCCGGCAGTGTCAAGTCCAAGTCATGGAACCGGCGGAGATCCCGGGAAAGTTTTATCTACCAGCTACCTGTTCAAGGGGAGAGGCATGAAGAAAGCCCAGCGTAAAGTGGCGCTCTATGACGCGAATGAGGCGCGCGATATCCCGATGGGCAGGCTCTTGGATATTTTGGGCGTCCGACATGGCAGGGGGGGATTCTTAAGGTGTCCTTTCCCGGAACACCACAAAAATGGAGATGCTAATCCAAGCGCCAAGGTCTTTTTGGCAAAGAACAAGCTGCATTGCTTCGTCTCGGGCGAGTCGTGGTCTACCATCGACTTGGCAAAGGGACTCAAAGGATTAACGACCGGGGATGCCATCAAGTGGCTCGGTGAAACATTCAACCTGCGAGAAAAGGAGAGCCGGGTCAGCTTCAAGGGCCAAGGCAAGGGCGGTCTTCCAGCAATGAAGCGGCGCATTGTCGATACCAGCCGAAAGAAGAAGCCCACCATCATTCAACAGATTCTGGATTCCCCCGGCTACCGTGACTTGAAACCAGCAACGGTGAAGGTCGGACTTGCGCTATTGAGCCAGATGCCCGAGGATGAGCCGGTCGTGAAACTCTCTCAGCGGGAACTGAAGGGCATGACTGGTTACGGAGATTTCGCGCCCATCAAGGCGGCGATTGAGGAACTCCAGAGCATCGGGATCTTGGCCGTCCAGAAGCATGGGAACCGACGGACTACTTTCAGGGCAACCCCGTTAGATCCCGTTTTCCAACAGTGGTTGAAGACTGGAATTCGGGAGGACCCAGCGCACGGGAATCCCGTGCAGAATACCGGTACGGTATCATCACATATTAAGGGGTCTGGGGAGTCGCTCTCCACCGCTGAACTCCAATCCTGGTGCGCTGAAGCCGACCGGGTGATGAAGGACTTCTTCGCCTCGCCGGGAGAGTTCTTCGACTCATTAAAGCATTCACCGGAACTTGAGACTCTCCGCGGATGGCTCAAAGGTAAACCCGTTGATCTCACCCTTCACGCTGTCCGGATCTTTGCCAGGACGGAACGCCATGAAGCTACCGACAATCCGTGCGAGAGGTTTGTTTATCGTCGGAATTATTACTTCAAGCTCGCCAAAGAGAATCGACCGACGCCAGCCGATGAGCCGATGCGTGACCTGCCAAAAGCCCCTACGGGCGGCCATTTCCTCAAGTGGCTGGACGACGCTGCCGGGATTCTCGATGAATACGGCATGCGCTTCGAAAACACCCTGACGAGGGAAGAGCAGGACATCTTGCGGCAGTGGATTGGGGCTCACACCTGGCTCTTTACCATTACAGCGTTCCGCCGGCTTGCCGAGGAAACAGGCAAGGATTGCTCTGACCCCTGCCGGCTGTATTTTGAGAGGCGCGATCATTATTACGAACAAGCGCTCTCCCACCATAATGCCTGATCGCCCAGTCGTGATCGCAAGCACACATTGCCGGCCGAAGCCTGACGCCCCCAGGAAGGCGAGGCCATTGTCGATATCAATTTACGAGATGTCATCACAGTGGATGCGTGCGTACCGGGTGCCGGGACCTATCGTCCTACAGTCAGCTCGGCACTTACGACACACTTCGTCCGCCAGATTGTGTTTGATCAGGCGTCCGATCCCCAGTATAGGCAATTTCCGAGCCTTTGCCTTCAAGTTGCCCATTGGACCTTCCTTCGTACGGTGATTGGAGCCTTCGCCCTCGGTCTTGACGATCCACTTCGATCGACATTTCAGTCCTGCTCCTCTCTGCCCGGGTTTTCCCTTTGCTTGACTACCTTGAAGCTGCCATTGCCGTGCTAGGCAGCCCCATTGCCTAGGATTACGGGGCAAGGGGTTTCTAACCCCCCTTCCTGATAGAAATTTCGTGCAGGAACGGGCATCCTACGCACTGCCCGAGCTGCCTCCAACCGGGCCAGCATCTCGGGAGTAACTACCACACTTCTCTTTCGGTACGCCTTGACGGTCTGAAGGCCAAATTTAGCCTGTTCCGGGTCGGTAGGGTCGAATCGTAGCATCAGCTCCTGATCACCCCGGCCCTGTGGCTCCATGCCCAGCTTCGCACCCTGTCGAGGCGTGTCGCCAACTCTTCTGGTCTGGACGAAGAGCTTCATGCTGCCGGCGCTCTCGGTAATCCACCCCCGGCGCCCGGGAATGTGGGGACGGTCGGGATGGGGCCCCGGTTCGTACCCCTTTGGGGCCCCTTTCAGTCTCAGGTGGTGATTACTCGCGAAGGTTTCGATGTCCATATTCATGACTCCTCTCAAAACTCACGCTCGAAGCTCAGCCTGTCCCCTGGCACCGACCCGGCCCGCAATTACGCAAACACTGGCCTCGTGTCCGGGATGTTCCTCCTTCTTAGGGTTGTTGCGGGATCGCCTGAATCTCCTCTGGCAACTCGCGGAGCAAAACAGGCTGTCCCGGCGCTTACCGTCGAGGATGTCCCCACAATTCAGGCACGCAAGGCCTGTAGGAATCTCGGTGCCAGTGAGCTCGGCGTACAGTCGCGGATGGTGACGGTTCAACCAAAGGGCAAAGCGCTTACCGGACCCGAAAGGAGAGGTCCCATTCAACGTGCGGCACTTCTCGGAGCAGAAAGCAGATTGGTTGGCGTCAAGGCCGAACCCGCACCAGCGGCACCAGCCTGGCCCGAAGAGGCGACACTCCACGCACTCAATGCAGCAGAAGTGCCCCAGGAGACCCGGAACACTCATCAAACCACCCAGGTGGCCCGGCAGACCACAGACGCTGCAAGAACCCTCCCGGGTGGCAATGAAAGAATGGATGACATCCAAGCGCAGAACTACAGATTCAAAATGAGTCTTCATGATTCGTTTCCTCCTACGGTTAGGGCCGGCTGGCAACCCTCACTTTGCCCGCGGGGACTATTTCCCTCGGTGATTACTTTCAGACCGGATTCCGGCCTTTGCTCAATACAGGGGTGGACACCAAGGGTTTCCGAATTACCAGTACTAGCTGGATGGCGTGGGGACATAGCGTGGGGGGTGGCGTACCCGTCCCAAGGATTCTCCTTTGACGAGGCAGGCATCTACCCCTCATGCCTGGTTAGTATAGGGAGCCAAGGCGTCTTCGCCCTGTATTCATGCGGGTTTGGTCGATATTGTGATGTGGCTGTAAGTCCCTGAAAATAGGGCAGATATAATTTGTGGATATCACGCTAATAGTGACGCCCATGATTATGGACGGCATATTTGAATTCCGATGATTTGGAATGGGCGAGAACTCGGATTACCGCGAGTAGCTAGGTCACGTGTTAAAGGACCACGGGGATTAGGGTGGTTTCGCGATCGAAGTCAAAATCAGCCCCTGTGAGTTGTCAGAGTGCTAGGAAACCGAAGTGATCGTCGCTAGTCAAACGGCGGGGAATTTCTATAGGCTATTTTCTCTTCTTCTGGGGCCGTTTCGTCGACGGTCTCTTTCGATGCAAGTTCTCGTCAGCCTTTGCAGTCTGACAGGGATAGACGTGGCTCTCGTCCGTGCCTTCGACGGTCTTATCGGAATTGACGAAGTCCACGGTCCCAGCCTCGACGGTCTCATAGCCAGTGGTGAAGTCCGCGGTCCCACCTTCGACGGTCTCATAGGCAATGACATAGTCCTCATCAGCTTCGCCTTCTTCGATAGGCGCGATGATCTCGACTCGGGCCACGAAACTGTAACCCTCACGGGGAACAGTCATAATGTACTTCTTGTCTTTTGGACCCTCACCGAGCGCCTTTCTCAAGACGCTAATTTGCTGATCAAGGTTATTGTCATCAACGATTGTGTTGCCCCAGACCTTCTTGAACAATTCCTCCTTGGGAACAAGTTCTCCACGCCGTTCTACCAGCGCCAGAAGTAGATTCATAGGCTTCTCAGCCAGGCGGACCTTCTTCCCCTTTTTCGTAAGGATATGAGTTCTAGCCTCAAGTCGGAACGGCTCAAACGTGTAAATCGCATCACTCCCGGCTTCCTGACCCATTGGACCCTCACAATTCAGAGTTTTTCAGGAACTCTCAAAGGACATTTTAGTTCTTACACCTCTATTCTCCAATTGAAAGATTGAGTGCTCTTTGAAAACTCGACGGAGATGTCCCCAGGCGTAGTTAGTGCGCTCCCCGCATAACGGCCATCAGTACGCGGCAGGGTTTAAGAGGCTAGGTGCTCCTGCTCCGAAACTGGCGCGATGGCGGGAAGAGGTAGCAAATCGCACTTCGGCTGGAAGTAGAGAACCTCCGCACTAATTCCTACACGGAGTCGACGCGTTGCTTAGTGACGCCACGGCGCCCGTATTACAACCCAGGCTGAGGAATCAGCCCTAGCTGATGCAAGTGTGAAAAAGGAAAGCAATCCACGGAAGACAGAAATGCAAGAGAACACGGGTGGCGACCAACGCCAATCAGACGCCGCGGAACCCGGAGAATACCGGGCTACTGCGGCGCCGGCAGCAAGGAGAACTGAATGACTGGAATAAAAGTTTTAAGATTCAACCCAAAGGCGATCGGCAAGGAAGTTACTTTCGCTAGCAGTCCAAGTAGTTTCTTTCGGACCGGAACAATTCAAAGCGTCAAGAACGGATTTGTTGCAGAGGTGATGGGACCCGCTGTAGGGCCTGTTCCTCTCACCATAGCGCCGAGTGATCTAGCTTACGGCTTCAAAGAGGAAGGGGACTACGATTGGGTCCCGGAGAAGGATAAAGAAATCGTGGCCATATGCCATGAAGACTGAATTCACCCTGAGAAACGTCGCAATAAAGCAAACGGTACCACCAAATATGAACGAGAAAAGCGAAACAACGAGGATCGGAATGAACAACATCAACATCGAGTTTCCACACGGGGTCGACGCATTGCGCGGCAATGTAACGGCTCCCGTAGTTACAACCCAGGCTGAGGACTCAGCCCCAACGGATGCAAGCGTGGAAAAGGAAAGCAATCCACAGAGGACAGAAATGCAAGAAAACCAGGGTGGCGACCTACGCCAAACCGATTCTGCGGAACCCGGAAGACCGGGCTACCACAGGGCCGGCAAAGAGGAACAGTAAGTATGAAGTCTAATAACCATAACTCGCTCCAGCACGATTACTCCTTCAATTTCTGGATCGGGTGTCACAGGCTAAGTGCGGGCTGCAAAAACTGCTACATGTTTTTGGCCCAAGAACACCGGCCCTGGACGAATCCCAACGAAGTAAAACGATGCACGTCAACGTGGGGACGACCGCTCAAGTGGCAGCGGGAGGCCGAGCAAGCTGGCGAATACAAGAGCGTCTTCGCCTGCTCCTATTCGGATTTCTTCCTGCCCGAAGCGGACGGCTGGAGAGATGACGCCTGGGCTCTGATTCGTCAGACCCCTAACCTTATTTGGCAATTAGCCAGCAAACGGACGCACCTGATTGCCGAACGACTTCCGAAGGACTGGGGCGACGGGTACAAGAACGTCTGGCTTGGAACTTCGGCTGAGTTAAAGAAGTATCTATCGCGGCTTGACAACTTGCGCAAGATTCCCTGCACGCTCAGGTGGCTCGATTTCGCTCCGCTGCTAGAGGATTTAACGCCGGAACTCTCCGAGCATATCGACGGTTTCGCCTGGGTGAACGCCTCTGGGGAAACAGGCTGCAACTACGTTGAACCCAGACCGTTCGATCCGCAGTGGGCCAGGAACATCAGGGACCTGTGCTCAAAGAAGGGAATTCCGTTCTACTATTCGCACGGCAGCGGTAAAGGCCGATCCCCTGCCCGCATACTTGATGGAGTTACATATAACGGGATTCCGCCACTTAATCCCGAAGTCAGAGAAGGCAAACCAGGAGGCTGCGAAATTGTGATGACCGCCTAATATACCAGACGCACATCACGCAAAAGTCCACACATTGTAGATTGAATCCTCCTGACCCCTGCTGACTTAGATCTCAAGATGCAGGTCAAAGTTGGGTAGATTCAAAGGTGGGCGCAGCAGGGAGCGGTGAACCCGCTCCCTGCCCTGCATGCAACGATCAATGCTCTCGGGTTTTGTGGGAGCACATGATGCGGCCCTGTCTGTTGGGGTCTGATAGCCCGCGATCGCAGTGGGCGGAGTGGCGCACAAACGATCCACGTGTACTGCTCTCAATGCCTCAAACCCGTGTCTCAGCATTCTGTCGGCTGGCAACACCACGGGGGCGAGCCTAACGGTGGCGACGGCCAGGCGCAAGACGGATGCGCCGAATCGTCGTGAGGTGACCATGTCACTTGGAACAAGCAGAACTGCTCACCGTCGGTGAACTGGCGGCACGCCTCAAGTGCAGCCCCAGTTTTGTTTACCGGCATACCCAAAAACATACCCCTGATCCTATTCCCGTAGCCAACTGGGTCGGAAATCGACCGAGGTTCAGGCTCGCTGAGGTCGAGGGCTGGCTCCAGGCTCGCAAGCCCAGTCAGAACTGTGTTAACCTTGCAGATGGAAGCGTGGCTGCCCGTGACAGGAGGATTAAACAAATGTCGCGGCGTTACCACCAAGATGGTCACGTTCGTCTTCGTAAGGACGTGAAACGGCCCTACTGGCAGGGGCTTTATCGGGTTCGGTCCGAAGACCAGCCAGAGGGAAAGTGGAAATCAGATAATCTCGGCTACAAAGATGAAATCACGAAGCGGCAAGCCCAGCGCCGGCTCCAGACGATTATTTCCAGGGTGGAGTCGGAGATCGTCAGGCTGCCGCGCTCGGTGATGACCGTGAATGCATACGTGGAAGACCATTACAAACCCGAGTTCGTGAGCAAGCGAAAGCCCAGCACGCGCTTGGCATATCTCCAGATTCTCAAAGCTCACATAGTGCCAACCCTGGGCGCCATGGAGCTCAACCAGGTTACCAGGCGGGATATACAACTGCTCATAAACCGCCTCCATACTGAAGGCAGGGCCAGGCATACCTGCGATAACGTGAGAACGGTTATTCGTTCTCTGTTCCGCCAGGCTATCCGGGATGAGTATGTCACCGCCAACCCCGCGACACTCATTCAGATGCCGGAAGCCGATGCGCGCATCCCTGTAGAAGTACCGAGCCAGGAGAAGATGCAAGAGCTTCTGGACACCCTTAAGGAGCCGTACGCGACACTAGCCTGGTTCGTTCTCGTCACAGGCTGCCGCATTGGTGAGGCTCTCGGCCTCAAGTGGGGAGCCATCAACTTCGAGGATAAACTCGTCTGGTTTCTCACTGCCAGCTACCACGGGCATATGCACCTCACGAAGGGTCATCGGAGTAATAGGCCTGTGTACCTGAGTGAGGCAGAGGTTCAAAGGCTCAAGAAGTTCAAGTCGTTATGTCCTAACGCCACGGAAAACGACTTGGTGTTCCCACACCCAGAGCACCCGGGTAAGGCTATGACGGAGTGGCACGCTCTCAGGGTTGGTCTTAAGCCCGCTGGAAGAAAGGTTGGAATTAAGCTGACTTGGCACCAACTACGGCATTGGACAGGGACGATGCTGTATCGGGCTGGAGTTCCGGTGAAGGTGATTCAGGCCAGACTGGGACACTCAAAATGGGAAACTACCGCGGATTGGTATGTCGAGTTCTCTAGGGAAGGGGAGCGCGAGGCTGCGGAAGTAATATCGCATTTGCTCCAGAAAGTGTTGCCGTAAATGTTGCCGCAGAGGTCGACAAGCAAGCGTAATTGGGCTAAGTTATTGAAAGGAAAGTACGGGCCTGTAGCTCAGACGGATAGAGCAACGGTTTCCTAAACCGTGGGTCGGGGGTTCGAATCCCTCCAGGCCTATCATTCTTTTCAATAAGTTAGCCAGAAACCGAAGGACTCGACGAGTACAAA
>Ga0326728_10007935_pt1 | contig 26750 bp, 23 predicted proteins | sample MB3enrmetagenome_FD_207602 | JGI IMG/M metagenome (GOLD analysis project Ga0326728, IMG submission 207602) | Lab enriched peat soil microbial communities from McLean, Ithaca, NY, United States - MB31MN | ecosystem: Environmental > Terrestrial > Soil > Wetlands > Peat | place: USA: New York...
GTCCAAATGCGGTGTGCGCTCGCCCAGCAGATACGGCGCCCACTCCAGGCCTTCGCTCCCAGCCGGAACCCGCGCCGCTCCCTCACTCATCGTGTCGTAGCTCTGCCCGGCAAAAAAAGTCTCGCGCAGCCAATGCAAGCTCAGTCCCGCGCTCTGCGTCACGCCCATCACGTGCCACACGCCCGGCACGGCATGGCAAAAAGTGTGCAGCCGTCCCTTCGGATCTTTGGTCGGCTCGGCCGTGGCCGCAAACACCACCCCCGAGGTCCCGATCGTCGCCGAAACGCTGCCCGGTTGCAGAATTCCCATGCCCACTGCGCCTGCGCCCTGGTCGCCCGCGCCCGCCGCAACCTGCGTTCCCGCCTTCAATCCCGTCAACCCCGCCGCCTTCTCGCTCACGCGCGCGCAAATCTCGGGCGACTCGTAAACCTTCGGCAGCCAGCTCATCTCAATCCCCGCCGCCTCGGCCAACTCGCGTGACCAGCGCCTGTGCGTCACGTCGAGCAGCAGCGTCCCGCTCGCCTCCTGCACGTCGATAGCAAACTCGCCCGTCAGCCGGTAGCGCACGTAGTCCTTCGGGCACATTACGTGCCGGATCTTCCTGAACGTCTCCGGCTCGTGCGTCTTCACCCACAGCAGCTTGGTCAGCGTAAAGTTGGGCAGCGCCGGGTTGCACGTCAGCTCGATCAGCCTCCTGTAGCCGATCTTCTCCGTCAGCCAGTCGCACTGGGCTCCAGTCCGCGTGTCGCACCAGATCAGCGCCGGCCGCAGGACTGCGCCGTCTGCGTCCAGCATCACCGCCCCGTGCATCTGCCCCGTCAGCGCAATCGCCGCAACTGGCTCACGCGGCTCCGGCGTCGCGGCCAGCGCCCCGCGGATTGCCTCCTGCGCCGCCCGCCACCAATCCTCGGGGTCTTGCTCCGCCCATCCCGGATGCTCGGCGCGAAATGGCGCATGTTCACTCGACGCGGCTCCCTTCAGCTTTCCCGCGCCATCCACAATCACCGTCCGCGTCCCGCCCGTCCCCACATCCATGCCCAGGAACCACATACGCGTAATCCTCATTGCATAAATCGCTTTTCTCCGCGCACGCAGCATAACAGCTTCGCAACATCTCCGAAAAGCCATCCATTGAGTCTCCGCGGCCGCGATGATCGCCGTAAAATCACACTGAACGCAAAAGGGTACCGGTCCGTGCCGCTTGATTCCCAACCCGTCAGCCTCGAATCGCTCCCGTTCGACCCGGCCGATCCCAAGGCCGCGCTCGCCCAACTGCCGCAATCCCCGGCAGTCTTCGCCCTCTATGGCGCCGACGCCCACGCTGAGCACTACATCGGCCGCACGCCCAATCTGCGCGCGCGCCTCGAACGATTGCTGCAACCCTCGGCCCGTCATCCGCGCCGCCTGCATCTGGCCGGCCTGGTGCGCCGCATAGAGTGGCAACTTACCGGCTCCGAGTTCGAGTCGCTGCTCGTCCAGTTTGATCTCCTCCAAAACCAATACGGCACGAAGTGCCTTGAGCGAATGCACCTGCGCCATCCCGCTTTTGTGCGCTTTCTTGGCAGCAATCCCTATCCGCGTATCGTGGTCACCAACCGGCCCAGCCAGCGCGAAGCCGATTGGGCTTACGGGCCGTTTCCGTCGCGCGCGGCAGCCGAACGATTCTCCGAAGAAGCGCTCAAGCTTTTTCTCCTGCGCCGCTGCACCTTCGATCTCTCGCCCGATCCGAGCTTCCCCGGTTGCGTCTACTCCGAGATGAAGATGTGCCTCGCTCCGTGCTACAAGGGCTGCACCGACGAGCGCTACCAGGAAGAATCCGCAGCCGTCCAAAGTTTCCTGGCCACGCGCGGCGAAAGCCGTCTCGTCACCCTCCGCACGCAGCGCGACCAGGCCTCGGCCGCTCTTGAATTCGAATCCGCAGCCGCGCTCCACGCACAGGTGCAGCGCGCCGAAGCCGTACGCGCCCTCGCCGCCGAACTGGTCCGCCCGCTGAGCCAGCTTCGCGCCGTCATTCTCCAGGCCTCTGCTCGCCCTGATGGAGTGGCTGTCTTTCTCTTTGAGAATGGCCGTCTGCGCGGCCCCGCCGTCTTCTCCACTCTCGGCATGAGAATCCAGAACGAGCGGTCCGGCTCGACCTCGCTCTTCGCCCAGCCCATGGCCATCGAGCCGATATCGGAAGAGCAGAGAATAGGGAATTCGGAACAGGGAACAGAAAACCAGGAAACAAGGGAGCAAAGGAGTGAGGGAGCGGAAATCAACGCAGGCTCCTCAGGAGAATTTTTGAAAGGGCACGACTTCAGTCGTGCCACTAACAGCCAACAGAACGAGGGGGCTTTAGCCCCTGAGGACTCCTCCGCGCTGCCGCAAGACCCGGCAACCGCTGCATCCAAACTTCCTCGCGGTGTCCTCGAAGCCCGGCTTGAAGCTGGACTCGCCGAGCTCTCCGCCCCTGCGAGCGCGCCGTCGCCAACCCTCCGCCAGGGCCATCTGGCCTTGCTCAAGCGCTGGTATTACCGCCCCGAGGCTCGCCGCGCCGGCGAAATTTTCTTCCCCGGCGCCGACGGCCGCTGGCCCATCAAGGCCATTTTGCGCGGCGTGGGCCGCGTGGCGGCAAAGATGCTCGACTAAACCGCCCGGTCGTAAGCAGGATGCGCGGGCAGGGTCAGGCGGGCTGGAGCATAACGCTGATAATGAAATCAGAACGGATTGCCGTTGTTTGTTGTGCCTTGGCGCTCAGTGTTGCGCCTATCGCGATGGCTGCGCCCCAGTGTGACGTGAAGGCCGAAGTACCGGCTGGTGCCCGGACTTTTGCGAAGGTTAGCGATCAAAGCGCCTGGCGCGAGTATCCGAGTATTGAAGAGGTTCCCGAACTCGACACGAACGGCGGAATTTCTGCTCAATCCTGGCAGGAAAAGAATGCAGGCCCGTCGGTTTACATGGTTGAACCCGGCGAGGACCTCTGGACATTTACACGCTACTGTTTCGACGGCAAAGGAGAGCTTGAACGCGTTGGGTTCGAGCTTCGCACGGCATGGGGGTGGGGCTATCGGCTGGAAGGTTCCGTATCGAAGGAAAAATTAGGCGCGCACTCATCGGAGTTCTTCAGTACAAAAGATCGGAAGACGATCCCAAGACCCAATGAGGCAGGCGATATTTCTGGCGCACTGAAGCCCACGCTGTACCTGAAGACGAGCAATCTTCCCTTTGCCCAATTCCTTTTCGTCTCTCCGAAACCGAATCCGAAATAGCGACTCTTTGCCCACCCACCGCCTGATACACTGTCCCCGCAAGGAGTTCCGCCCCAAATCTATGGTTGAGCTGCTGCCCTCCATTCTCTCTGCGGATTTTGCCCATCTGGCCGACCAGATCGCCGCGGCCGAGCGCGGTGGCGGCACGGTCATCCACGTCGATGTCATGGACGGCCACTTCGTGCCCAACATGACGATCGGCCCGCCCGTAGTCGCCAGCCTGCGCAAAGCCACCCGCCTGCCCCTCGACTGCCACTTGATGATCGATAACCCCAACGATTTCATTGCCGCTTTTGCCGATGCCGGCGCTAACTGGCTGAGCGTCCACTACGAAGCCTGCCCACACCTGCACCGCACGCTGGAGATGATCCTTCACCACGGCATGAGGCCGGGCGTCGTCCTTAACCCGGCTACCCGCGTGGACCTGATCGTGGACATTCTTCCCATGGTGCATCACGTGCTCATCATGAGCGTGAATCCAGGCTTTGGTGGGCAGGAATTCATCCCTTTTTCACTCCACAAAATCCGCCTCCTGGCCGAAATCCGCCGCCAATTCGGGCTGGCATTTAGAATCGAAGTGGACGGCGGCGTGGCTCACGACACAGTGGTCGCCATCGTCCAAGCTGGTGGGGAATTGCTGGTGGCGGGCAACGCCGTCTTTGGCGCCGGAGAGCCGGAGCGCGATGCGCGTGCACTGCTGGCTGCGGCCCGGGATGCCGAAAGCCTTCAAACCGCAAGCACGGCAGCGGGCGGAAAGAGTAAAATTCACTGATATAGCGCATGCGTGCTGCGGAGGTCCCACCCCAGGGCCCTCCTCCAATGAGGTGGTATGAACCGGTTGTCTTTCAAAATCGTCGCTGTCGCACTTGTGGTTCTGTTTCTGGGCGTGGCTACCGCCGATGCTAAGAAGAAGAAGCAAAAGAAAGCCTATGACCTGAACGCCAATCCCCTCGCCGGCGTGCAGTCCAAGCAGCCCGACAAGGAACTCTACGACAAAGCCATGGTGGCCATGAAGAAGGGCCGCTACGACGTAGCCCGCCTCGACCTGCAAACCCTGCTCAACACCTATCCCGAGTCGGAATACCGCATGCGCGCCAAGCTCTCTGTGGGCGACACCTGGTTCAAAGAAGGCGGTTCTGCGGCCCTTATGCAGGCTGAGGCCGAGTACGGGGACTTCATTACCTTTTTTCCCAATGCCCCCGAAGCCGCCGAAGCCAAGATGAAGGTGGCCGACATCTACTACCAGCAAATGGAAAAGCCCGATCGCGACTACTCCAACGCGCAGAGCGCCGAGAAGGAATACCGGGAGATGATCAACATGTTCCCGGATTCGACCCTCGTCCCTCGCGCCAAGCAGAAGCTGCGCGACGTGCAGGAAGTTCTCGCTGAGCGCGAAGCCGAGATCGGCCTCTACTACGGAGGCCGCGAGGACTACGTGGCCTCCATCGCCCGCCTCGAAACCGTGGCCGACACCTATCCGCTCTACTCCAAGAGCGATCAGGTACTGATCGGCATTGGCGACGCCTACGCCGGCCAGGCGCACAACATTCAGATTGCCCCCGGCCTGCCGGGTGCCGTCCGCGAGCGCCTGCACACCATTTATGAAGACAAGGCCGCGGCGGCTTACTCTAAGGTCATCACGCGCTATCCCATGGCGCCTCACGTTGAAGATGCCCGCGACCGCCTCGTGGCCATGAACCGCTCCGTTCCCGAGCCGACTCAATCGGCCATTGCCGAGAGCGATGCCGAAGAGCGCAGCCGCCAGCCCTTGCACTTCACCGACAGGACTCTCGACATCATCAAGCACGGGCCCACAGTGGTTGAGGCTGTGCACGTGGGCGAGCCCACCCTGGAAGATCCCAAGCGGGTTTTCGCACCCGACATTACCAACCAGAACAAGGCGCTGTTTTTGGAGGCCGTCAACCAGGGCAAGCCGCAACAGCCCGCCGCGGCCGTTACGGCCACTGGCCCCAACCAGCCGCCGCGCAGCGATCAGCCCTCCACTGCCCCGTTGCAGATGCAAGCGCCCGCTGGCGGCACTGGTGTGGGTGTTGAAATCGTTAACGCGCCCCAGGCCGATCCCAACGCTGTCGTAAAGCCCGTCGGACCCGCCAACACCTTGCTCCCCGCGCCGGAGAAGCCGGCCGAAGCACCCCTCCAGGTCAACGACATCAAGCCCGGCACCAATCCGCCACAGCCCACCAACACGGCGAAAGGCAAACCGAAGAAGCCCAAGACCGATTTGAGCGAGGATTCTTCCAGCAAGAAGAAAAAGAAGAAGGGCCTCGCCAAGCTGAACCCGTTCTAAAAGCAAAATCGATCTACGACGAGAGGGCCGCAGCCAAAAGCCGCGGCCTTTTTCGTCTCCCATAGCCCTCTCGGTCGGCGTCATCGCGCTGTGAATTGCTCAGCCCTCCATCTGCTACCCTGAAACGTGGTCCCCGACGCCTGAAAGCCCCTGTATTCATGGGAATTTCCGCAAATTTTCCGGGGGCTCGCCAACAAAATGCCTCACGACCTGCCCAAAGCTTACGACCCCACCGCCATTGAAGATCATTGGGCCGGTTACTGGGTCCGCGAAAATCTCTTCGTCCAGCCCACGCCCGATCCAGCCGATAAGGCCGCTGCTGCGGACAATGCGAATGTACACCTGGATGGCCAGTCCCAGTCCGGCGAGCCCTTTACCATCCTCCTGCCCCCGCCCAACGTCACCGGCCGCCTGCACATGGGCCACATGCTCAACCAGACGGAGATGGATATCCTCACCCGCTGGCGGCGTATGAGCGGCCGCCGCGCCTTGTGGCTGCCCGGCACCGACCACGCCGGCATCGCCACGCAAATGATGGTCGAGCGCCAGCTCACGGCGGAGGGCTCTTCCCGGCAGCATTTAGGCCGGGAAGCATTCGTTGCCCGCGTGTGGGAGTGGAAACGCCACTACGGCGGCGCCATCCTCGAACAGATGAAGCGCCTCGGCGTCTCCGTCGACTGGAGCCGCGAGTACTTCACCATGGACGAGCGCCTGTCGATTGCCGTCAGAGAAGCCTTCGTCCGCCTCCACGAGCAGGGGCTCATCTATCGCGGCGCCTACATCGTCAACTGGTGCCCGCGCTGCCAAACCGCCATCAGCGATCTCGAAGTCGTCCACTCCGAGCAAAAGGGCCATCTCTGGGAGATCCGCTATCCGGTTCTTGGCTCCGACGGCCCCGAAGGCAAACCAAAGAAAGACTCCGGCGAGTTCATCACTGTCGCGACCACGCGCCCCGAAACCATGCTCGGCGACACGGCCGTCGCCATTCATTCCGAAGACGAGCGCTACCTCCATCTCCACGGCAAAAAGCTCCGCCTGCCACTGATGAATCGCGAGATTCCCATCGTTCTCGACGAGTGGGTCAGCCAAGACTTCGGCACCGGCGCCGTCAAGGTCACGCCCGCGCACGATCCCAACGACTTCGCGCTGGGCGAGCGGCATCATCTTCCGTCCATCAATGTGATGGACGACCGCGCCCACATCAATGAGAACGGCGGGCCGTACGAGGGCCTCGATCGCTACGTGGCGCGCAAGAAAATCGTTGCCGACCTCGAAGCGCAAGGGCTCCTGGCGGCTGTGAAGGACTACACCAACAACGTGGGTCATTGCGACCGCTGCAAAACCGTCGTCGAGCCGCGCCTCTCTACGCAATGGTTCCTCAAGATTCAGCCGCTGGCCGAAAAAGCCATCGCCGCCGTCAAGCCCGACGCCGATGGTAACAAAGCCATCCGCTTCACGCCGGAGATGTACGAGAAAATTTACCTCGAGTGGATGAACAACATCCACGACTGGTGCATTTCGCGGCAACTCTGGTGGGGCCATCGCATCCCCGCCTGGCACTGCGCCGCATGCCACAAGATCACCGTCGCGCGTACCGATCCCACGGCCTGCGCCCACTGCGGATCGAAGGAGATTACCCAGGAAACCGACGTCCTCGACACCTGGTTCTCGTCGGGCCTCTTGCCCGTTTCCGTCTTCGGCTGGCCGAATCTCACTGACAAAACGCGCGCCGACTTCGACGCCTTCTACCCCACCTCGCTCCTCGTCACCGGCTTCGACATCCTCTTCTTCTGGGTCGCGCGCATGATCATGCTGGGCTGCTGGTTTGCCGGGGATGTTCCTATGCCGGATGGCTCCGCACGAAAGTTAGAAGATTCCGTGCCGTTCAAAGAGGTCTACATCCACGCCCTCGTCCGCGACGCCAACCGCGAAAAGATGTCCAAGACCAAGGGCAACGTCATCGATCCCATCGAGATCGTCAAGCAGTTCGGAACCGATGCGGTCAGATTCACGCTGGCGTCGATGGCCTCGCCCGGAACCGACATCGCCTTCAACGTGGCCCGCACCGAAGGCTACCGCGCCTTCGCGAACAAAATCTGGAACGCCGCCCGCTTCATCTTCATGAACGTGGACAGGGCGGCGGAGGTCGGGCTTTCGAGTCCAATGAAGACGATTCGTCGGCCAAATTCACCCGATGAAATCTCCCGGATTTCTTCGTCGCTGAGAGAGGTTCCCGAGGAGACGGCAGAGCGGATCAAATTCATCCTCAACCGCCCTCCTGATTCCAAGGGTCTGTTCAACCTGCCCTTTGTCCAGGACATAGCCCCTCTTGAAGGTCGTTGGATCACCGCCCTCCTCTATCGAACGGCAGGAGAAGTGAACGTTGCTTTAAAGAACTATCGTTTCGACGAGGCCGCGAACACCGTTTATCAGTTCTTCTGGGGTAGCTTCTGCGACTGGTATCTAGAAATTGTGAAATTGAGGCTGGATTTTGGCCCATTTCTGAACATGCAAGAGCTGGCGAAGAGGGAACTGACCGAGGAAGAAGACAAGATCCTCGAGCGCAGAGTATTTGCACAGCAATCACTGGGCACGCTCGTCTTCATATTCGAGACGTCTCTTCGCATGCTGTCGCCATTCATGCCCTTCATCAGCGAAGAGCTTTGGCACGCAGTATGGGACGGCAACCCGCCCACGAAGTCGATCGCTCTGGCGATTTTCCCCAATCCGCGCGCAACTTCCGACGAAAAGCCCGCAGTCATCACAGAGATGGAGCTTCTGCAAAGCCTCATCACCGAAGTCCGCGCCCTCCGCAAGGAAATTGGCGTCGAAGAAAAGGCCGTCGTTCCCATCGAGATTCGCAGCGATACGGCCTTCCGCAAAATTGCCGAGGAAAACAGTGACATCATCGAGCGCCTTGCACACGTGAGCGAAGTGCGATTTGTCGATCAGATCGCCGCGGACCTCTCGAAACACTCCACACCGACCTTCGATGTCGCCGTTATCTACGAACGCACCATCGACATCGCCGCCGAACGCGAACGCTTGACAAAGGACATCGCGAAGTACGAAAAAGGCTTGGCAGCGGCCGAGCGCCAACTGGGCAATGACAGCTTTCTCCGGAAGGCCCCCGCGCACGTGGTCGAGGGCCTCAAGAAGCAGGAGTCCGAAACCCGCCTCCTTCTCGAAAAAGCCCAAGCCGCGCTGGCCGTACTGCCGAAAGAATGAGGAAGCGAACGAAAAGCAACCGCAGATCCTTCGGCTGCGCGGGCCGCAAAGAACGCGGCCCGCTTCGCTCAGGATGACAAATTTGGGAGTTATCTGGGAACTGTGAACTTCGAACTGTGCGCCACTAGCTGAAAGCTAATAGCTAGAAGCTGAAAGCTGTTTTCCGCAGGAAAACCCATGGACTGGAAAAGCCACCGCATCGACGCATTGCTGGAGCAGGCCCTGGTAGAAGACCAGGCTGTCCGCGACACCACCACTCATCTCACCATCGATCCCAATCTGCGCGCCGCTGGCTCCATCATTGCCCGCGAAGAGTTGGTCGTCGCCGGGCTGGGCGCCATTCCGCGCTTCTTTGAGATCTTTGCCCGCCTCGACCAGCGCCCCGAGGCGCACAACCGTTTCGAGGTCGTCAGCCATCCGGAAATGTTCGACGGCGTGCGTGCGCACGCAGGCCAGGTACTGGCCGTCATCCGCCATAACGCTCAAGTGCTGTTGAGTTGCGAGCGCGTCATCCTCAATCTGTTGCAGCATCTCAGCGGCATTGCGACGAAAACGCGCGAATATGCCGACGCCATTCAGGGCACCCACGCCCTCGTGCTCGACACGCGCAAGACCATCCCCGGCATGAGGCTCCTGGAAAAATACGCGGTGCAGTGCGGCGGGGGAACCAATCACCGCATCGATCTCGCCTCCGGTATTCTCATCAAGAACAATCACATTGCGCTCGGCGGAGGCCTGCCCGCCGTGCTCACACGCGCCCTTGAGAAGCGCCGCCTTCATCAGCGCGTGCACGTTGAAGTGCGCACCGCGCAGGAGCTTGAAGAGGCCCTTTCTCATGGCGCCGAGGCCATCCTTCTCGACAACATGTCGCCCGCCGAAGTCCGCAGGTCGGTGGAGCGCGTCCACGAACAAAAAGCCCCGGAAGCTGCGCGCTGGATTCCCACTGAAGCCTCGGGCGGCATCGTGCTGGAAAACATCCGCGCCTATGCCGAGACGGGTGTGGACTTCATCAGCGTGGGCGCGCTTACCCACTCGGCGAAGGCCGCTGACATCTCGATGTCCATTGCCGCGGAGCCGGGTTAAGCAGTGTACGACCTTGCGCAATTGGAAGCCGCCCTCGCCGGCACTCTCTTTGCCGGCAAACTGCATTTCTCCCGCACTACCGGCTCAACAAACGCCGACGCATTGGCCGCCGCAAGCCTTGCCGCCCCGCACGGCTCGGTCTACTTCGCCGATGAGCAGACCACCGGCCGTGGACGCAGCGATCACGGATGGCATTCGGCCGCCGGCGAGGGGCTCTACGTCAGCGTCCTTCTCCGTCCGCAAATTCCCGCCGCGCGGCTGCCGCTGTTGCCGCTGGCCGCCGGGCTCGCGGCTGCCGAAGCGATCCACGCCGTTTCCGGCCTGACAGCCGATTTGCGCTGGCCCAACGATCTCCTCATCTCCACCCCACGGACGAAAACCTATCCGTGGGAACCCCAGTTCTCCACCCCACGGACGAGGACCTATCCGTGGGGACCCCGGCTCGGCCCGCGCAAAGCGGGTGGCATCCTCGTAGAGGCACGAAACGACTCCGAAAGGCTGCTCCACGCAGTGGTCGGCATCGGCATCAACGTGCACCAGCGCAACTTTCCCTCTGACCTGGCCACTCCCGCCACGTCGCTCGATCTTGAATCGCGCCGTACCAACTCGCGCCAGGCGCTGCTCGTAGCCCTGCTAAAATCGCTGCAGCGTGAAACCTGCGCGCTGGCCGATCCGGTAGCCGCCGCAACGATACCCGCACGCGTGGAACAGGCTTCCACCTGGACGCGCGACCGCAACGTCGAAGTGCATGGCCCGCAAGCCTGCACAGGTGTCACGGCAGGCCTTGACGTGAATGGTTTTCTGCGCGTCAAGACCGCGAATGGATTTGTAACCGTGCAAACCGGAGGCCTGCGCGCCAAGGAGGAAAAATAGCTGCCAGCTTCTGGCCACTAGCTCTAAGCCCTTGCCCGAGATGAAATAATTCACTCGGCCTCTGCACGAAAAAGCTAAAAGCTAAAGGCTAAGAGCTAGAAGCTAGAAGCTAGAAGCTAGGAGCTGTCCTTATATGCTGCTCGCTCTCGATGTCGGCAACACAAATACAACGCTCGGCCTCTTCCGCCTCGACGGCGAAAAGCCGGAACTCGCCGCGCACTGGCGCGTCACCTCGCATCGCACTCAAACCGTCGACGAATACGGCGTCTTCTTCGTGAACCTGTTTGAGATGCACGGCATGTCGCCCAGCCAGGTGACGGACATCATCATTGCGTCCGTTGTGCCACCGGTCGACTCCACCTTGCGCCAGGTTTGCGAAGCCTACTTTCACATTGAGCCCATGTTTGTTGAGCCGGGGATCAAGACCGGCATGAAGATGCTTATCGACAACCCCACCGAGCTGGGCGCGGACCGCATCGCCGATTGCGTCGCCGCCTATGAAAAGTACGGCGGCCCGTGCATCGTGGTCGATTTTGGCACCGCCACCAAGTTTGAAGTGATCTCCGCGCGCGGCGAATATCTCGGCGGAGCTATTGCGCCGGGCCTGGGCCTCAGCGCTGAGGCGCTCTTCTCCGGCGCCGCCCGTCTTTACCGTGTCGATATCAAGCGCCCCGCCAAAGTCATTGCCACCAACACCGTCGGCCACCTGCAGAGCGGCCTTTACTACGGCTACATCGGCCTCGTCGACGGCATCCTGGAGCGAATGATCGCCGAACTCGGCCACCAGCCGCGTATCGTAGCCAGTGGCGGCCTGGCGCGCATGGTCGCCGCCGACTCGCGCTACATCCACGAGATCGACGACCTGCTCACCCTTGAGGGCCTGCGCATTCTCTTTGAGCGCAACCGCACCGCCCGCCCGCGTGGCCGTGCGCACTCGGCGCCTGCTTAGCAGGTCTCTGAGCGCCGTCTCTCATACCAAACCGGTCTCAGGGTATAACGGCGCGCTCGTCCGTCCGGCCCCTCACGGAATCATGAAACAATAATGCAGTATCCACCATGAGCGACAAAATCATCCCGCCAACCGAACCCATTCCCACCGAGCCTGAACCAGTTTCGGAATCCACAGCACACATTCACGACCAAAGCCTGGATCCTCAGCCCATAGCGGCGGAAGAACCCGAGCCTCAGCCAGTTCCGGAATCTTCCATCGTGCCCGCCGAAGACCAGGACCTGGACGGCCAGTCCATCACTGCGGAAGAACCCGCCGAATCCTTTGCCGACGCGCTCTCGGCCTTCGAGCGAACCCACTCGCATCGCGCCGCAACCAAACAGTTGCAAGGCACGGTTGTTTCGCTCTCCGCCGATCAGGTTTTCCTCGACATCGGCTACAAAACCGAAGGCGTTCTGCCGCGCTCGGCCTTTCCCGCGAATGCCGAAGGCGTCAAGCCCGGCGACACCTTCTCCGTCTCCGTCACCGGACGCAACGAAGAGGGCTATTACGAGCTCTCGCGCTTCCGCGTTGCGCAGCCACGCGACTGGTCGGCCCTCGAAACCGCCTTCGCCGAAAAAACTGCCGTTGCCGGAACCGTCACCGCCGTCATCAAGGGCGGCCTCAGCGTTGACGTCGGCGTCCGCGCCTTCATGCCCGCCAGCCGCAGCGGAACCCGCGACGCCGCCGAGCTCGAAGCCCTCGTCGGAACCGAGATCACCTGCCGCATCACCAAGCTCGACGTCACCGATGAAGACGTCGTCGTCGATCGCCGCGTGGTTCTCGAAGAGCAGGCCCGCGGTGAGCTCGCCGGCCGCCGCGCCGCGCTCAAAGAAGGCGATACCGTGACCGGCTCCGTTCGCACGCTCATGCCCTACGGCGCATTCGTCGAGATTGAGCCGGGTCTTGACGGCCTGCTCCACATCAGCGACATCTCCCGCGCCCGCATCGCGAAGCCTGAAGACGTGCTCTCGGTCGGCCAGGAGCTCACGCTGCGCATCCTCAAAATCGATCCTGAAACCAACAAGATCTCTCTCGGACTCAAGCAGCTCGAGGCCGACCCCTGGACAACCGCGCCCGACCGCCTCCTGCCCGGCCAGCGCATCAACGGCACGGTCACGCGCCTCACCGACTTCGGAGCATTCGTCGAAATCGAGCCCGGCCTCGAAGGCCTCATTCACATTTCCGAAATGTCGTGGGCCAAAAAACTCCGCCACCCCTCCGACATGCTCAAGCAGGGCGACCGCGTCGACGCGGTCATTCTCTCCGTCAAGCCGGAAGAGAAGCGCATCGCCCTCGGCCTCAAGCAGGCTCTCGCCGATCCCTGGCTCGAAGTCGAGCGCAAATTTCCCATCGGCTCCCAGGTTGAAGGCCCTGTCACCAAGATCATGAACTTCGGCGCCTTCGTCCAGATCGCCGAGGGCATCGACGGCCTTGTACACATCAGTGAGATCGTCGCCGACCGCCGCCTCAATCATCCCCGCGACGCCCTGCGCGAGGGCCAGCGCGTCAAAGCCCTCGTCCTCGCCATCGATGCGGAAAAGCGCCAGATCAAGCTCTCCATGAAGCAGTTGATCCCCACCAGCATCGACGAGTACATCGCCGAGCACAAAGTGGGCGATACGGTCTCCGGCCGTGTCGTCGAGATCTCACCCGAGGGCGCAATCGTCGAGCTCGGCGAAGGCATCAAAGCCGCTTGCCGCACTGCAGGCCGCACCGTCAGCTTGCCCGCGGCTTCTTCATCATCGCCCACAGCCGCGTCCGCGCAAAGCTCAGCGTCCGCGCCGGAAGCGAAGTCCGCCGCGCCCGATCTCTCTGCGCTCTCTTCCATGCTGAAAGCCCGCTGGAAAGGGAACGCTCCCGAGCTCTCCGTCCTGCCGGAGCCGTTGGCCGAAAGCCAAATCCGCACTTTCAAAATTGTGAAGCTGGACGCAGAAGCGAAGAAGATTGAAGTGGAGCTAGCCGCAGGCTAAAGATACACATCATCCACATAGCACCAGCGCCAATCCTCGCCGCGCTCGGCCGATTGGATCAGCGGATGTTGCGTCGCGTGAAAATGCGCCCGCGCGTGCCGGTTCTTTGACGAGTCGCAACAGCCCACGTGGCCGCACTCCAGGCACATGCGCAGATGCACCCACGTGTCGCCCATCTTCATGCATTCCTCGCAGCCCTTGGTGCGCGGCTTGATCCCTTTCACGATACTCGTAACGTGCGTGCAACTCGCTGCCATGTCCTCGCCTCCCTCAACCTCGCAAAAACTATACCATTGGGAGTGATCGCGCCCCGAGCGTCATAAGAGCTTCCGGAACTCCTGCACGCTCAGCCCTGCATCGCGCACAATGCCGCCCATCGTGAAAGCATTCACTGGATTATGGCGCGGAATAGTCAGAATTCGCGTTCCATCGGTCATCACAATGTGAATGCCCTGGCGGAGAACATGAAAACCGGCCTTTTCACGCGCAGCTACGGCTCTCAGATGGTTCACGCCGGCGACCTTCGGCATAATCTATTTCTTCCCTTAGCTCTTGCCTAACCCGGACAAAAATGTAGAAAAATCCCTTCCGGATTCTTACGCTACAGCAACCTCCACGACGCGTGTTTCTTCGCCCCCGGCCAATTCCTCGGCCGCCCCGACGTACTCGCGGATCGCAACGCGGATATTCTCCAGGGCTTCCTCTTCAGTCGCACCCTGCGACCAGCACCCTGGCAAGCCGGGGCATGAAACGCTGTAACCCTCCTCGGATTGGTGAAGAACGACGCGATAGGCAGCCATAAGAAGTATGGTACACCCGTCCTCGATTGAGCATCCGTCAACCATGCTGCCGAATCCTCACTTCATATTCGCCACAATGGCAGCATGATTCCCGCCGCATGCGGTATGCTGGCCCTCATGCCCTTTCCCGCGCGCGACTCCGAACTCGTGCAGATCGTCGACGCCGCGCTCGCCGATGCCGCCCGCCGCGCCGGAGACTCTCTGGCCTGCCGCATCGGCTGCACGCAGTGCTGTTTTGGCGTCTTTGCCATCAACGCGCTCGACGCCGCGCGCCTCCGCGCCGGCATGTCCGCGCTCCGCTCCGCGCAGCTTGCGCTCGCTGCTGCGATCGAGCGCCGCGCCCGCGCCTGGCTGGCAGAATTCGTCGGCGACTTTCCCGGCGACGCCGAAACCGGCCTCCTCGGCGCGTCCGATGCCGATCGCGCGCTTCGAGAACTTCGCCAACGACGCGCCCTGCCCCGCGCTCGACCCCGCCACCGACCGTTGCGATGTCTACGCGTGGCGACCCATGACCTGCCGCGTCTTCGGCCCGCCCATCCGCATGGTCGGCGCGGATGCAGCCGAAGGTCTCGGCCACTGCGAGCTCTGTTTCATCGGCGCAACTCCGGCCCAGGTCGCGGCCTGCGAAATGCCCGTTCCGCACCAGCTCGAATCAGAGCTACTCGACGAGATCGGATCGAAAGACGAAACCGTCGTCGCCTTCGCGCTCCTGCCGTAAAATCCTCGACCACACATCCGCGATAAACTGATTTTTGGAACCACCCATGCCAATGCGCCCCTGCCGGGTCGAGATTCGCACCCGCGCTCTCGAAGAGAACATGCGCTTCCTTGCGAGCCTGGCCGCTCCCCATGCCGAGCTGCTCGCCATCGTCAAGGCCAACGCCTACGGCCACTCGCTGGCTCTTTGCGCTCCGGCCGCCGTTCGCGCGGGAGCGCAGTGGCTCGGCGTCACCAGCGTGGAAGAAGGCATCGTCGCACGCGCTCTCTGCCCACAGGCTCGCGTGCTCGTCATTGCTGGCATCTTTCCCGGCCAGGCCGCAGCCGCAATTCAATTCCAATTGACGCCCGTTGCGTGGGAGCATTGGCAACTGGACGAGCTGGCAGCTACGGCTCGCGCTGCGGGAGCGCAGCCGGGCTCGTTACCCATCCATCTCGAAATCGATACCGGTATGAGCCGCCAGGGCGCTGGCCCCAATGACCTCGCCGCAATCTTCCCTCACTTTGGTCCCGGTTCGCCGCTCCGGCTTGAGGGCGTTATGACGCATCTCTTCGCCGCCGATGAAGCCGACGGCCAAATCACGCAATCGCAGCTCGCGCTCCTCGACGAAGCCATGAGCCGCATCTCCGCCGCCGGCCTCTTTGCCGAGTGGCTCAACGTCGGTAACTCCGCCGCTCTCGTCACCGGCCAGGCGCGCCCCATCGCCGATCTCGCTGCCCGCCACGGCATGAAAGCACTTCTCCGGCCCGGGCTCGCGCTCTACGGCCTTATTCCGAAATTTGACCCTCAGTTCGACCCGCCCTTCACGCCGCCTGAACCCTCTTCGCTCACTGCCGCCCGCGCGGCACTCCAGCCCGTGCTCGCGTGGAAGGCCTCGGTCACCGGCGTGCGCTCGGTTCCTGCCGGCGCCACCGTCGGTTACAACGCAACCTTCGTGGCCACCGAGCCTATGCGTCTGGCGCTCGTCTGCGCGGGCTACGCCGACGGGCTCGACCGCTCGCTCGGCAACCGCTTCAGCCTGTTGATACGCGGCCAGCGCGCCCCGCTCGTGGGCCGCGTCAGCATGGATCAGTCAGTGTTGGATGTGACGGAAATTCCCGGCGTGCAGGCCGGCGACGAGGTCGTAATTCTCGGCGCCCAGGGCAGTGAAACCATCACCGCCTTCGACCACGCCGCAGCCGTGGGAACCATCCCCTGGGAAATCTTCACGCGCATCGGCGCGCGGGTCGGGCGCATCGCCGTTTAAAGCATTTCTCCTTCGGATGTATCCCGAAACCTCGACCCCCTCAAGTTGCGATTTCCTCCGGGGTCCCCGGCAAGCGATTTTTGCTTGTTGGGGTGGAAGAAATCGCAACCCTGCACTCCCCCTCAAAAGGCTACGTGTGAAGGAGAAATGCCGTAGCACACCTCTCGATGCGTCAATTCGCGGGATTCAGCTCGCTTTAGATTCTGTCGCCGCTGGGCACACCCTCGCCGCGCACATCGCTGCCGAGATCATCGCCTCCGTGCCAATGCACGAATTGAGCAGCATGTGGTAAAGTCCGCGCGAGCACCACTCCTGCTGGTAAAACTTGCGGATCACCATGGCGCGGCGCTTGTCGAAGGCGGCCAGGTGCTGCTCCGCGTGCTGCGCCTGCTGCGGAAACGCCCGCGCAAACCATTCCTTCTTTGCGCTCGCTGTGGCGTACACAAAAATGTGAAAGCATCCCGGCACTTTTGCCAGCGCGCAGGCCGCGCCCCGGCCCACCAGCACGCAGTTGCCCTGCTTGGCCGCATCCAGAATCTCCTGCTTGATCAACTCCAGCATGCGCTCGGAATCGAAGGTGTGCTCCTGTGCGTGGCTCATCGTCGAATACCCCGAATCGTGCCAGAAGGCTTTCCCGTAGCGGTAGTACCACGGGTCGAGCCGTTCGTCGAATTTGGCGGCCAACTTGGGATCCACGCCGGCCATGCGCGCTGCGCCCTCCACCAGTCCCGAGTCCATCAGCCGCCATCCCAGCCGCGCCGCCAGGTCGTGCGCAAACTCCCCGCCTTGCGAGCCGTACTCCCGCTCCACCGTGATTACTCTGACAGGCGTAAGCGCCATTTCCTTTTGAACCCCCCTGCGCAGGAGGATACAACGGAAACGGGTACGTTCGGCAAGAAGGCGTAATTTCCGCGTCTTTCGAGGGCCCCTAATACCGCAATGAAGGATATGCTTGTCCCGGATTCAGGAAGGCTGTGAAAGAAGACTCGAACTGTTGTCGAAGCAGCCCGCAACACGCACAGCCGGTGAGGAAAAGTCCCCCTTCGTCTGCCCGTGGCCGCGAAAGAAGAGCCTGCTGGCTGGCGCTCGGCTCCAGGGTCGCCCTGCCTGCATTCGCCCTGCTTGTGCCGTTCTATGTCCTTCGCATCCTCAACGAAGAAAAGGTCCTGCGGGCGGAGTTGCCCGGTTACTCGGAGTACTGCGAGCGCACCCGTCACCGGCTACTTCCCTTCGTTTGGTGACGATGAAACAAATCGCAGCTCCGATGTAAAAAAAAGGCGCAAGAGGCATTCCCTCCCGCGCCCGCTCTCACTCGTTCCATCCGATGCGCGTTACTGCTTCACCGGCTGCTGCGGTAAAGCCTGCGATGATTTCAGGTGCCGCGCATTGGGCGGCGCCGGCGCCCCAGGCGGTGTCGGGGCTTGCGGCGCTGCGGGCTCGGCCAGGAACGGCTGCCCCTTTTTGATGTGCAGGTCTCCGTTATCCGTGCTCAGCGTAATGCGCGCCGTGCCCGAGCCGATCCGTCCGTTCACCGTCTTGTCTTCCTCGCCGCTCACGGTCAGGCCGTAATCCGTCACGATGTCGCCATTGTGCGCCCGTCCACTCACCGAAGCCGAAGCGTCGGGCTGCAATGAGATCTCCACGTCGCCCTTGCTGTTCTTTGCGTCCACGTTGAAGTTTCCAGCCGGTTCAACCGCGATGCGGCCGTTGCGGTCCTCCACAATGCAGTCGCCGTAGATCTGGCTGAGGTCGATGTCCTTCGAGTGCGAGACCGCGCGCACCAGTCCCTTAGCGTCGGTAATGTGCAAGTCGTCGGAGTCTAGAGTCAGGTCGCCGGGCAGTTCTCCCAATTCGACAGTGGTCACTGAGGTGTGCAGGTGCACCGGCCCGCTGATGTCTTCCAAATGCACGTCGCCGTCCAGGTCACCGTCCTGCGTCACCGAACCCTTGATGTCGGAAAGAGTCAAATCGTTCAGGTCCCCGTTGAGGGTCAAGTCCCCCTGGACATCGTGGGCGGAAAACTCGTCGTGCTTTCCATGGGGGAAGTGCGCCACAACCGGGCCAGCCATCGAATTCAAGTGGATATCTCCACGCGCGGTCACGTCGATGCCCGCGCCCAACCCGGTCGCGGTCACGTTGTCCCATCCCGCGTTCACCGTCACCTTGGCGGTTTTCGGTACGGTCACGGTCAGGTTCACCTTTCCTTTCGAGTTACTCTGCGATTGGATCAGCACGGTGCTACCGCTCACCGTTACGTGCGCTGCCACGCTGTCGAAGATCTTCTTCGCGTCGGCGTCGGAGTCGGCATACGCCACTTCGTGCGCCTGCACCTCCAGGTTCGGTGCGTCGCCCGCGGTTATGCTCACGTCGCCGCGTGGACTCAGAATCTCAATCGACGCGTTCGCCGGAATCTGCCTGCTGTCGACCGGCTGGTCGCTGTCGTGCTCGGGCAATCCAAAGGTGTTGAAAAAATCGTTGTCGCCGAATGGCCCAGAGAGACCCCAGAAGTGGTTGTGTGCCGCCGCCAGGGCGCCCACAATGGCCAGCACGACGAGAATTCCGATGAAGCCGCTGCTGCGCCGCACAGGCGTCTTCCGGCGCAGGTCCAGCGCCCACTCGGCGAGCAGCGCAAGCCCCGCCCCGATCAGCAATAGCGGCCACCAGTGCCCATACCAGCTCCAGAAAGAGCCGGAATCGATATGGCCTGTGACCACCAGCAGCGCAACGATGCCGGCGCACACAAGAATCACCGGACCCACGACCGAAGGCACACGCGGTCCGTATGCGCCCGCATAACTGGCCTTCCAGGCGTGCCGCTGCGCCCGCCATGCATCGCGCTGCGCTCGCCATGCGGCTCTCTGCTGTTCGCGATACGCCCGCCAATCTCTCCTGGGATCGTAGGGCGGAATCGGAGGCGGCGCGCCTCCCGGTGGCATATTCGGCGGTACGCTGCTCATCGCTGGCCTCCATTCACATCGTTCTCGAAGTCATGCGGCTGCGAAGGCATGATTGCCGTCCCCGTCAAGCCCGCGGATTGCTGCACACCGGACCCAGCGGCTGGAATCCCTGCGCCTGGTTGCGGCGGCCCTTGCCACGGCGCTCCGAAAAGCGGCGCATCGCCCTCCGCGGCCAGAGCCGCCCGCTCTGCCAGCATCAACACCCCCATCATGATCAGCAGCAGCGGCCAGAACAGACGCCAGAAATACGTGACCGCGCCTGCCTGATGGAGAAGCGCCAGCACTCCAACCAGCAGCAGAATGGCTGGCCAGCGTAGGCGGCGAATCAAAATATAGCGGCTCATTTTTGCCCTCCTTGCGAATCGCCATGCGTGTCCTTGAGGCGCCGCACGATCAGCCACACGCCTAAACCGATCAGCAGTACCGGCCAGGTGAACTGAAACAGCCGGCCTGAGAACCAATCCATCTGCCCCACCAGAAACAGCAGTCCCAGGGCAATCAAAATCACGGCCCCAATCGGCTCCCGGCGCCGCCAATGCACCGGCGGTACGGGCGGGATAGGTGGAATCGGTGGAATCGGTGGAAAGCCGGGTGCGTTATACCCCGGAGGCGCATACGGACCCTGGTACGGAGTTTGATACGGAGTCTGGTACCCGCCCGCCGGCCCCGGCCCTGCCGCACCCGGCCCAGCGCCCGTTTGCGTTTCCTGCTGTGTTCCCGCTCGCGTTCCCGGTTGCGGTCCTTGCTGCAAGCGTCCGCCCGGACTGAACCAGTTGCTCACCTCATTCAGCCCCAGTGGATCGGGCAAAGGCTCGCCGTCGCGCCGCGCCCTCGCCGTGTGGTAGGCCTCGAACACCTGGTAGAAGATCCACCCCGCAACGAAAAAGCCAAACACGCCGTAGACATGAGCAGCGCTGACCAGCACCGCGAAGATGACCACGTGAACCAGGCCTTTGATGAATTGGCCGTTGTACATCGCGCCCACGCCGGGAATCAGTCCCAGAAAAGCCGCCAACACCGGGTGGGGCGCGCCTGCGGGTGGCGCCACAAAAAGTGGGGGCACGCCCTGCCACGCCGTCCAGCACGGCTCGCAGAAGATCTGCCCGCCCGGCGCGTTGCGCACGCAGCCCGAGCACAGCGCCTTCCCGCAATTCTGGCAGTACGCCGCCGCGCTTACGCCGCTATGATTTACGCAATCCATACCTTGCTCCTCTCCCACGCTCGCAAAGCAGAGCCAACCCCGGACCGCACAAAATCGCCCTGAAACACTGCTCCATCGCCTCTGAAGTCCGATGCAAAACGAATGCTGTCATCCTCAGCGGAGGTCGCCGCAGCGGCCGCAGTCGAAGGACCTGCTGTCTTAATCTGCTTCTCACCGAATAAGCTCATGTATGGCCGCTCCAGAGATACCGTTAAAGCCTCATGGGTTGCATCTGCCGGCTCCATCACCGGCCCCGTTACCGAATTGCCCCGATGTTCCCGCCCTCGTTCCCTTGTTTCCTTGTATCCTTGTTCCCTTCCGGGATTCTGCCCCGGATTCTGTTGTGTCTGGCCCGGCGTCACCGGTTGCGTCTCCCTGCGCTGCTCATCCCTGTCTTCACCTTCGCGGCGCAGCTCCCGTACTCTCGATTCCACTTCGTATACAAACCGCAAATGGTCGTAATACCGCACGATCGGCACCGAAGCCATGGTCAGTTGCCGTTCCATGTAAGAGCGCACCGCCTGAGGCCGCAGATCGGCCAGCCGCACGCTCGTCAACCGCACGCCAGCCATGTTCAGCGTCAGTGCGATGGAAAAGAACGCCATCGCCGCCGTCATCAGCAGTCGCGGCTGCACACTGGAGCGCAGAAGTGTAAAGAACCCCGGCTGCAGCCACACTGGCGGAACAAAAGCCGGAACCTCTGCCGTCTCTGCGGGTACCGGCAACGCCCTGCCAACTCCCCATCCCGCGCCCGCCGCGTGACCCGGCCCGGTGTGCGCCAGGATCTTTTCGAGCAGCCCTACAGGAGCCTGCGGCTCAGGCGAAAGAAACTCCAGCCATTCGCGGCCCTTGCGCGCCTCTTCATACAGCGCCGTGCAGGCCGGGCAGGCGGCCATGTGCGCCGCAAACGTCGCTTCATCCGCAGGCTTTAGCAGCCCGTCCAGCGCTTCGGCCAGCAGCGTCTCCCACTGCCCACAGGCAGCGGAGCCCGGAATGTGTGTGCGCTCTGCCATGGCTACATCACCTCCTTCTTAGTACGTTCCAGCAGCCGCGCCAGTTCCGCGCGCCCTCTGCTGATGCGGGACTTGACGGTCCCTTCTGGAATGCCCAAAACTTGCGCAATCTCTTTATAATCAAGATCTTGCAAATCTCTCAAAATCACCGCCTCGCGCAGTTCCACGCTCACGCGCGCCAGTGCATCCTGCACGATCCTGGCCAGCTCCTTGCGCGCCGCCGCTTCGTGCGGCGTTGCGCCAGCGGAGGTTAGCCGATCGATGGGTCTATGCGGCCTCAACTCCTCCGCCTGCTCCCAGCCTTCGTCCAGCGAACCCGTCGCCCGCAGGTTGCGCGTCCGCCTGAAATTGTCCACCAGCAAGTTCCGCGTCATGGTGGTGATCCACACCGCCAGGCTGCCCCGCGCGGCATCAAAGCTGCTCAAATTCGAGTAGATTTTCAGGAACACATCCTGCGTCAGGTCCTCAGCGTCCGCCCCATTTCCCGTAAAGCGGTAGCACAGCCCATACACACGTTGATGGTGAGTGCGGACCATCTCGGCCCATGCGCCGGAGTCGCCGTCCATGCAGCGGCGGACGATTTGGCTCCAGTCTTGCTCCAGAGGCCTCACCTCCACGCGCGCCGCACGGCTTACCGGCCCCACCGCCGCGGCGCTGGCACATTCTTCATGGACTATAGGCCGTTCATAAGCGGCGTCCCGGGAATGGAAGCGCGCCTTTGCAGCACCCCAGCCCATCCCGCTCCAGCTTAATTTACCCACGCACTGCATAGTCGGCTGATACGCAGAATTCTGCCGGTTGGTTCCGTGGGCATAAAGATCCGCTCCTCTCGGAGTCAAGATTTGCTCCGCCGGGTTGCGTAGGCACGCGCCAGGCAGTGCAAGTGCGCCCAGCGCCTCATTCCGCCGCAAACCCTATGAAGCAAGGAAATCTTCAAGCAGCGGCACATCCCGCGTGACGAGAGAACGCGCTTATCCTCCACGTAGCGACGGGACAAATCGAGTGAAGGTGGGCGAAATCGGGGGTTCGTAATTCAAGGACTCTGGGCCGTGATCGCACGTGTATTTGGAAATGCCCGGCCGAGGGGAAGGCGTCGGTCTCCCCGCGAAGGACATGATACGATGACGGGAAAGATGCCCCCAAAAGATGACGACGCCTCATCCGGCGACATCGTGAGCCGATGACATCGAGAGGGATGCCTAGATGGGAAAGGAACGAAAAGTTCTTGTGACAGGCTCGTGCGGGCTGATCGGCTCGGAAGTTACTCGCTCGTTCGCCCGCCTCGGATTCTGTATCACGGGAATAGACAGCAACCATCGAGCCCTATTCTTCGGCCCCGAGGGTGACACAAGCTGGGTGCTTGGACAGTTGCAGGCCGAGATTCCGGACTACCGTCATATGCCAATCGATATCCGCGGCCCGTTCCTGTCCGATGGAAGGCAAACTAGTTCAACCAGAATGGAGCCTCAGCGCATGACTGACAGCTTGCCATTGATTCAAAATACAATGCAGGTCGTTCCAACGCACAGCGATTTGCAGCGCTGGTCTCGACTGACTCACTTCGCCTTAATCGCCCTGATGTTCGTGCTGAGTGCCGTGTACATGGCGAAGGATCTGAAGCGGGGATGGATACCGTCTGACGAGGCTACCTTGGGATTATCCGCCGATTATGTACTGCATGGAGAGCTTCCGCATAGGGACTACTTCGAAGGCTATACCGGGGGATTAACCTACCTCAATGCCCTCGCATTCCGCGTCCTCGGGACCGACTCCACCAGCTTGCGATACATGATGTTCCTGTTCTCCCTGGCTTGGGTGCCCGCGGTCTATTACGTGGCTTCCCGGTTCGTCTCCGCTCCAGTAGCGAGTCCTCTTACTTTCTTGGCTGTGGCATGGGGAATCCCAAACTACTCGGCTGCCATGCCGTCCTGGTACAACTTGTTTTGCGCTACATTCGGGCTCGCCGCCCTATTGCGTTATATAGAGGTCCAGATGCCGCGCTGGCTGGTCGTAGCTGGCTTGTGTGGAGGACTGTCGTTTCTCTTCAAGCAAGTTGGACTCTTCTTCATCGCCGGCGTTCTGCTGTTTCTACTCTTTCGCGAACAAGTAGCAAATACCGGAGAGAACAGGAGCGATGGCCGCTCGCGTTTGTACGGGATTTTCCTCTGGGTTGCCCTTCTAATTTACGCATTGTTTCTTGTCGACCTGGTTGCGAAAAAGCCGGACGTTATCTCGTTCTGCTATTTCCTTCTTCCCGCAGTGTTTCTGGCAGCTCCGATCCTCTGGCGCGAGCACCGTCATGCCACCAACCGAAGTCGTCGCTTCAAGTTCTTGTTCCGTGAGTTGGCGCTCTTTAGCGTTGGGGTTGCACTTCCTATCGTGATTTTTCTCGTCCCATTGATTCGAGGTGGCGCTCTATCGGACTTCATTCGTGAAGTCTTTATAGCGCCTACCAAACAAATCGCAAACGTTACGATAACGCTTTCACTCCTCAAGTTCCTGGCGGGCGCAGCCGCCAATATCCTTCTGGTCTTCGGCGTTTTCTTGGTGCCCCGCAAGTGGGGAAAAGTGATAGCCGGGTTGGTGCTATTAGCGATGCCCCTCGGACTGGTTTTCGCCCGGTCCATGCCAGCCGTCTATAAAGCAATATTTGGGACGATCTCTGTCCTGCTGCCAGCTCTCGTGATTTCCGGGTCTATCCTCATCATTAAACGCCTGAGGGTGCACGAAAACAGCGGTAACGGCTGGCAGAAGCTCTTCTTGATGTTGTCCATCACCGCCCTTTGCAGCTTCGTTCAATTGCCGGTTACTACAGGGGTTTACTTTTGCTATGTGGCTCCCCTCGTCGTGCTGGCCACAGCCGCCGTAATTTCATCTCTGAACTATCCGCCGCGATTGTTCCTCGTGGGGACCTACTGTTTTGTGCTGTTTTATGTAATCTTCGAGGTCACTCCGGGATTCGTCTACTCCATGGGCCAGCTATACGAACCCGATAGGCAAACGGCCACCGTCAACGTTCCTCGCACAGGTGGCATACGTACGTTTCCCGCACAGGCGCGCACCTATGAGACACTGAACACGATTATTCGTCAGCACGCCCGCGGCGAGTACATTTTCGCCGGACCCGATTGCCCGGAAATGTACTTCCTCTACGGCTTTCGCAATCCTTCTCGTTTCTTTTTCGATTTCTGGGATGATGCGCCAGGCCGCACACAACGCATCTTGAATACCATCAAGGCGCACGATATCAGTCTTGTAGTCCTGAACAATGATCCGGTCTTTTATCGCCCCGTGCCGAGCGACCTCAGGACCGCGCTCGAACAAGAGTTCCCCAATCGTGCCTCGGTAGGAAATTTCGAGGTGAGATGGAAACCATGAAATATCTGAGGGGAAATTTCTGACAGTGAATTGGCTGACAAAACCGCTCCCAGCTTCTCTGATTCTTGTTCTTGTGTGGACCGTTTGGCGGCTTGCCTTTCTGTTGCACACCGGCTTGCCGCAGCCGGGGATACACGACGAGTTTAGCTACCTACTCGGCGCGGACACCTTCGCCCACGGCCGCCTGGCAAATCCCCTTCATCCGCTGGCTGGCTTTTTTGAGTCAGCGCAAGAACTGGTGCGTCCGACCTATGCGTCGAAGTATCCACCGGGCCAGGCCATGTTTCTGGCGCTCGGGCAGGTCGTGTTGGGCGCGCCTTTTTACGGCGTGCTCATCGGCAACGCGCTCATGCTGTTTACATTCTGCACGATGCTGTTTGCCTGGGTGCCTCCACGGTGGGCGCTAGCTGTCACTGTCCTGTTCGGGCTCGTTCTTTCCCCTGGGATGTACTGGACGAGCTCCTATTGGGGAGGGTCGGCAGCGGCCAGCGGAGGCGCGCTGGTGCTGCTCGCGATCGGGGTCTGCCGGAAACGGCAAACGCCGCTTGCCGGAGCCGTTTTCGCCATCGGTGTGCTGCTGCTCTTCTGGACGCGTCCCTATGAAGGCGGCGTATCCACGCTGATGATGCTGGTTGTTTTCGCCAGGGAGCTTTGGCAAAACCGGCGCGTCGGCGTGGTGATGGCGGCTCTGCCTATTCTTGCCGTAGGCGTCGCGTGGTCATGTTACGACAATTACGCCGTTACGGGAAACCCGTTTCTGCTGCCACATCTCCTGCACCAGCGCCAATACGACGTTGAACCGATTTTCTGGTTCCAGCCGCCGCGGCCCCAGCCCACCTATTCTCACCCGCGGCTTGCAGCCATGCACGGAATCAACGGACAAGAAGCGAATCACGAGAAGACTTGGACGGGGTGGCAACTGTATGCGCATCGCCTGATCGGGCCCTTGGGGGTGCTGCGATGGGACCTCGGCTCCGCGATCGTGCTGATGCTGCTGGCCCCGCTTGCATGGAGCGATCCTGTCTTCCGGAAGATGGCCCTGGTTGCCGGCGTTTTTCTGCTCGCGGTGGGCGCGGAAACTTTCCACTTTGAGCACTATACCGCTCCTGTCTGGGCAGCGCTTGCCCTGATGATTGCGATCTGGGCTCAGCGCGCCTGGGATCTACGGCTGCGCAAGTTCCACGTTGGAGCCGTTTTGGTGCTGTTCGCTCTTGTACCGCCGGTCATGCTTGCCAACGCCTCTATCGCTGTATTGTCTCCAATGCTGCGAAGACCCCTGACGCTGCTCGTTGGCGACACGCTGAACTCGCCTAACCTGTACGAATGGTCCAGGCAGCGCTCCGCGTTGATCGATCGGCTATCGGCTCTCGACCGGCCTCAGCTGATGATCGTGCGCTATCCCTCGCCCGATTGGAGAGTCGGTGAAGAATGGGTGTATAACAGCGCGGACATCGACGGGCAGAGAGTGATTTTTGCCCACGATCTCGGAGGGGAAAAGGATCGGGCCCTCCTTGACTACTATCCCGATCGCGCGGCCCAGCTATTGACATTCGATCCAGTATCTGGGAAGGCAGAGGTACAACCGTACCCGAGGGGGAAATTCTGACAGGAAGTGGCTGACAAAACCGCTCCCAGCTTCTCTGATTCTTGTTCTTGTGTGGACCGTTTGGCGGCTTGCCTTCCTGCTGCATACCGGCTTGCCGGTACCGGCAGTGCATGATGAGTTCAGCTACCTT
>Ga0326728_10007936_pt1 | contig 26750 bp, 18 predicted proteins | sample MB3enrmetagenome_FD_207602 | JGI IMG/M metagenome (GOLD analysis project Ga0326728, IMG submission 207602) | Lab enriched peat soil microbial communities from McLean, Ithaca, NY, United States - MB31MN | ecosystem: Environmental > Terrestrial > Soil > Wetlands > Peat | place: USA: New York...
TCGCCAATCCGACATGAAGGCGCTGTTTCTGATCGACGGCTATCGTGACACGGACTACGTGCAAACCCTGTTCACCCTCGTTCCCGAATTAAAAACCATGCCGAAGGGATCTTTGCAGAGCGCCCGTTTTCCTTTCCTCGAATCGGTGATCTATATCGGGCCCCGCCAGCACCGCGGAATGCACAGCTTCGCCGAGGTCCTGGAATCCTCAAGCAATCTTACGGAAGAGGAATTCGCTCGCATCAAGGCGAGCCCGGATCCTCATGACACCGTGAACATGCAATACACATCGGGAACCACGGGATTCCCCAAGGGGGTCATGCTCACTCATTACGGAATTATCAACAATGGCCTCTCCATAGGCGAACGCCAGCGCTTCACCTGCGAGGATCGCCTGTGCCTTCCGGTCCCCCTGTTTCACTGTTTCGGAATTACCCTTGGGGTCATGGCCGTCCTGACCCACGGAGGCACCATCGTGCCGCTCGAGACTTTTGATCCCTTGATGGTGCTTGCCACTGTGCAGAAGGAACGCTGCACGGCCGTCTATGGTGTGCCTACGATGTTCATCGCGGAATTGACTCATCCGATGTTCAACATGTTCGACATGTCATCTCTGCGGACCGGGATTATGGCGGGCTCACCCTGCCCGGAACCGGTGATGCGACAGGTCATGGAAAAGATGCATTGCAGCGAGATCACGATCGTCTACGGATTGACGGAAGCATCGCCGGGCATAACCCAGACGAAAACCGATGATCCTGTGCACGTCCGCGTCTCAACGGTCGGGAAGCCTTTTGACGGAGTGGAGGTGAAGATCATAGACCCCGAGACCGGTGCCACACTCCCTCCCGGCCCGCCTGGAGAGCTTTGCTCGCGCGGTTATAACACCATGAAGGGCTACTACAAAATGCCGCAGCAGACAGCCGAGGCCGTCAGCGCGGACGGATGGCTCCGAACCGGGGACCAAGCGGTCGAGGACGAGGCCGGATACATCAAAATCACGGGCCGCCTGAAAGACGTCATCATTCGGGGCGGAGAAAACATCTATCCGAAGGAAGTGGAAGATTTTCTGAGGGACATTCCGAATATCCGGGACGTTCAGATCGTGGCGGTCCCGAGTGACAAATACGGCGAGGAAGCCGCCGCTTTTGTGCAACTGCATGACGACTCAGCGCTGGAAGCGAGTGAAATCCAGGATTATTGCCGGGGCAAGATCGCCCGCTACAAGATACCCAAGCATATCTTCTTTACGGGTTCTTTCCCGTTGACCGCCAGCGGCAAAGTGCAAAAATTCAAACTGCGCGAAGAGGCAAGAGCGAGACTCATGACGGACCACGAGTGACGAGCGATGGATGCTTCCACTCCTAAGTCGTGATCATTTTATGATCTGCATCTGATCCGACAGGCCCTGCCCATAGCTGCTCCATCCGGAATTCATGCCGTATGGGCATCGGTGCAGGACGGCTTCAATCCGGCGGATCTTCCCTTTTTCCACCTTGAACAGCTCCGCGATCTGCCAGGTCCAAGGCTCGGCAGGTCCTTCGACCACGTCGCGGCCGTCGAGCGTCTTGAAGCGGCGCGTCTTGCCGGCGCCGTGATCGAAAAAGCCGAAGCTGAACACGATTCCGCGCTCCCGGTCCACGGCCACAAAACGGCGATCCCGGATTCGGGTCACGAAATGGATCAGGCCTGATTGAAACTGTTCCTTACAGCCCCACGCGCCGGAATACACGGTCGATGTTTTGGGATCGGGTTTCCTTTCCCCGGGCTTCAGCGGAACATTCGTGGCACGATTTCCATTTTCGTATCGGTCACAGTCCTCCGTGAAAGGATAAAAGCCTTTGCCGTCGTTTTTCTGCATTCCCGAGAAGTAATAGTTGGCGGTTTTGATCATCTCCTCGCGGGAAGGCCGCTCGGCTTCGGGAATGACTTCTGCAAAGATCGGATGCGGTGCGCCCATTTTCTCGATGCTCTCGGCGGCGGACGGGCCTCGTTTGCGGGTCGGATCCAGGAGATTGCTTTCCGGCCGGATCACGAGTTGCTCCGCTTCGGAGATCAGACCATTCTGAATCTTCAGGCGAAGCGCGATGGCAACGGGAGAGGTTTCCTTCGGGTTCTGGGCCTCCTCCCGAGCGGTGCCGATGAAAGCGACCTGCTGGGTTTCGAGATCGGGAACGTAAAATTTGTAGGTCCCCTTTCCCACCATGCTCGACCAGAGCCCCTCATCGCCCAACGGCAACTGCACCCCGTTTTCGGTGAACCTGCAGTTTTTTGCGAAGAGCGTGTCGCTCACCTGGTGGGCAAGCATCGCGTCCATGTATTGATCGATATATTTTTCCAGGCAGGTGCGGTCGGCACAGGTGGGTTGGGTGTTCCCGGCCTCTGCTGGTTCCTTTTGCGGAGCCGCATTTTGAGGACCGGTGCTCCGGCAGGCCGCGGCGACAATGACCAGTACTGCAATCACAGGCATAACCAACAATCTTAGCCGCATGGTGCTCCTCCTCACGTAAACAGGATTGGATTTTTGCGGGATCATCATACTCCAAAAACCTGAACCACGCGAAATCTGATCCTCTTTTTTCAGCGGGTTTCGCGGTTCGAAGAGGAATTTACAAAAACCGGAGGAACAGGTTGAGAGCGGCGATGACGAATATGCCGAGGGCAAAACTGACAATCACCAGCCGGCGGCTATGTTTCAGCAGCTCACCGAAAACGGCATGGAAGGCCAGATAGATGAACCCACCGCCGACGTGAGCGAGGATCAGGCCAAGCCAAACGTTTGACATCTGAGGCGCCACCCACAACCCCAGCGCTCCACCGATCAGAGTTGTGGATTCCACCGCTGCGACCCAACCCAGGGCAACGCCGCGCCGCAGGCCTGAAGCCAGCAACAGTGCGCAGAGCGCGAGCCCTTCCGGCACTTTGTGAACACAGATCGCCAGCAGCAGCGAAGCATCAAGCCCGCCGGCCATTCCGGACTCTTTTCCCAGCGCGAGCGCCAGACCGTCCATGGTGCTGTGCAGACCAAGCGCGATCACCATGGCGCTCGCGATTTCACTGAACCGCTGGGTGGTGGCTTCATCGAAGTGGCTGGCTGCGCAGGCCGGGCAGACATGGAATACATACCGGCTGATCACGAGAAAAAGGAGGTAGCCGGACACCAGAGCCGCAGCGAGTTGCCACAAAGACATGGCAGCCACGGTTTCGGGAATGATGGAAAAGAGAGTGACTCCCAGGAGTGTCCCTGCAGCGAAGCTGATGAGGCGGCACAACCGCTCGTGCGAAACAGCAATCATCGAGCTGATCAGCCCACCCAGCAAGGCCAGACCAAATGCCGGCAGGACCCTGAATGCCACTTCCAATGTTTGCCGCAACTCGCCTCCGTTCATCAGTTCTGTCCCGGCAGCTGTGAATGAGTTTGCATTCTCCACATTCACGGGCGCTTGTCAAGGACGTGGCGCCCGAAAGACCAGCCCCAATTTGGGAATTGGCATCAGCTAATCTCTTAATACGATATAGGACGTGGCATCCGCGCAACCCTACGCGAATAGGGCGTCGGGAAGCCGCCTGGAGTCCTCGATGGGCTCGGGAGCCATGAATCCTTCGCCCTCGAAAACCTGTCCGCCGTGCGCGGCCATGCGTGGACGATCAGCCCGCCCTGCACGTTTTCGTCGGCATCGGCGGCCGGAACCTGCAAAACTCTTGCCGTGCGGAGGTGCGCCTGCCACGCAAATCCACTCTGCCGGAGTCAATGGCCTCCAGCAAGCGTCGGGCGATTGGCGCGTTTTGCCCTTTTCGGTCCTCCGCACCTGTCCAATCAGGCTTGCGGCGTTTTCGCCGCCCGGGAAAACGCAGGCTTTGTATCGGGCGGGGAGTATCCGTGGATCCTCCCATTCATCCATACGCTCAAACTTATCATGTCCACTAGGGTTTCGGAATCGAGATTCCGGCCGCGAAAGGCTGATTCAAAATTTTCAATCTTGAATTGTTTTCTTTTCTTGAGTTTTGACCTGCTCCGACGGAAACTTTGAATTTCGGAATCATCAACTTATCAGAGAGAAAAGGAGAATTCGATGCGTCTGACGTTACTAGCTTTGATGATGATTGTTTCATTGTCTTTAGCAGTTGCACCCGGATTGGCCGCCGATCCGCAGGAAGCAAAACCCAATGTGGAGAAACTCATGAATCCTGCTCAGTTGAACGAAACAGCGCCTGACAAGTTTCAGGCAATATTTGACACTTCCAAGGGCGAATTTATCGTGGATGTTACGAGGGCCTGGTCGCCGAATGGCGCCGATCGCTTTTACAACCTGGTGAAAAACGGATACTACAATAACTGCCGGTTTTTCCGTGTCGTGAAGAATTTCATGGTTCAGTTCGGGATCAGCGGCGACCCGAAGCTTAATGCTGCATGGAATACGGCAACCATTAGGGACGACCATTCGGCTAAGCAGTCCAATGCGCGAGGATACATTACCTATGCCAAAACTGGCGCACCGAACTCGCGGACGACACAAGTTTTCATCAATTTTGCGGATAACAGTTTCCTGGACTCCCAGGGCTTTACGCCTTTCGGAAAGATCAGCAAGGGCATGGACATTGTCGATGCTATCAATGCGCAGTATGGCGAAAGCCCCAACCAAACCCTGATTCAATCACAGGGCAATGCCTATCTGGAAAAGAGCTTCCCGAAACTCGACTACGTCAAAACGGCAACGATCGTTCCTGCAAAGTAGAAACCTTCTTTGAGACTTCGAGCCTTGGAGGTTTCGCCTCCAGGGCTCGAAAACTTGAATTCGCTTGTGAGCGCCGACAGCCAAAGGAAATCACTCCGGTTTGTTGAGCCGTCTCACCACTAAATTCCAGATATCGGCCACGTCCAGTTTCTCCGCCCAGTTTCCTATATAGGATCTGTCGATTTCAGAACCGCTGATTTTGATAATTCCCGTAATATCCGGCAGATGCTTCTCCGATCCTCCTTCCTTAAAATAGCGCATCTTCATGATGATGTCCTCTGGAGCAGCGAAATTCGCTTCGCAGGTTTCGCCCGGCCTTATCCGACGAATTCTCCGGAACCGGCTGTCATTGAAGGGTGTGTTTTGCCGAATAACGATATCAACCTTCAGCCCCGATCCTGGAGGAATGATATTAAACTTTTTTTCACGCCGTATCGCTTCGCGGATCGATCCCTCGCTGATATAGATTGTTCGGCCGGAAACCCGGCAAGCAGGCCGGGGATGTGGGAGTATTCAACCGCGGCAACGATATCGATATCGTTCGTCAGGCGGGGTTCACCGTAGGCCATGGCGGCAACTGACCCCGTGATAAGGCAAGGGATTTTAAGCCCTTCCAGTACCTCGACAATTCTTTCCAGAAGCTCCTAAGGCCCCATGCAGAAATCTCCGGGACACTTCCCGCTCCACTTCTTGCTCGGACCAATCAGGGCGGAAGCGTTTGATATGGAAGAGAAGCATCCGTCGGGCCGAAATCCACATATTGAAGGCGATACCGAGCCTTTCGGCAGGAGTCTTGTTCCTTAGGGCCGCGGCAACCCGATCATCAATAACCTCAACCGCTGGGGAGCGTGATGCAATTCCCTTAAAAGCATCATCCTGCTCGAGATCGAGTGGTTCCATTGTGACCATTATATCATTGAAATCCGGATCCGGCCTCGGTTGACGCCGGCAATTGGCGTTTGGCCGGCGCCTGTATTGTGACGGGTTCTCGTTCCTGGTGCGAATCAATTCCCGCCCGAAGACATCATCGTCTCAAATGCCGGCAAGACCAGGCCGCTATTGATTTCGCTCCTCGAGCCTATGCACGCCGGTCGACCGACTTTGCCGAAGAATGGAGGTGCGGGAGGGAAGCTGGTTGATGAGAGTGGCGCGCCCATAGAAAACCATATCTGGCTTTCCCCGGCCGAAGGTTCTTTCCGGACGACTTTTTATTCCACCGGCAAGGCAGAAGAGGCGCTGATGTCGAGCGCCATTTCAAACAGCCTCAAAGAAGGGTTGAGGAGCAGGAGCCGGCAGCGAGTAAGACCTTAACCACGAAACACGCAAACAATGCCGGGGAAAAGCAGGAGGACTGCGTTTGGATGGCGTGTCTCGTGGCAGAAGTTATTTACACCTGATGTTCCTTGCGAATGACCTTGCGGGCGCCGCAATACCACGCGGTGCTCCAGTCCTTCGGTGGAACAATCTCCTCCAGCCTCTCGAGTTGTCCAATCGCTTTCAGACGGGCGTAAATGAGCTGCCAGGCGCAGGGTCGGTCGGAATCCACTTCGCACCGGCTTTCCAGGGATCCGCCGCAGGGTCCGTTCAGCAATCGTTTCGCGCAGCGCGTGATGGGGCAGATGCCGCCGAACTGAGCCAGCATGCAGCTGCCGCAGCCCATGCACTTCTCGGTCCAGATCGCCTGTTCCTCCAGGACCCCGAGGAACTGCGTGTTGAGCCCCGCATAAACCGGCTTCTCCGGAAACCTCTCGGCAATCGCCTGGACGCCGGCGCCGCAGCCAAACGAGACAATCGCTTCCACATTGCTTGCCGGCTCCGCCAAATCCTTGATGAATTCGTTCTCGCACTGGCGTTCGATTGTGATCTGCGCGATTTCAATGGGGTTGCGATCGAGCTTTCGTGCCATGCGCACGGCATAGGATGAAATGCTCACCTCGCGCTCTCCCCCGGCCAGGCATACGGTGACACAGGTCCCGCAGCCGACGAAAAGAACCTTCTTGTGGCCGGCGATGATGCTTTTGAGTTCAGTAATCGATTTGGGTGAAGCGACAATCATAAGTTCCCTGCACTTTCATTTTGTTTGGAAGACTTGAGGGGATTTGGGCCCAAAGCCCTGGCTGTTGCCAGCATTTCCTCGAGATTCTGCACAAATTCCGAGGCCATCGAATCGGAGAGGTTCACCATCTTCAAGCGCGCGGCCCCGAGCCCGATCTCATCGAGAACTTCGCAAACCCGGTCGGTGCGCCTGCGCGCCCGCAGGTTTCCCTCGACAAAGTGGCAACCGCCTTCCAGGCAGCCTACAACCAGAACTCCGTCGATCCCCTTTTCAAAGGCATCCAGGATGTGCTCCATCTCGATTTTCCCGGTACACGGTGTGGGAATAATCCGTACGCCGGCGGGATACTGCATGCGTTTGGATCCGGCCAGAGCCGCCGCTGAATAGGCGCAATAGTCGCAGCAAAAGGCGATAATCTCCGGTCCCCCTCCGGGGACAGAAGCCCTTTCCTGATTCCACTCTTGATTTAACTGTTTCATCCGCGCCCTCCGCCGGCCAGCATCTCATCGAGCATCGCCACAACCGTCCGGCTCTCCTGGTGCTGCAGCGCGATAGCCCTGGCCGGGCATGCGGCCACACAACAGCCGCACCCCATGCATTTGGCGCCCTGAATCTCCGATTTGCCAAGGGCATTGATCATCGGCGCGCCATACGGACAGATCTTTACACAGGTGGCGCAAGCCACGCAGTCCACCGGATCGACGTAAGAGACCTGGCCGATAACCTCCAGTTGAGTCTTCGACAGGATCCTCGAAGCGCGTCCCGCGACCGCTTGGGCCTGCGCAATCGTTTCATCCATAAATCGGGGCGAATGGGCCAGACCGCACACAAACTCCCCTTCATTGGAAAGATCGACCGGGCGAAGCTTCGGGTGCGCTTCCAGGAAAAAGCCGTCGGCCGTCAATGCGCTCCGAAGTGCGGTTGAGAGCGCCGGATGGCTCACTGAAGGGGCGATTCCCGTAGAGAGCACCAGCAAGTCTGGATTAAGGACCAGATCACCGCATTCCACCTTGATCCGCCCGGCTTCTTCGGAGACCACGGGCGGATCCTTTTCCGAATAGCGGACGAACCGCACTCCCGCTTCGCGAGCTTTCCGGAAATACGCGTCCCGGAATCCATAGGTCCGGATGTCGCGGTTCAGAACGACAATGTGGGAATCCGGCAACCGCTGTTTGAGCTCCAGCGCATTCTTGACAGCCTCGGAGCAACAAACCCGGCTGCAGTACGGATTCTTTTCATCGCGGCTCTCGACGCATTGAATCATCACAACGGTCGGCTTTTTGCCGCGCAGCTCGTTTGCCAGAGTGTCACCGGCCAGAGCCGATTCCAGTGCGCTTTGAGTCATCACGTGCGGATGGCTGCCGTGGAGAAACTTCTCCGTTGGCCGCAGACGCCCACCCGTGGCGACGATCACTACGCCATGTTTCACCGTCTGCTCCCTGCCCGCCACATCCAACACGCTCGAGAAGTTCCCGACCTGGCCTGAGGTCCGAACAAGGCTTGAGTTGAAAGACACGGTGATATTGGGATGGGAAAGGGTTTTCGATATCAAATCGCTGAGTTCGGCCTGAACATCATTCTGCTCCAGGGTCCGGTGAATGTTGCGAAGCACGCCGCCGAGAGCCGGTTCGCACTCGACCAGGCGTACCTTGAATCCCTGATCGGCGACACCAAGCGCGGCGGTCATTCCGGCGAGTCCTCCCCCGATGATCAAAGCGGAAGGCGTGACCTCCAGTTCAATCAAAGGAAATGCCTTCACGTGCCGCGCCCTCGCCACCGCCATCGACACAAGGTCAACCGCTTTGGCCGTTGCCGCTGCCGGATCGTCCTTATGGACCCACGAGCACTGGTCGCGGATATTCGTCATGGCGAACAGATACTGGTTCAGACCGCTTTCGCGCAGCGTTTCCTGGAAGAGGAGCTCGTGAGTTTTGGATGAGCAGGCTGCTACAACGAGCCGGTTGAGCCGGTGCTTCCGGATCATGTCCCTGATGTGCTGCAGATTCGAATCGGAGCAGGTATACGTGCTGGCTTCGGCATGACACACGCCCGGCATCTTTGAAACCTTCCGGGCAACCCACTCCACATCGACGACGGAGGCGATGTTCTGACCGCACTGGCAGACGAAAACCCCGATGCGCGGTGATTCGTCGGCGACGTCCCGCTCCCAGGGATATTCATGACGTTTCGTCAGGGTGCCGCGAACGGCGGTCAGAAGACCCATGGCGGAAGCGGCCGCACCTGAAGCCTGGGCGACTGACTCGGAAACGTCCTTCGGTTCCTGGAAAGCGCCGGCCAGATAGATTCCCGGCCGGGAACTTGCCAGGGGCGAAAACCTCTGCGTTTGGGCAAAGCCGAATGGATTGAGATCCACACCCAGACGCTCCGCCATTTTCCTGGCGCCGGGTGGAACCTGAAGGCCCACGCTGAGAATCACGAGATCGAATTCCTGTTCCTCGTCAATACCCTTTCCGTCTCGATAGGTGATTCTGAGGGTCCGGTCCCCAGGCATCTCCCTCACATGGGATGGGAAGGCCCGCACATAGGTAACACCCTTTTCGTTTGTGGCGCGGTCGATGTAAGAATCAGAATCCTTCCCGAGAGCCAGGATTTCACGGCAAAAGATCGAAATTCCCAGTTCTCCGCGCGGAGCGCGATCCAGAGCGGACATTGCCTCCTTCGCCGTGCTCATGCAACAGATCGATGAGCAGTAGTCGCCGGTTTCCGTTCCTCTGACACATTGGATAAAGGCCATTCTTTTGGCATCCACACCGTCTGAAGGGCGCTTGATCCGCCCAGCAGGCCCTGCAGCCGCAAGCACACGTTCGAACTGCAAACCGGACAGCACATTAGCGTATTTGCCGCCGCCGAACTCCTCCCAAAGAGAGGTCCGGGCTTCTTCTATTCCAGGCGCAAGAATAATGCTGCCGACTTCAACCTCAAACTCTGCCGGTTGCTGGTCGTGGATCAGAGCGCCGGCCGAGCAGGCTTTCACGCATTGCATGCACTCACTGCAAAGCCCGCATGCCAGGCAGAGCTTCGCTTCGGCTGCGGCTTGCTCCGGGCTATAACCCAGGGCAATTTCGGATTTGTCCCGCAGCCGTCGGGCAGCATCGGCCAGAGGCATGGGAATGTGGTCCTGCTTGGACGCATCCGGCCTCGGGTTGGGAGCAAAGGGCGCGGGGCTTGAATTCGCGGAAACAGCCGAAGCTCGCGTGATGATGGTGCTGCGGACCGACGCTGTGCCGCGGATAAACGTGTCGATCGCGGCGGCGGCTTTGTGCCCTTGCCCCATCGCGTCCGCCATCGAAGCAGGACCGAGAACGGCGTCACCGCCCGAGAAAATTCCCTTCACACTTGTGGCCAGTGTCTCGCGGTCCGCAAGAATCCTTCCGCCCGGGCGAGTCTCTAGCCCAAAGCCCGCAGAATCCACCGTTCGGCCGGCACTCACGATGACGGCATCCGCCTCGATTGTCGATATCGCCGTATCGTCGAATATAGGGTCGAAGCGCCTGTGGTGTTTGTCGAATACGCTCGTGCAGGAGCGAAAAATCACAGAAGCAACCTTGCCGTCAACAGCGTTGATTCTCGTCGGCCCAAGACCGTAATGGACCTCCACCCCCTCCTCGACAGCTTCGGCTAACTCCCGAGAGCCGGCACGCAAATCCCCAATATTTTCAAGGCAGGCCAGATGGACCGACTTCACCTCCGGCAGGCGCCGTGCGCAACGCGCCGCATCGATGGCGATTTCGGAACTGCCGATCACCAGAACCCTCGAGCCAAGTCCCGGGTTTTTCCCGGTGTTCACCTCGGATAGGAAACTTAATCCTTCCCACACTCCCGAGGCATCCTCGCCCGGAATCCCCGGTCGGCGACCGCGCCAGGCCCCGGTAGCAATGAACACGGCATCAAAACCGTCGTCCGGGACGCCTCCGCCATTCCGCGGCCTCGACCTTAAGAGTTCTTTCGGTTTCGCAATGAAAGCGCCTGTTTGCACTTCGATCCCCAGCTGGAGGAGGTACCGAATCTCCGTGTCCAGAATTCCTTTGGGCAAGCGGAAATCGGGGATACCATACCGCAGCATTCCACCCAGCTGCGGTTTCGCCTCGAACAGCGTCACACGGTATCCATCGAGAGCGAGATCCGTTGCGGCCGTTAATCCTGCAGGTCCGCCGCCGATAATGGCGATTTTCCGATCCAACAGTGCCGAAGGCGCGCTAAATGACGGGTAATGCTCCGGGTTTTTATATACATAATCGGCAACGAAACGTTCCAGGTTGCGGGCCGATACGGCTTCGTCGACTTCAATCCGGTTGCACTTGTCCTGGCAAGCATGCCTGCAGATACGCCCGGAAACGGCCGGGAGCGGCGAGCGCTGCCGGATTAATTCGTAGGCTTCCTGAAATTTCCCGGCAGCGATCAGCGCGACATAGCCTTGCACATTGACGCCTGCGGGGCAGAGAGACCTGCACGGCGGCTGGCCGGCAGACTTGGAAATGGTGAAGACATCGGGAATGGCCTGCGGATAAGTCAGGTAAATGGCTTTTCGCGTGCTGATCTGGCAGTCGAATTCGCTTGGCAGATCGACGGGACAAACCTGGGCGCAGTTGCCGCAAGCTTCGCATTTCTTCAGATCCACATAGCGGGGATTCTGCCGGATTTTCACCTTGAAGTTGCCCGGCTGGCCGGAGATCCCCTCAATATCCGCCAGAGTGATGATTTCAATATTTCGGTTCCGGGCGCACTCGACGAGACGGGGAGAAAGAACGCAGGTTGCGCAGTCCCCGGTCGGGAACGTCTTCTCCAGTTGTGCCAGGCGCCCGCCGATGGCCGCTGTGGGTTCCAGCAGGTAGACCTTGAAACCGCTCTCCGCCAGATCGAGCGCGGCCTGGATCCCCGCGATGCCTGCACCGCAGACTAGCACTGCCCCGACTTTCTCGATTTGCTGTTGTTCTTCCATTATCTTTCCAATTCAAGATTCAAGATTGAAAATTGAAGATCCGAAAGCTTAGTTTTCCAAACTTCAATCTTCAGTTTTGAATCACTTCGTTTTTGCCAGGACGGCCAACTTGACCGCGCTGACCTTGCGATAGACCTCCTGGGGTTCTTTCAGGACCCCATCCACGGTCAGCAAATCCTGCAGCCGAACGCCGAAGAGGCGCTCATTTTCGTTCAAATACGGGCGGATCAGTCTCCAGTCCTTATCGGTCAGGGGTGAAAAGACCCCGCCGTTGAGCTGCCGTTCAACCACCTGGCGGTGCGGGTCGCGAATATAAATCGCTCCCCCGCTGGCCAGCGAAAAGAGATTGCTGCCGGTATACGGGGCGGGCTGAGGAACAATGCTGCCGCGACCGTCGAACTCAATCCCATTGACGATCACAAACCCGCCACCCTCGAGTGGATCCCCGGCCATAAAAGACTCCGCAAGGAAATCCAGGCACGTGCCATTGATCACGACGCGGGGACGCCCGACAGCATTGATCAGCGGCCGACCCGCGGCATTGCCCAACACATAGACCTCGCCGCCTTTGGCTCCGTACATAAAGGTCTGGCCGACATCGCCATAGATCACCAGCTTGCCGCTTTTGGCGATTTGAGCGACCTGGTCTTGAGCGTTGCCGTGAACGCAGATCTGCAAGCCATCCATGCCGCTGGCGGTGTAATCGCCGTCGGATCCGTACAGATCGATGCGCACGTCGTTGGTTTCGGGTCCGAGGCCGGCGCCGTGGAATCGCTGCCCGCGCAGGCGGTAGACGATGAAGCGTTTCCAGCCCGCCCGATAGGCTTTGCGCAGAAACACGGCATCACAGTCGTCCCCTTCGGGCGGGAAGTCCTGGGCATCGATCAGCAGCACCTCTTCGCCGGCTCGCGGCGCGACCACCTGGTCGCGGGTCGTCCAGTTCACGCGGCGCCAGAACCGGCTTGCAGGCTCGCCGAACAGAGGGGCGCTGTCAAACAGCAAGTCCAGCATTTTGTCGGCAACCCAGATGACCGTCGCGCGGCGCTTGTCCCCGGTATAGAAGTGCCTGTCCCGAAGCATGGTCAGCAGCTCAATGGCGGTGTTTCGGGACTTGGCGTTTTCGGCGCCCTGCACAACCAGGCGGCAGAACCGCTGCAGATCTCCAGAGGCCCAGGATGGCAGATCCAGCGCATAGGTGAACAGGTCATCCAGCCTCCCCTTTTGCAGCCACTGGTTGACCAGTTCTTTCAGAGGATCCGGCGCGTCCTTTTGCGGAGAACCCGTCTCGGGTTCGTCACACCGGATCGTGCCGCTATCGACGACGACCGGCCGGCCGAATTTGTCGGTGCAGGCAAGCGTCTTCCCGCCCTGGGCATCGGAATCGACCGTGAAAATAAAAGCTCCGCCATCAGTGCTCGAGCCGCCGCGAGCATTCCAGTATTTGTCGGCGACCGGGCAAAAACGCATATCTTCCTCTGCAAGACTGCGGAGCGTGGCATCGATGGCCTGCTTCTCTGAGCAGACCAATCCGATCTGGACGCCGCTGTTGCTGGAAAGTGCAAACACCTGAGGCCGCAGCATCGCGGTATCGGTGATCCCCAGCAGTTGAACCCTTTTCTTGTCGGGCTGGCTGCGGGCAATGATGAAAAACCAGGGGCCGTCCGGGGAGGCGTGAATGTGAGTCGCCTGGATCTGGCGGTAGATCTCCTGCTTTTCGGGCGGCAATTGATCAAAGTCCAGTTCAGTGGTCGGAGCCAGGGCTTCGATGATGTATTCGAGCGGATATTTGTAAACCCGGTCCCACAGGTCGAAAAGCTGAACCGAGACCTCCGTGTCGGTTAGAAACTGCTGGCGGATATTCCGTTGCTTCAGGTAATCGCAGACGGAATAGTAGTTGGCGAAATCGCCGTTGTGCACCAGGGCTTCATTCAGTCCCACGAACGGGTGAGCTCCGCCCGGATGCCACACCCGCCCTTTGGTGGGATACCGCTGGTGGGCAATCCACGCGTGCGCCTTGAAATCCCTGAGCTGATAGTATTCAACGTTCTGTTCGGCGTAACCGACGAGCTTGAAAACCAGGAGATCTCTGCCGTGAGAAAGCACAAAAGCCCGCTTTTCGCCCAGTGACGCATAGAATTCATCATTGAGCCGGTAGGAGTTCCTCCAGATGAATTCATCTTCAAGATCGCGCGGCTCAAGGCTCTCGAGACCGGTTTCGACCGCGAATGCTCTGAGCACGTCCGGTTTCGCCCGGACGACATAGCGATGAACATCCGGCGGGCGGACCTCGAGCCCCGGGATGTCGCGGTGATCATCGATGTGCGCCTGTCTCGAAGAAAGAGCCACTTCAAAATTCGGCAGAATGTAGCGGCGCTCGAGCTCGGCGTGGCAGGCGGGATCCAGAAGAGCGATCTGGACGAGGTAGTAGTTGTCCAGCACGTCTCGGGACACGCCGATCTGCTCGGGAACCAGCCCGACAGCGGCGATGCCCCCTCCCTTTCCATTGCCGCGGTTCTGCATCTGAACGGAGGGTTCATAGATAAAGCGTCCGGCCAGGGGCACCGTGCAGGCGAAACCTGTCACCCCGCATCCCCCTTCTTCGGCCGATTTGATCAAGGGCAGTTCCGGCCCGCGATATATCTGCGAGCGGGTTGCCAGCAGTCGTTCCGCAATAGTCTTCACAGTTTGACACCCTATTTAACAAATCCCCCGATTCCTGACCGGACCCAGTCAGGAATCAGGCATTATTCCAAATAGCAGAGCACATCGCTGCGTCCGCGCAGTTCCCGGATGGAAGCCATGCCCAGAAGCCGCAGCACGGAAATCATTTGTTCGTGCCAGGCGTTCTGGAGGTTGATCAACCTCTGCGTCGCCCACTCCAGACCCATCAGCTCGATCAACTCGGGATCGGTCGATGCGATGCCGCGCGGACAACCCCTGCCGCTTTCGCAGCAGGCGCAGCGCACGCATCCGAGCGCCACCATTTCGGCTGTCCCGATCACGACGCCGTCCGCACCCAAAGCAATCGCTTTCAGCGCGTCGTACGCCGTGCGGATTCCGCCCGATGCAATGAGCGTGATTTTGTCCCGGATCCCTTCGGCGCTGAGGAATCTGTGCACCTTGGGGACGGCGTACTCGATGGGCATGGCAATGTTCTTTTTCGCGATGTCGGGCGCCGCTCCTGTCCCCCCGTAGCTGCCGTCCAGGTGAATGATGTGCGCTCCGGCATAATAGCTACCGACCGCAACCATATCGACATCGGTCGGGGTCGAAACCTTGACGCTGACCAGGCAATGCGGATTGACTTCCTTGATCCAGTCGAGGTGCTTCTTGTGGTCCTCGACGCTGTAGACGCTGTGGAAAGGAAACGGGCTGAACAGCGCATTTCCCGGGACGGCGCCGCGCATGCGCGCAACCGCAGGGGTGTTCTTGTCACCCAGCAGGTGCCCGCCCAAGCCCGGCTTGGCGCCCTGAGCATACTTAAACTCCACAATTCTCACGCGCTGGATCGTTTCCTCGCGCACACCGAAAAGCCCGGTTGCCACCTGCGTGATCATGTGATGGTCGTACGGCTTGAGCCGGTCGGGATATCCCCCTTCGCCCGTGCAGCTGAAGCTGTTCCAGGCCGAGGCGGCGCGGGCCTTTGCCAGTATCGTATGGATGCTGACGGACCCGAAGCTCATCCCGCCGCCATAGACAGGAACATCGATATGGACTTGCGGCCGGCCGTCTTCGCGATGATTCAGGTCGAGTCCCGTGTCGATCTCAGCGACTGGCGAATGTTTGTTACGTTTTCTTTTTTCCGCAACGGTGGGGGTCGGCTCCCCCAGCCCGGGTATTTCGAATTTGAATCGTATCCGGTCGAAACCGCCGCCCGAGTCGCCGTGTTTGTACTCGAGGTGCGAGGGGGGCGTGTGCCCCGTTTCGGCCTCGTGCCAGGTGGACAGGATCAGATCGCTGGACCAGCGCGGATCTCCCAGGCACTCCACGTTGGGATTCAGCCGCAGCACAAGCGCATGCTGGGGGCATTGGCGAACGCATTCCGCGCCGAGCTCCGAACACGCCGGGCCGACACATCGATAGTCCTGCGGCCGCAGCATGAACTTGTAGCCCTCAGGCTTGACGTGGACGCCATGCTGGCAGACCTCGGCGCACCGGCCGCAAGAGATGCAGGTTGCGAGGCGGTCGATCCGGTATTTGCCCATGGCATTCCGGTACCGGTCGGATGCCGGACGGATCTCTCTTTTGACATTTTCCTGCGGCCAATCGCTAGGACCCGGCTGCGGCTGGACTTCTTCCTGAACCTGAATTTTTGCGGTCGTTGTGGTCATGCACTCACCTGTGCTGAATAAGAACAGAATCCAGAAGTCAGGAGCCGGAAGTCAGAATGACTTCGGATCCCGGTTCTGCCCACCCGATGGGTGAAATCGATCGCAGGCCCGCGCCCGGCTATTGTTTTCCATATCAGGAGGAGCAATCCTGGTATCGCTGAAAAAATAGCTTCGAGCCCGGAAAGATCCGCAACCGGCAGCCATCCCGTGACCCCGGCCGAACCTAGGCCGGAAGTCCGGCTTCTGGTTCCTGACTCCTGGATTCCAGTTTTAGGCACTTGCCTGCTCCAGCGGCACCCGAAATAAATCTCCGAATGCCTCTTTTTCGATTTCTTCCATAAAAATGGCTCGGCCCATTTCACCGCGCAACCGGCGCACCTCCCGGATACCCATGGCGCCAAGAACTTCGATCATTTGGCTGTGCCACGCGCCCATGAGGTTGACCATGCGCTGCGACGCATAGTCGCCGTCCACTGAGTCGATTGCGGCGGGGCAGTTCGAGTGCCGCCCCACGCCCTGGGCATTTCGGCAAACTTGACAACCGAGGGCGACCAGCAATGCCGTGTCCACCGCTACCAAGTCCGCTCCGCAGATAATCGCCTTCGCCATGTGCTCGGCCAAGGCGATTCCGCCGGCGACAATCAGCGTGACTTCGTCCCGAAATCCTTCGTTGACCAGGCGGCCGTGAATGTCGCGCAGCACGTCCTTGATATGCCGACCGGGCAAAGAGCTCCTGGTACGCTCCCGTCCATGCAAATCCGCGCATAGATGAAAAACCTTGAGCCCCTGATTCGACAACTCAACAACGCGATCGGCCGAATCCGGAGTCAGGGGCAGGCGGACCGAAAGAACCGTTCGGGGACTCCTCGACCGGATGAACGCAGCCGATTCGAGAACGCGGGCGCCGTCAATGAGCTGAATCATTTTCCAATCTTCTTTGAGAAGGTCTCCGCTGCCCTCGAAATCCTCATCAATTATGGGCGCGGCAAAAGGCCGGAGATCGGGCGGAAGGAGCACGGCATCGCCCGCAAACATCACCGCCATCGTTTTCAGCTCCTTAGCTGCCGCGGCGCGCGCACCGGCAAGTCCGGCCTGTGCTATGGGCCAGGGAGGGACGTCCAGGATCGCGGGGATTTGTATTTCCAGCAGGTGCACAGACTCTGAAAGCATCCGGCCATCCGGCGCAAAACAGAGCCGCATCGGTTTGGGCCCGATATCAACGGAGGTGGAGATGTATTCGCGGCCGTGAATGCCATCCCGCGTAGGCCTGACAATCTCGGACATATCCGTCCAGATCGAGTCGAAGCCGGGTCCGTGGAAGCGGCCTCGATATCCCGCGCCGGAGACCGGGATTCTGCCGGTCTCGGACTGGTTCCAGGTGTTGAGAATCAGGTCCGGGGTCCAGAAATCGTCGCCCATCTCCAGGAATTCCGGGTTGACCGACAAGCTCAGCAGCCCCTTGGTACATCCCTGGACGCACGAGAAGCACGCCTTGCATTCATACAGCGTCTGGATGGCGGCGAGCGGGTCGCGATTGTGGGTCGACTCATGCTCGTAAACATCGTAGCAGCAGCGCCGCTTTACGCAATTGGAGCAACGGGAACAGTCCTCCCGCCAGTCAATGCCGCCGAACTTGCCGATGCGGTGGAATCGGCTCGGGGTTGGTACAGTGTGAATGTGGTAACGATCAGGCATAGAGTTTCTCTTGTTCAATAGTCGCATCAATAGCCGGGACCGCCATCGAGCGGCGATACCGGTTCCCAAATCTTTGCGGTCGATAGCCTTGCATCAGATACCCGCCTGCTCGATGACAGCCGCGATCGCTTGATCGCAGCCGCCATTGAGGATGTGAATGCCCCGGATTTCCGGCATTTCTTTCAGCCGCCGCGCAACTTCCGAAGCGATGGCAACGCCTTCGCGGGAGGGCTCGGCCGCGCTCGCGATCCTGGTCATGATACTGTCGGGGATGGGCCCATATGTCTGGGCTGCCTGAAACTCTCTTGCCTTCTCGATGTTCGCAAGAGGCAGGACGCTCGCAATAATCGCCGTGCGCTTATCGAAACCGGCGGCCCGCACGCCATCCATCCACTCAGAAAATTTCTCGAGGTCGAAAACCGCCTGAGTTAAGAGAAAATCCGCCCCGGCCAGGATCTTCTTTTTCAAGCGGAAGAGACTTAATTCCAGCGGCCTCAGGTAAGGATGCGCCGTCGCTCCGACCTGGAACTCCAGCCTGGGCTCCATCGCCTTGCCATTCATCCCCTCGCCATACAAGACCATCTTTTTCATCGCCTGCGCGAACTGTACGGAGTCGAGATCGTTCGCCGCCGCCGCCTGGGGACAAATGCCGAGCGACTGATGATTCCCACTCGTGCAGAGCACCGCGTCGATGTCCAGGGCGGCCGCTCCCAGGGCATCGCTGAGAAGCGCGAGGCGATTGCGGTCGCGTGTGGCCATGGACATGATCACGCCGGTGCGATGTTCACGGACCAGGAGGCGGGCTGTCGACAGAGCGGATCCGCGAATGACGTCCGGATTGTCTGCGACCACCACCGCGTCCACACTCCGCGGCAACGCCGACGAAAACAGCCGGACAGCTTCGGGATCGGCTCCGCGGGGCGGAAGGCATTCGGCGGTTACAATCAGACGCCCCGACATCAACGCCTCAGCAAACTTATTCATGGGCGTTCCCCCGGGCTGGATTCGGCGGTTTCGGAGAAAGGGCGCACGCCGTCCCACCGGACCGGAGAGGATTGGACGGACACGTTCGCAGAGCCTCCATCACCTCGGTGCGGATGGCGACAATTTGGGCCTCCAGCGATTCGCCGTCTGCCTCCGGCAGCGGCGTCCGCGCTGCCAAGGCCAAATCCTGCGATGCGGAACCCGGAAGATGAAAAAGGAACAGGCGCTCACCGCCAAGCCCGATCTCATCCAGGAGCGATCGGATGAAATCCACACGGTGGGCACAGCGACGGCTCCCTTCGACGTGGTGGCAGTTGTCCTCCCGGCAGGCGACTGCAGACACGATGCTGGACCCGGCTTCAAACGCCTTCAGGACATGTTCCGGCTGGAGCCGCCCCGTGCAGGGGACAATGATCTGCTGCGCAGGAGCGGGCCAATTGAAATCCGGGACAACAGGCTTGGACCGGCCTGAGGACGTCGGCACCTGTCCGGGGCGCGCACACTGGGCGCAAACAAACACGGTGAGTGCTGGGTGTTCGGGGATGATCGCCATTCTCTCTTCCTAAAATCAAAATCCGTTAAAAATCTACGCGGCGGATCTGGAGTGCTCCGTCCTTACAGGCGGGACCGCACCGGCTTCGTCAAGAACGTATTCCTCACATAGCAAAACCCCCTGCCGCGCACTTGGAAATCCGCAGGTGGCGACATTCAAACAGTTGACACACAAGCCCAGCCGCACATCGGCTATCGGGTCCGGGATTGCCGCCCCGTTCTGGGGAACGCTTGTCTTCGCCGCTGCCGGCTGAATCGAGAATTCCTCGCACTGGATTATTTTCAGCTGAGCGCTTCGCCTTAACATGCACGTGGCATCGTGCTCGCAGTTTTCGCACAGACCAAAATATTTCGGCCTTTCAGGCATGCTCATTTTCCTTTCCAAGTTGTTACAGGCATCTTCCTTTGCAACGAGCATGCCAACCTTATACACAATTCCGGAAATTTTTTCACTGAATAAATGCATAGTGTTGGAAGTATTATGAAGTATATTTTCATTTTTTCCTGGAGATCCTGCCTTTGTCCTGGTCTATTTTGTTTACAACTGGCACAAAACTCGTACCAGCGTTTCACCCACTGGAATCCTCTGGAGATGCGCGGGAACCTCAGGAAAGCTTGTAGTGGTCCAGCTTTTTGCGCAGAGTGACCCTGCTGATCGCGAGCAGGCGGGCAAGTTCTCGCTGGCTGTAACGGCCGGAATCGACGAGGTGGCGCAGCAGTGTTTCCTCGACTGTTTCCAGGATCAGGTCGCGCATTCCGGAGGGATCAGCATTCGAGATCAGAAGCCGGATCACGGCCTGGCGCAGTTCGGATTGCGGATCGGCCGAGCTGCCCGGAAGGATCGCCGAATCCGGCCGGCACTCCCTGATTTCTTCCGGAAGGATTTCAAGAGACACGGCGTTGTCCGAACTCATCACGACAGCGCGTTCGATGCAATTCTCGAGTTCCCGAACATTGCCAGGCCAGGAGTAGGCCATAAACCTGTCCAGAACTTCGCGCGGCACGCGCGTGACCTGCCGGTTTGCTTCGCGATTGTACTTTTCCAGGAAATGGTCCACCAAAAGCGGAATGTCCTCGCGGCGTTCGGACAGCGGCGGCAGGTGGATCGGGATGACATTGAGGCGGTAGAAAAGGTCGTGACGGAACCGGCCGGCGCGGATTTCAGAACGCAGGTCGCGCCCGGTGGCGGCAACGATGCGGACGTCGACCGTCATCGTCCTGCTGGACCCGACGGGTTCAAATTGCCGTTCCTGGAGCACCCTCAGCAGCTTCACCTGGAGCCGGGGGCTCATTTCGCTGACTTCATCCAGGAAGAGGGTGCCGCCGTCGGCCGCGCGAAAGCGCCCCTCGTAATCTCGCACCGCGCCGGTGAAAGCTCCTTTGACATGCCCGAACAGTTCGGTCTCGAGCAGCGTCTCCGGAAGAGCGCCGCAATTGACCTTCACCAGGGGACCGGAGGCCCGGTCGCTGTTGTAGTGGACAACATTCGCGATTAATTCCTTGCCCGTGCCGGTCTCGCCCGTGATCAGGACGGAAGAACGGGAGCGCGCCGCGGTTGCAGCAAGACCCAACAGCCTCCGGATCGCGGCGCTGCCCCCCACGATGCTATCGACCCGGTAAGTTCTGCGCAATTCTTCGCCCCTCCGGGTCATGCGGTCGAAATCGCTGGCACCCGGCAGTTCCTTGTCCGGGGCTGGAGCGCCCGGTTCAGGATCCAGCGGCTGGGGCACGCCGATGGCCGCGCTTCGGCCGGCGGCTTTGTGCACGGTAAGGGCCCGCTGGCCGTTTGCCAGCGAAACCTCCATCACGACCTGGGTGATATGCCGCACCTTGCCAAGAAAGGCTTCCGTGTGTGCTTCGGTCTCGACCAGCCAATAAGCCAAGGTGGACAGATCGTAGAGTCTGGGACAGAGATGCCCGAACAAGCGCACAACCCGGTTCTCGTCGCCCCAGAGATCCAGCATTCCGGTCAGCGAATCGAACACGTAATTTGCCGATCTCCCGCCGCGGGTGCCCACCTCGATCAGAGCCCTTTCCAGGCGCGCAGGATCGGCCGGATCGGCGATATGGACAGGAGCATGCACCGCATCTCGAGTGGGATCATCGAAAAACTTGAGGAACATCTCGTCGGAATTGCCTTTGCCGGAGGAAAAACAGTCGATCAACGAGAACTGCCCGGGAGTCATCAGCCTGGCGTATTTGGCCGCGATGGTTTGGGGGGATCGGTTGAAGCTGACGTAAACGATCGGGATCCCGCCCAGCTCGCACGCACTGACGAACTGGGAGATGAAATGATCTCCGGCCACGCCGGAGTCGATCTCCCAGACAAGGTTATCCCCGGCGATCACGCCGCCGATTGCCCTGTCCACTTCGGCGATGCCGGTGGTGGGCACATATTTTTCCGCCATCCCTTAATGTTATAGCGACTCGGAACCAAACGCACGAAAAAGGTTTCACCCCCGAAGACGTCCGAGGGCGCAGAGAGCGCAGAGGACATTTGTGACTTTTCTCTGCGTTCTCTGCGGGTCAATCTTGCTAAATATTGTATCCTTCTTCGCCGTGCTGACTGAGATCGAGGCCCATGATTTCTTCGTCTGGAGTGGCGCGCACCCCAATCGTGGCATCGACAATTTTCAAAATCACATAGGTTCCCACCGCCGCAATGGTCCAGGCGAACACCACCGCCACAGCCTGGTTGACAATTTGATGCCCGTTTCCCTCGATCAAGCCGACCGGGAGCGTCCGGCCCTGGGGATCCTTGAAAATGGCGTTGACGCTGCTCGCGGCGAAGACTCCCGTCAGCAGCGCTCCCAGCGTGCCGCCCGCCCCGTGCACACCGAAAGCATCCAGGGAATCGTCGTAACCGAACATGCCCTTTATTTTTGAGACCATGAAATAACAGACGACGCCCGCAAGCAAACCGATAGCGAGCGCAGGCATCGGCCCCACAAAACCTGACGCGGGGGTAATGGCAACCAGCCCGGCAACCGATCCTGAAATGGCGCCGAGGACACTCGGTTTGCCTGTACGCAGCCATTCCGCACCCGCCCATCCAAGAGTGGCGGCCGCCGCGCTCAGGTGGGTCGCGACAAAAGCGCTCGTAGCCAGGGCGCCCGCGCAAAGCGCGCTCCCCGCATTAAAACCGAACCACCCCACCCAAAGAAGACAAGCTCCGATCACACTGAGCACCACGCTGTGCGGAGGCATCGGCTCCTTCGGATAGCCGAGCCGCTTGCCGAGGTACAGCGCGCAGACGAGAGCCGAGACACCCGACGAGATGTGAACCACGGTGCCGCCGGCAAAATCCAGGGTCGGGATCCCGCCGCCCAGGGCCGCGTTGAGAAGGCCCCCCTTGCCCCAAACCATGTGGGCCAGCGGGCTGTAGACGACAAAGAACCACAGGACCGTGAAAAGCAGCATGGCGCTGAATTTCATCCGTTCCGCAAAGGCGCCGCTGATCAAAGCCGGCGTAATGATCGCGAACATAAGCTGAAAGACCATGAACGTCTGGGCGGGAATGGTCGCGGCATAATCCGGGTCGGGCTGTGCCCCGACCCCCCTGAGGAACACGTTGTGCAGCCCCCCGATGAAAGAATTGCCGTGCGAGAAAGCCAGGCTGTATCCCACGATGGCCCACAACGCCGTAACGACAGCCATGAGGATAAAGCTCTGCATCATCGTGGAAAGCACGTTTTTCTTCCGCACAAGCCCGCCATAAAAAAGCGCGAGCCCCGGGCCCGTCATCATGAGCACCAGGGCCGAGCTGACCAGGACCCAGCTGTTGTCCCCGGCGCCTTTCGCCTGGTCGAGCTGCGCTTCCAGGCGGGCAATCCGCAGATCCGAGGACGCGTTGGCCTGAGACGGCGTTTCCGGTTGAGCGGTCGCGGTTTTAATCGTTAGCAGAAGGAATACTGCAAGAACTGCCCCAAATAGATGCTTTCGACTCATCAGATTTCCCCTGTTCTGGAAGTTGTAGGTTGCAGGAAAGATGACAATTCCGTCACAGCGAACTGTCTCCCCGATCCCCTGTGCGAATGCGCATGGAATCGTCGAGAGGCATGATGAAAATTTTGCCGTCTCCGATTTCGCCGGTGTACGCGGAATTCCGTATGGCCTGGACCACCGTCTCAACCTGATCATCCTCGATTGCCACTTCGATTTTAGCCTTTGGAATCAAATCCATGGTGTACTCCGAGCCGCGATAACGCTCGATCTGGCCCTTCTGCCGTCCGGCGCCCCGGACGTCGGTAACCGTCAGGCCGACAATGCCGGCAACGGAAAGCGCGTTCTTGACGTCCTGCAAACGATGGGGCCGAATCACCGCACTCACAATTTTCATAAGTGACCTTTCTCGCTTTGCTATTTCCTTTGCACACGAATACCAGGCTGCAACATGTTATGGCTTTGCAAGTCTCATGCCAATCGCATCCCCCCCAAAGGCTGGTCGGGGAGGAAATACGGACGCGCTTTGTTTTCAGGTGTTTAAATAGATTAACGCCATGATGCGCCGTCGGGCCGTGGCGTCGACAGAATAACATTAATGTAACAGATGACTATATTTGGTACGTTATTGTAGAGATGATCAGGACAAAAAGCGGTCAACCCCGGGGCGCTCACGGGAATTGAAGATACATTTATGTCTGATAGAATGATAAAATAACTTATTTGTAGGAATCATGGAGAGAGCGGGCCTCACGGCTCCATCCCGCGAACATCCGCGGTTGATGGCGTTCTAGCCCTCTACGACCCGGACAAGCCAGTAATTCTTCCGGCCCCGGCGCAAAACCAGGAACCGGCGGTCGATCACATCGCCCGATGTGACTTTCGCCCCGGCGCTGGCAACCCGGTGGTTGTTCAAATAGATGCCGCCGGCTTCGATTGCCCGCCGGGCTTCCCCTTTCGATGGGACGATCCGGCAATCCGTAAGCAAATCGGCGATCGCCAATCCGTCCCCCTGAAGTTGCCGGCCATCCACCTGGCCCGATGGGACGTCCGCGAAAATATCCGCGACCTCGGCCGCCGAAAGGCCGGATAGTTCGCCTCCGAACAACACCTGGGTGGCCTGCTCGGCTTTCTGCAGAGCCGTCTCGTCGTGCACCATCAGGGTGATCTCGCGCGCGAGGCGACGCTGGGCTTCGCGTTGTTCGGGCCGCTCGGCCAGAGCGCCCTCGAGTTCCTCAACCTCGTTCGGCCTGAGCCAGGTGAAAAACTTCAGATAACTGATCACGTCACGATCATCCGTGTTCAGCCAGAATTGGTAAAATCGATAGGGGGAAGTTCGCTCTGCCGAAAGCCACACAGAGCCCGATTCCGTTTTCCCGAATTTGGTTCCGTCAGCCTTGACGATCAAAGGATAAACCAGCGCGCCTGCCGCTTTCCCTCGCATCCGGCGAATCAGTTCGACTCCTGCCGTGATATTGCCCCATTGGTCGCTCCCACCGGTCTGAAGCGTGCAGTTGTAATGATCGTGGAGATGCAAAAAATCGTAGGACTGAAGCAGCATGTAACTGAATTCCGTGAACGAGATCCCGTCTTCGCGCTCCAGGCGCATCTTGACCGAATCCTTGTTGATCATGTAATTCACCGTGAAATGTTTTCCTATATCGCGCAGGAAATCGACCAGGTTCAGCGACAAAAGCCAATCGGCGTTATTCACCATGCAGGCGGGATTCCCTTTGACCTCAAAGTCAAGGAAATGGGCGAGCTGCCGCTTGATGGACTTGAGGTTCGCTTCGATGATTTCTCGCGAAAGCAGCTGACGTTCCGTGGACCTGCCGCTGGGATCGCCGATCATGCTCGTACCGCCACCCGCTACCGGGATGGGGGTGTGCCCGAACCGCTGGAGGCGGGCCAGTGCGATCAAGGGGACCAGGTGTCCGACATGCAGGCTGTCGCTGGTCGCATCGAAACCGTTATAGATGGCCACGGGACCCTTCGCCAGCATTTCCGGCACGTTTTCCGTAGCGTCATACACCAGTCCCCGCCATTTCAGCTCGTCAAATGCATTCTCCGCCATGTCCAGTCCTCACTCAAAAAATTTAATGGGAAAACATACCGGATTTGAGCCGTTACCGCCAGTACAACCTCAGTTTGCGGTGCCGAGATCGTCGCGTGACCGCCTGGAACCCAGGGCCTATACCTGCTGCGTCAGGCCGTGCCGGTGCTTCCCAAGACTCGCCTCAAAACAGAAGCTGCCCGTCTCTAACAACAGCTGAGAAGTCGACCCATTTTCTTAAGTCAGCTCCTCGACATGATGGCCGCGCTGATCAGGGCAAGAACGGCATAAAGTCCGCCTATCCAGGTGGCGGCCGTGGAGGTTTTCAGTTTTCGCGAGACTGCGGCGTAGCCGATCGCCAGCAAGACAACCGTCCAGATCCGAAAAATGTCGACAAAGTCGGCCAGCTTCATGACAAACTTCGGAAGGGCATTATCACCCAAAGTGCTGGACAGCAGGGCTCCCAGACTCGAAGCAACAACCGAACTCAGATTGGCGATGCTAAGGTCGGCCGGCTGCTTGAACGATAAAACCACGACCAGCAATATCGTCTGCACGATTGAAACCGCGATCATCGTGAAGGCGGTCACGGCAAAAACCGCTTTGAACCGGTTCTCGGTGCTGATAAACAGGCTGATCAGCTTGAAAATGGCCGCGATCACGAGCGTCACCAAGAGGCTGCCCACTGCGGAACCGATCGGGAGGATCACAGGGAGAACCTTCGAGACCACCGCCGATGCCTGGTTCGCCTGTTCCAGGGTCATTTTGCCTTCGGCCACGGACTGAGACCACAGGGCGCCAAAGTCCAGCTTTTGTCCCAACCAGAAACCGCTGATCGCGCCGATGATGGCCAAGGCAGTGATCACAGCCCCCACGCTGGGCGAGCGGCCGATCTCCTTAAAAGCCTCACCTGGAGAAAAATAGACCCCACCCAATCGACTGAAAAAATTGCGAGGCTTGGCCGCCCCGGTCTCTTCTACGGATTCACCAACGGCTTCCGGTTCCACGTCTACCCCCCTTCTTTTATGAGGCGCAGCTTCCCTGCGGGGCGGCTCTGCGCGAGCCGCCCCGCAGGGCACCGCACGCCTTACGATGACAGCGATAAACTGGTTTCGGAATTCAGCCAGAGTATACAGCAGATCGCTTCCTTTTGCGCTTCCGGCAGCACAATTTCTCCGATTAGTTCACAAGACCGGCCCGTTTGCAGTATGATGGGTCCAGCGGCATCCAAAGCGCCGGTCATTTCATGTGCAAGCACGGCCCTGATGCGTCCGTGCCGATGAGGCGTGAAGGCCGACAGGCGATGCCGCCAGCCGTCAGAAAATTTTAGGAGGGGCCGATCATGGCTGACGAACAAAGCAACCAGAACAGCGAAGGAAGCGGACTGAATCGAAGGAATTTTCTCAAGAGCGCGGGCGTGGTCATCGCCGGCGGTACGATG
>Ga0326728_10007938_pt1 | contig 26748 bp, 28 predicted proteins | sample MB3enrmetagenome_FD_207602 | JGI IMG/M metagenome (GOLD analysis project Ga0326728, IMG submission 207602) | Lab enriched peat soil microbial communities from McLean, Ithaca, NY, United States - MB31MN | ecosystem: Environmental > Terrestrial > Soil > Wetlands > Peat | place: USA: New York...
TGAGTACGTGGAAGTGTTTTATAACCGTCAGAGGAGTCATTCGGCATTAGGGTACAGGAGCCCAGAGCAGTATGAAAAGCTCCTTAATGAAACTTAATCCTGTGTCCACTTTTTCAGGGGAAGGTCAGATTGAAATCATCGACCGCTTTAGTCCAGAAGGACTTGGAGTGGCTACAAGTTATCTCTTTAAGGCGACCCTGGCGTGACGCCAGCTAAGATTTGAGTAGCTATCACATTAGTCTTTCTTGTCTCTCCGTCTCGAATATACTCAGCATAACATTCCACTATATTTGAGCCAGGGTTAAGACCGGGAAGGTACACTTGGAAAGCTCTCTTCGTTCCGTAGGTAAAATACGATATATCCGATGCCTCAAAACAGTATGGCCCTCCCCCTGACTCATTGAAACAGGCTCTTTTAATCTCTGGCTTACCGGCTGCCTCAAAAAAAATATCAACCGGAAAGGATACATTCGCTTCGATGCCACTTCCCAGAACATATATGCTTAATAATCTTACCTCTCCTGAAGCGAGAGGCTCTTTTGGCACCGTAGCACAAGAAGAAGCCATCAACAAAACCACTCCACTCAACAAAACAGTTATTAATATAGACCTCATAGAAATAACCTCCTTGCTATTATGTCCCTTTCTTTTTCCTCTTCTCCCTTATCCATTACTCCCACCATCTCCAAAAACTCCCCTTAATTTTATAAATAATCAATTAGGGTGTCAATAAGAAATTAGAGAAATTAGAGAAAACTGGTCTTGTGGAAATTATCTTTTAAGGATTATCACTTGAAATCTGGTATAGCGATATGGATTCTCGACTTGTTGACTTCAGGAAGAAGTCAACATCACACTTGACAGTGTCTGTATAGTCAAATCCCGACTTTCACACCTTAATTCCTTAATTAGACTCCAACATTCCGGAATCCGCACTCCGCAATCCGAAATGTCTCCTCATCTCCCCATCTCCGCGCCCCCGTGTCTCTTCTTATCTTTGAATTGGCTTTTTCCATTCTGCAATCCGCATTCCCTGCCTGCACGAATTCCCGCCTTGCGGGACGAAGACAGCCGCAATCATCATTTTTGATTGTAATCCCGTTGCGTTTCTGATATAGTGGGGCAATCTTGGTGGTGGGAGTGGTAAGATGCATGATCTGAGAAAAGCCTACTTCCTAAAAGGGGAGTAGGCTTCTTATTTTTTGCTTCTATACAATTCACGAGTCACGGTCACGAATTACGGTATTAATGGGATGGGCTTTTTGTTTTTCAATGACTTACGGACACGCGACACGCTTGCGCGCCCTGCTTCCGCCGGAGCGGCTCCCGCCTACGCGAAGCCCGCGCTTCGGCGGGCGTAGGTAGGTCGCGCAGGCAGACGAAGCGTTCCAGCGCGCAGGCACGGACACGGTCACGATGACGTTTTCAGTGCGGGACATCAAAAAAATTGAAAGGTGGGGTGGATAAGGTTTCTGAAAGAGAATAATAAGTGAAAGAATTCAACTTGGTCCCTCCAACCTAAGTTGTTTCAGAACCAACGTCCCCCTGATTCAAGTCATTATAAGGGACCATATTCGAGAATCGAAGATTACGAGTTGAAAGTGTGTATGTCGAGCAGATAGAAAAGGAGTTAAGAAAAAGCGGTTTGCTCTTTCCTCAATTCTGTCTTCCCGAAGCCTTGCGAAGATTTTCAAGAAATTTAGGGGGAATTTTGTAGCCCAAATTTTCTGCCTCTTTAATGTCCTTCCAAGATTCGCCGTATTTTTTCTTAAAGTAATAGGCAATTGCTCGATTATAGTAGGCATCAGCACGCTTTGGGTCTATCTCAAGGACCTTGTTGAAATCATCGATGGCCCAAGCATATTGGCCTTGATTCAAATAGGCAATTCCCCGATAATAGTGGGCACCAGCATGCTTTGGGTCTATCTCAAGGGCCTTGTTGAAATCATCGATGGCCTGATCGAATTGATCTTTTTCCCCGTAGGCAATCCCACGATAATAGTAGATGATAGCATCCTTTGGGCCTATCTGAAGAGCCTTATTGTAATCTGAGATCGCCTGATCATGCTGACCTTTATTCGCATAGGCAATTCCCCGAAAATAGTAGGCATTAGCACTCTTTGGGTCCATCTCAAGCGCCTTGGCGAGATCAGCGATCGCCCAATCATATTGGCCTTTTCTCGCATAGGCAATTCCCCGATAATAGTAGACGCCAGCCCCCTTTGGGTCTATCTCAAGGGCCTTGTTGAAATCATCGATGGCCTGATCGAATTGACCTTTTTCCCCGTAGGCAATCCCACGGTCGATGTAGAACTTAGCATCCTTAGGCTCATCCTGTTTTTGTTGAGCGGAGGCATAGGAGAACAAAAAGAAGAGAAGTATTGACAGGATTATCCCTGTCGATTTACCCAAAGTACTTTTCATAGTTCCAATCAAAAAGCCGAACTTACCCCAAGCTTTTTAGCTGAGTCATTACTGGTAACTTGTTTAGCATGAAATGTGACATTTGTCAATCAGGCAATTCAAAAGGTATTAATACAGCCAATGTAATTTGTCGATTACGGTTTGAAATCTGCGTCATTAGAGCAAAAAGACTTCTTGGAGAAAGAAGTCACCAAGTTTGACACTGTCTGCAAGGTTAAATTCTGACTTTTACATTTTATCTTTTTCCTATTCCCTTGTCGGTTCCACAAATTCACAAGGTTTAGGACATTTTTGACCAATTCTTGACCAGTGCGATTTCTCCCGCTGGTAGAAAGCCTTTTAAATCAAAAAGTTAAAAACAACCTCTTCTGGCACAAAAAATGCTTATTAAAGACGATCTATTTCTATAGAGAAAACACTCCCGGTGATAGGGGCGAACAGATGAAAGCCACAACACATTACCCAATGATGATCTTGTTTTTCGTCTCGTTGCTCATCGGGCAATTTGGCTGCGCACACATGCCACAGCACCCCTACCAACAGACGTGGGTCTGTTCAGCCGATGGACCTGAGTTTGACACTGCTTGCATCAAGGGGAACGGATTAGGAGTTGCGAAAGACATCACCCAACGGTTAGCTGGTGATACAGGTACTGGCGCACTTATAGGGGGTTTAGTAGGGGCTGTATTTGGCGTGTGTGCGACAGTAGGGACCAGTGGTGCTGGCATCGTTCTTCTTCCATACTTTGCCGCAGGTGGGGCGGCGGTTGGTGGGGCAGTAAGTGGTATATCTGGCGGCGTAGAGGGAGGGATGCACAGCATGCCTCCTCCCGATAACGGTGGAATCACGTACGACATATGGAAGGGCATTCGATTCGTACAAGTCGATTCGGTCAAACCGACCTTACAATGGAAATCCTTCCCCACAGCAAAAGACATCGAAGCGGATAAAAGCGGAGATTTGCGTAGAATCTCCGAAGTGACTTATGATTTAAAGATCTGGAGAGCCGTAGATCCTCCCAATGAGGATATCATCCATAGTCGAACGCAGTTAGAAAACTCTTCACATAAAATTGAGAGTCCTTTGACCCCACTTACCAGATATTTCTGGAGTGTGCGGGTGCGGTTTAAGCTTGATGGCCGTGACATCGAGACTAACTGGTCCACTTGCTGTCCATTTTATACTACTCCGTAACAAGAGGGTTTTTCCACCAGGATCGCCTGTCCTCAAGCTTTTGCAAGGAACTCTACCTATATCTGGCGAAGAAGGAGGTTGTTGCAATAAAGGTGCGGTCACTCTGGTAAATCGAAGATTGCCGAAGCCTTGGAAGGAGACAGAATATTTCGGAATGCGGGTTTCGGATTGCGGAATTTAAAACATTTGAAGAGAAGGATACTTCCTACAAGCAAGTGGGACGCATATTGAAAAGTCAGTACATCACCGGGGCTTTACTGTGGAACCAGCCTCTTGTCAACTTCATCTTGGGGACGTTCATGCAGAGCGTGCAAAAAAGAAGTGGCATCGATAAAGAAGTGGAACGTGTTCAAATGAGTCCACCTGCGAGCCCTCTGATTCATCTTATGACAAGCTTGACAACAGATTGAAAGCGGCCTCCGTTCCCCCTTCAAAGTTCTTGACAACAGCTTCAGAAAATGTAATACTATGTATGACTATTTAGGAGCCCCGATTGCAGATCTCCGAGTTTGAATGGGACGAAGGAAATGTGCTTCATTTTGAGCTCGGCCATGGAATTGAGCCGGAGGAAGCCGAAGAAGTCTTTGTTTATAGACCTCTCTTCCGAAAGACAAAAAAGGGACATTATGTAGCCTTCGGTTCGACCGGTGCAGGGAGGTACCTGACCGTTATTTTTGAAAAGAAACCGAAAGGGATCGTGCGACCCATCACAGGTTGGGATATGAACCGGTCAGAAGTTCAGTATTATAAGAAGCATAGGAGGTGAAAGATTGTGAAGAAGGAAAAAGATAAAGAATGGGCCGATTATTATGACGAGGTAAACATTCTCGATGAACTCCTGGAGGAACCTGTAGAGTTTAGCTTGGGAGGACGACTCCGCCGCGATATCCTTTCCAAAAAGCGAAAGAGAAGACTTCAGAATATAACGGTTAAAATCGATCCGCTTCAGGTCAAGGCCATTAGGAAATTGGCAACGACTAAATCGATCCCTTATCAAACACTCATCAGGCATTGGCTCTCACAGGAAATCAGGAAAGAACTGAATCTCTTGAAGTGAAAAGCAGTTGTCATCCATAAAAAAGTTGGCCCATTCGAAAGGCAGATGGGGAGACGCGGGGACGCGGAGATGAAGAGATGAGGAGCCATTTCGGATTGCGCCCGCCTACGCCAACCTCCTACGCCAAGGCTACGGAGGTCAAGGAACTCCTGCGGGCAGGCCTGCCTGCGGTACAAGTCAACCTTCGGCGGGCAGGCAAAGCCTATAGCGTCTCGTAAATGTTAGACAGCCATAGGGTTGAAATTAATAAAATATTCTGATATATTCAGATTATCAGAATGAGGAGGATTTTTATGGAAAATATAGCTACCGCTCCGAAATTGGTGCGAGTCAGATCAAGGGGTCAACTCACCATCCCGCAGGATATGAGAGAGGCACTGAGCCTTGATGAGAGCACAGGTCTCAACATCTTTCGCGTTGGCAAGGTATTGATTCTGTCTCCAAAACGCTTGCAACGGGCCTCATTGGCTAAGGAAGTAGAACGGGAAATGAAGCGTCAACGATTGACATTGAAAGATCTCATTTCAGATCTGCGGATCCAAAGGGAGAAATACCTTGCAGAAGCCTACCCCGAAGATTAAGGTTTTTATCGACACCAATGTCCTTATTGTCGGAGTCAATTCGGTTACCGGGGCATCGGCAACTATCCTGGACTTATGTGAGGCACAAGTTCTCCAGATGGTGGTGAGCCGGCAGGTTTTAATTGAAGCTGACAGAAATTTTGCAGCAAAGTTTCCCCGGTTGATTGGCCGTTTCCGTCAGCTCATGCACAATTTAGCCCCTCTCATGGTTGAGGACCCGACCGTAGAGTCTATGGAAAAAGCGGCCACCATTGTTGATCGAAAGGATGCGCCCATACTGGCTGCAGCACAGAAAGCCGATGTAGATTTCCTAATTACGTTAGATAAGAGGCGCTTTCTCAATCCAAAAACGAGACAAAAAGCAATGTTGAAGGTGGTAAGCCCAATAGAATTCCTCCAATCCTTTGAGAAATTATTCCTTGAAGAATAGCCGGGATATCCAGTGTCATCCATAAGAAAGTTGGTCGTACCAATTGCGTAATGCAAATTGTAAACACGAATTCCAGAGGCATTGGATCATTTGGGATATTCCATAAGTACCTCCTGGCAGAACTCCGAGGACAACTTAAAAATTGAGATGTCAACCTTGAGGAAGAAGATTGCCGAAGCCTTGGAAAGAGAATCTCTTGATTTGCGGGAGATTTCGCAATTGTTCGGGATCAAAGAAAAAGAAGTTCTTGATCATCTCAACCATATTGAAAGGTCAGTACGTCACAGGGGCTTTACTGTAGAACCAGCCTCTTGTCAGCAATGTGGTTTTTCTTTCAAAAAGCGGACTCGCCTGAGCGCTCCAGGCCGCTGTCCCGTTTGTAAGAGCGAACATATTTCCCCACCCCGATTTAAAATTAACAATGTGTAATGGGGATAAAAAGACGCGGAGATAGGGTGTTAGTGGAAAATTTCAAATTTCAGATTGCAAATTTGAAGCTCTCCACCCGCAGGGCAGGGTCCCCGGCATTGTAATATCATTCATATTGTGCCCCTTGGCCCCGCCTGCAAGACAGGGCTTGCGGGGCACGTTCCAGTCAAATTTGAGATTGCAAACACCATACGGCATAGCGTAAGGCTCCCGCCTATGCCAACCTCCTACGCCAAGGCTACGGAGGTCAAGAAGCTCCGGCGGGCAGGCCCGTCGACGCCGGAAGGCTTCGAGCGGATGGGTAAAGCTCAAACAAAGACCGTATCGCCTGGCTGGCCGGCGAGTGTGCTGCCGAGCAAACAATATGAAATGATTAATCCCTTTGCTCGCATTGCGCTCGCCACTGCGTGCCCGGGAAGTACAATTTTTTGAGGTGCTTCCATTTTTCAGTCAACTCCTTACCATTCAATTTCCCCTAAATTTTTCCGCTTGCATTTGTAACTATATTCAGTTATTATCTTCCCAAGATGGGAATAGAAAAGGACCTCTCTAGGATAAAGCAAAACCCAAAAGCCGTGAGATTTAAAGAGTTGGAGAGAATCATTTTAGGATCAGGGTTTAGACGTGTGAATATGAGAGGCAGCCATTGCGTTTATAAGAAGGGAAACAGGATTCTGACGGTTGTCAGACCTCATGGAGGACATAAACATTGTCATTGGTTGGATGTTAAAGACGTGATCAAAGTCTTAGAGGAGGATTGATTTATGAAGGTGAATAGAAAAGAGAACCTGCTGGGCTATGAAATAAAAGTCATTCCGGACAGAGAGTCTGGATATTTTGCTGTGAGGTTTCCTGATTTTCCAGGGATCGTGACCGGAGGATATCGTCTTCAAGAGGCAATCAAGAATGCTCAGGAAGCCTTGGACCTAACCATTGATACCATCAAAAAGCATAAAATGCCCCTTCCCAAGCCGAAGGCCTGTTTTAGTGGACAGTTTAATGTCAGGGTTCCAAAAGACCTCCATAGAGAATTGGTGAGGAAGGCGGAGGAGGAGGGTGTGAGTTTAAATGCATTGGTGACTTATCTCTTATCCCAATCTGTCAAAATAAAAAAAGCCGCATGATTATGCGAAAACAGGTTGATTTCGCAAGGTATCATCCATAAAAAAGTTGGCGTATTCAAATGCGCCTGCCCGTCGTTAGGCAGGGACACGAAAGAATTGAACTAAGGTCCTGCGGTGCATGTTGTTGGAGGAGAAACTGAAAAAAGGTGGAAGGTGAAAAAACATGAAAGCGAAGGACAATGAAAAGGCGGCGGGAAAAAGCTCCCCACCGGTGGATAAAGGAAAGAATTCGGATCCCATACGTTCTGATCTTGCCGAGGTGATCGAAAGGCATGCGGTCGGGTTAGATGAACGGCGCCCCGAAACAGTGCAGCGTATGAAGGAAAGAAACCAGAGAACGGCGCGTGCAAAGGTGGCGGATCTTTGCGATCCCGGCCGTTTCATCGAATATGGAGCCCTGGCCATCGCGGCGCAACGCCAAAGGCGGTCATTGGATGATCTCATGAGCAGAACCCCGGCCGACGGCCTCATTACAGGCATCGGCCAGGTCAATGGATCTCTATTCGGAGAAGACAGGGCCCGCTGCATGATCATGGCCTACGACTACACGGTGTTGGCCGGCACGCAGGGGTTTTTCAATCATAAAAAGATGGATCGGATGCTGAAGCTTACGCATGAACAGCGCCTTCCCCTCATTCTCTTCGCCGAAGGCGGGGGCGGTAGGCCGGGCGACGTCGATGCCTACGGGGTCATGATCGCAGGCCTCGACCTCTCCACGTTTAGCTCCCTGGCTAGGCTGAGCGGCAGGGTCCCTATGGTCGGGATCGTATCAGGCCCCTGTTTCGCCGGAAACGCCGCCCTGCTTGGATGTTTCGATGTGATCATCGCCACAGAGAACTCCAACATCGGCATGGGCGGCCCCGTGATGATCGAAGGAGGCGGGCTCGGCGTCTTCAAACCCGAGGACGTAGGACCCATGGACGTGCAGACGAAAAACGGTGTCGTCGACATTGCCGTACGCGATGATCAGGAGGCGGTCGCGGTGGCCAAGAAATATCTTTCCTATTTTCAGGGAACGACTTCCCGATGGGAGGCATCCGATCAACATCTTCTTCGCACGCTGATTCCGGAACAAAGCCGCCGTGCGTATGACGTGCGGAAGGTCATTAGGGCCATTGCAGATGTTGACTCCTTTCTGGAAATGCGGCCCAAATTCGGCCCCGGGATGGTGACGGGGTTTCTGCGCATCGAAGGCCGGCCATTCGGCGTGATCGCGAATAACTGCATGCACATGGCCGGAGCGATTGAGGCCGAAGGGGCTGACAAGGCCGCGCGATTAATGCAGTTGTGTAACGCCCATGGCTTGCCCATCCTGTCTCTGTGCGATACTCCGGGGTTCATGGTGGGGCCGGAGATCGAAAAGCGTGCTCAGGTGCGCCACGTATGCCGCATGTTTGTGATCGGGGCACACTTGAGCGTACCTTACTTTACGGTCGTTTTGCGCAGGGGATATGGCCTCGGTGCGATGGCTATGGCCAAGGGCGGTTTCCATGAAAGTTCGTTTACGGTTGCGTGGCCTACCGGAGAATTCGGCGCCATGGGCCTGGAAGGCGCAGTCAAGGCCGGGTTCAAAAAGGAGCTTGCGGCGATTGAAGACCCGAAGGAACGTGAAACCCTTTACGAGAAACTCGTCGCCCAGTCGTACGAGCGGGGAAAGGCGATCAATATGGCGTCTTATCTCGAAATCGACGCGGTGATTGACCCGGCGGATACGCGGTCATGGATTCTGCAGGCCCTGCCCTCCGTTCCCGCTGCATGGACCGAGGGGGGAAGCCATTCTTTTGTTGATCCTTGGTAAGAGTGAGCGATCCGTCAACACCTTGGGAGAGGCTCATCAAAGCAGAAAACGCAAAGAGCATGGCGCCCGCCTGCAATAGACATTTTCCGCGGGCAGACATGGAGCGTAGCGTAAAGCTCTCGCCTATGCTGAAGCTCCCGCGGGCAGGCCCGCCTACGCCGGAAGGCTTCGAGCGGACGGGCAAAGCTCAAACAAAGACCGTAGCTCCTGACTGGCCGGCAAGGCGGGCTGCCGGCCGCACGATAGGAGATGATATTTACCCCGTTAGAAATAATGCCTCGCTGCTTCGCGGTCGCGCCTGTGACGGAATTACATTCTAGAATAATTCCGGCGGGATCTAATGCCCCGCTCGGTTTCGAGTCGTAACGACTGGAATTTCTAACGGGGTGAACCTCTCTGGGATGCACAATTTTTTGAGGTGCTTCCATTTTTCAGTCAAATTCCTTGAAGCATTTCAAGGGAAGTCTGTGGGGTTAGACCTTGACCGGCGAGTGCCCCATTCCGCCAAAGCGCGATAGACGGGGTCCCTGCCTACCGGCAGGCAGGGAGGGGCACAATATAAAATGAAAATACTTTGCCGGGAAGCCCCACCCTGTGGGTGCGGAGCTTCACTATTTCTATATTAGAGCGTTCAGGAGGAAGACCATGGGGAAAATTATTGCTATTTATCACAGCCAGCAGTATGGAAATACAATCAACAAGATCTGGGGTCAGGTCTTGCAATATTGGAAAAGAATCTAAATCGATAGAGTCATCCCCTTTATTACTCCTCATGCTTTGTGACTCGATAGTAATGTGCCAAGAGGCTATAAACCGCACAAGATAGAAGAGTACTCAGTATGCTTAAGAGAAAACATTCGACCGGCAAACATCTGCCAAGAGCTTTAGAAATACTCTACGAGGATAGAGATATCTTGGTGGTAGATAAGCCTGCGGGGCTATTGACGGTGGGGACGGAGACTAATAAATTCAAGACAGCTTACCACATTCTAACCGATTATGTACGCAAAGGCTGTCTAAAGTCGCGAAACCAAATTTTCATTGTTCATAGGCTGGACCAGTGGACATCCGGCGTACTGATATTTGCAAAAAGCGAGGAAGTTAAGTTACGTCTGCAGGCTCAGTGGAAACACACGGAGAAGAAATATGTTGCGGTGGTTTATGGTCAGTTCGCCCAAAAAGAGGGAATGATTACTTCATACCTGTCTGAGAACAAGGCTTATATCGTCTATTCCACAACGGATGTCACAAAAGGCAAACTGGCACAGACTGTTTATAAGGTGCTTCAAGAGGCCCAGCAGTTTAGTCTGCTGGAGATTAATCTTTTGACCGGCAGGAAGAATCAGATACGTGTACATATGGCTGATAAGGGACATCCGATCGTAGGCGATCGTAAATATGGTAAAACCAAGGATGGGTACAGGCGTTTAGCGCTTCATTCCAAATCGATTTCCTTCAAACACCCCACTAGCGGCGAGCAAATGACTTTTGAAGCCAAAGTGCCAAATTACTTTAATACGCTGATTGACAATATCCAGGATAGGTTATATTGATCCTTTATCGATTTTGTGGAAAGCTCGGGGTCAGGGGAGGAAACATAAGAGGTCACATCTTCGAATGTCAGGAAATTTATTTTCAGGTGGGATCCATAAAAAAGTTGGCCCTGCAAACAAAAGATCATAGAGAGCATGGCGCATAGAGCACAGCGATATCTCAAGCTGAATACAAAGAGGTGGACTCTGGCGAGACCCTTTCGAATCAAGTTTGAAGATGAAAGCCGATATATTTCGCCTTTTCCTTTTTCCTTCCTCTCTTATTCTGGAGGCATCCTTTTGGTAGAAAATTTTTTTCAAAAAGAGAATTTTCACACCGGGTGACAAGAGGGAGAAGACCATCGCCTTCCTCCTGAAAGATGGGAGCCGCTATTACGGCAAAACATGCTTGCTTTGAATCGGTAATTGAGTTGAAATCCTTTACCTTTTTATGATATGGTCTTGAAAAGTTGTAGAGGTCGGGCAAGAAAAAAGTGAGCCGGGCTCTAACTCGATACGCCTTTCGAAGGATAAGCCTTTCTATTTTCTCTTACCACGAACACAAGAGAATCACTCCTCCGGTAAGGTCGGCGGTTCTGGCGTTGCACAAAACAAAATTGAACAAAGGGAGCAACCGCTGAAGAGTAGTGCTACCCATCAAACGGCGTTGGACAAACCAACGCAGAAAAGGAGAGGTTAAAGATATGGCTAAAAAACTATTTGTCGGGGGACTGAGCTGGGACACGACGGATGAAGGTCTACGCCAGGCGTTCGCGCCTTACGGGGAAATCATCGAAGCCAAGGTCATCACAGACCGGGGTACGGGGCGCTCCCGAGGTTTTGGGTTCGTAACCTTCGCTCAAAATGAGGATGCTCAATCGGCGATTTCCAAGATGGATGGTACGAGCCTTGACGGCAAGACCATTAAGGTTAACGAGGCACAGGAAAAGAGTCCTCGCTCAGGTGGCGGATCCGGGGGTGGGCGTGGCGGCGGCCGCAATCGCTGGTAGCCTATCTCTGAGCAGGAAAATGATTTTAAGAGTACCGAAAAAACCGGGTGGCGAGGATGAGGAGGTCACCCACCTGCCCGGCCTCTTCATGGCATGAATCGGTTGCGAACCTTGGGAGATGGAAAGAGGGATCAAGCTCTTGATAGGGTTTCAAGGGCAATGGCCGGCAGGTCGAAAAAATCCTCAAGCATCTTGGAGTCTGGGATGTGAAGTCCCGGCCTTTGGTGCCTCCAGCATCTCCAAAACAATTGGTTTGGAAATCTTAAAGAGAAGTTTAGAAGAAATTAGCCGAACTTAACATCGTGAGATCCGCAAGCGCAGGGTCAGAAAAGAGGCCCTGCCTTTTTATTGCCCATTTTCAGTTGCAATCATGGACTTCAAGCGTCATCATGGGGTGAAGACTTGTTGTGGAAAAGGAGGCATGAAAGATGGAACCCACCAACAAACTGGTGAATCCTATGATGACTGATTTCTACCAGATCACCGTGTCTTATGCTTATTCTGGTTCGTTCTCGCGCATTCCGGCTGCAACGACCTCGGCGCCTTTTGGAAACTCCATTTCATAACATTCTCCAGATGGAACCGAGCACAAAAAGGAAGACATTAGTCTAGTTGTTTACCAGGGATATCCCATTATTCGTTAGATAGTAAAATATCAAGTTGATTCAAGTTGTTAAATCACACATTCAAGACCCTCATAAAACCCGCCTTGCAACCGGAAGTCGCCGAATGTAACTGCTGATGAGAAACGTCATTGGAATTGCCGCAAGGGTCACCATGGTAAACTTGATGATGGCAGCCATGTCGGTGTGCCAGATTGCATATTGTAGGAAGACAACGACTGGGACGTGGAAAAGGTACACGGCATAGGTGGTGCCGGCAAGATTTTTTGCCAGGGTCCCTTGAGAATTGAGGTTCTCCCGAAATAAGACGAGGAGGCAATACATAACCCGCTGCAAAGGAGCGCCCCCCAAAAGTCGTATACGAGTGATTGCACATTGAGTCCGCCCGGGCTGAAATAGGGATGACCCGTCAGGAAAAGGCCGTATTAACATCCAGCGGCAGCCAATCCGACCAGCAGCCACACTTTGCCATTTTTCTTGGGCATATTGAGGAACCAGTTGCGGCGATACGCAATGACACCAATGACGAAGAAGCTGAGATCCCGAGGGACATCTGCAAAGGCAACTTGAATGAATCCAAGAAAGGCACTCCACTTGTCGATTGGGTGCCAAATGCGAATAACAAAGGTAACCGCAGCGAGTGCCAGAGTGAAAGCAAGTATCTCTAAATTCCGGGGAGGCCTTTCTCCCCCTGGATTCAGGATTGCCGTGAGTTTTGACTTGCCGATTACTATTTGAAATACTGTATGGATTCATTGAATTTAAGAATCAAGGCTGCAGGAAATTAGCTTCGATTAAGACAATCGACACAGGGACGTAAGGAAAAATTGACACTTATTCCCGTCTACTCTGCAGAGAGAGCATGCGAAAAGAAATAGCAAGGGGAGACGCGGAGATAAAGCGACAAGGATACATTACAATTTCTTGATCATTGATCAGGAATTTACCATCAAAAGGACTGTCCCTCAAAATTCAATCCAGGAAATTCATTAAATTTCGCCTGATTACAAATCTAAAAATCCGGCACATTATTTGCTTTTATTTAGCTTCCGTTGGCTCATATTGATTGAGGGACGAGGGAGACTTCAGAGCAACAGGTAAATAAGAAGGGTAAGTTTATGTTGAAAAAGATTATTTTAGGCATCCTGATTTGGGTAATCCTAATTGCATTGGTGGCATTTCTACAAGCAAGCACTTAGATCTGTCCTTTCGAAATGCAGGGACATATTGAAACGCAGGGGCGCAGGTGAATATTAACACTTTTTCGTCACTACTTTCGGCGTAGGGGCTAACCAAGAGAGGCAGAAAGAGAGGGTGTTATGAAAGAGAAAAGCAAAGGGTTAAAGGAAAGTAAGAAGGCGCCGCAGATGAGCCTCAAAGAGAAGAGGAAGCTGAAGAAGGAGAAAAAAAACAGGTAGGCTGTGGAATGAGATTCTCTTGTTCTTCGCTTATCTTAGTTATTGCGTTTGTCTTTTTTTTGTCTGGATGCGACCGGCCGACTCCTACAGGGATAGACTTCGATAAGATCGATACCTCTCAAGATCCCATCCAGAAACCCTGCGCACCCGATGAACCTATTATCAAGGAATTCAAGAGCTGCCGATTTACGATGATTCCTTTGGCCGAATACAAACTATCGGGAGTGGTGGTCAGCACCGAAACGTATTCCTCAGACTGGGACGCGCAGATTTCACCGGTGGATCTGGCCATTGTTTGGGGAAAACTGACGGAACCGGAAAACGGAAAATATATCACTTACAGCCAGGGTAGTCGCTGGTACCATTACAAGTGGAAAGAGGGAAGCCCCGTTGCCAACTCCTACATCATTTCCCACTCCTCCAACAACCATATCATCCCGGCGAACGAAAATATTTGCCGGGCGGTCAAGACCATTAGAAGAAAAGATCGGGTCGTTCTAAAAGGTTTCTTGGTCAATTTAAGAGGAACGGCTAAGGGTCGGACGGTTAGCTGGAATACGAGCCTATCCAGGACGGACACAGGCAATGGCTCCTGTGAACTCTTTTATGTCTCTTACGTCAGAATTGAAACGAAGGTCTATGAATAAGGTTATGTGTGGGGACATTGCGGATTTCGGAATGCAGATTGCGGAATGCGGAATGGGAAAAGCTAATTCAAAGATAAAAAGAGAAACGAGGACACGGGGATAGGGAGATAAGGAAAGGACACCGAAACCCGGGACGCGGAGACACTACTCATTTCGGAATGCGGATTTCGGATTGCGGAATAGAAAAGATAAGACACGGTGACATCTTAGATTGGGGAATGTAGTCATCTCACTTAATCCCTTGAATCCTAGACCCCTTGGGCCCTTTATTTACCTAAAGTGGCTTTTTGACGGAGGGGTTTTAGCAGAAAGTCGAGAGCATCGAGAATATTCATAAAGACCACATCCGCCTTCTTCATCGCTTCCGAAGAGATTCCTTCTTTCCCTAAAACACAGACGCCCAAACCGGCCTCCTCGATCATGGGGACGTCGTCCACTCCATTTCCAATGGCAACCGTCCGGGTCGCTCCCAGTTGGCGCAATAAGTCCAATTTTTTTTGGGAAGATTCTCCTTCCGTTAAATAGATGATCTCCGCTTTGACTTTTCTGAGAGCCTCTTCCACGCGCTCCTTTTCTTCCTTCGTCAGGACGTAGATTTTGGTTCGTTTGGAGACAAGGTTGATCTTATCCTTTGCTTTGGGGTGAACCCGGCGATCTGAGGCAAGAGTCCCCTCAAAGTCGACGAGGATAAATTCAATCTCTAAATTGCTCTGACCGGGTCTCTCGATAGAGATCATGGTACCTACCTATTACATAGAAAATCAGTCTTCGGCAAAGGTTAAGGTAAAGACGCCAGTTTCGCAGTTCGGTTAGGTTATTGGTCTTACGGGTTTTACTTTACCCCTTATCTTCACCCAAACGGGCCTCCTAACCCTAACCTAAACTATCGAGGTTATTCATGAAGAGAACGCTGGCGCATGACTTCGTAAAGGATCATCCCTCCTGAGACCGAAGCGTTGAAGGAGGAGAGAGGGCCTTTCATAGGAATGGAAAAGAGCCGATCACACTTTTTCTTCACCAGGGGTCTGATCCCTTTCCCTTCCGCACCGATGACGATGGCCAGATCCGTGTTGAGATCGAGTTGATAGATCAGATCTTTTGCTTCCCCTGAGGCACCGTAGACCCAGATCCCTTCTCGTTTTAGGAGATCGATGATGGCGGCGATGTTCACGACTCTCGCAATTGAAACATGAGCAGCGGCTCCAGCAGAGGCCTTGACCACCCCTGAAGTGATTCCGACGGACCTGTCTTTCGGGATGATGATCCCATGGACTCCACATCCTGACGCCGTCCGAATGAGGGATCCAAAATTTTGTGGATCCTGGATGCCGTCGAGGATGAGAAAAAGCGATTTTGCGCCTTCCTTCTTCCAAAGGGAGAGAATTTCACCAAGGTCAGCATATGGAGTTTCTTTAATGAGGCCCACGACATTCTGATGAACGCCCCCTTTGGTCATGTCTTCGAGGGATTCCCTGGTCGTGAACGTCACAGGAATTTTCTTCTTATTAGCTACATCGAGAATCGATTGGAGGGGAGGATTAGGGGTTCGAGTGCCGACCAGAATCTTTTCAATCCGGACGTGAGACGATTTCAATGCCTCTTCAACAGGATGAATTCCATAGATGATTTGAGCCATCACCCCTCACCCCTCCCCTCTCCCCATCGGGGAGAGGGATGGGGTGAGGGGGCTTTGACTTATGAGATATCCTCGATAATTTTCTGGATTGCTTCGAGAGGATCTTTCGCCTCTTTGATGGGTCGGCCGATGACAAGATAGTTAGCCCCTGCAGAGATCGCCTCTTTCGGCGTGAGGGTTCTCTTCTGGTCATCCTTTTTATCGGAAGGGGCGCGGATGCCCGGGGTGATGATCAGGAATTTTTCTCCGCATCTCTCCCGAATGACCCCGATTTCTTGAGGTGAAGCAATGACTCCATCCACCCCCGCCTTAGAAGCTAAGGAGGCAAGACGTCCCACTTCCTCCAAAAGGGAACCATGAACCCCAACTTCCTTCAAGGCGTTTTCATCCATGCTGGTAAGGATGGTGACGGCCAGGATCAGAGGTTTTGGAATGCCAAGACTCTTAGCCGTTGCCCTGGAGGCTTCGACGGTCTTTTTCATCATTTCAAATCCTCCCAGGGCGTGGAGGTTGAACATGGACACATTGAGTTTGGTAGCTTCCTCCCCTGCCTTGGCCACGGTATTGGGAATATCGTGATACTTCAGGTCGAGAAAGACCTTTTGGCCTTTCTGGAGAATCATATGAATGACCTTTGGCCCGGCATGCGTGAAGAGTTGCTTCCCTACCTTAAATATCCCCACATGATCCTTCAAAAGCTTCACCCAACGTTGGGCCTCTGTGAAGTGTTCGACGTCGAGGGCAAAGATGATTTTATCTTTGGGATCGCCAACCATCCGTAAGCATTCCTCAGTTTTTGTACCCTATCATATAAATGTTCCCGTAGGCTGTCAATGGATAATTTGTAAAGCCTCAGTCGAATTCCGTTCACCCCTCCCCCCTCTCCCCCAGGGGGAGGGGGGAGGGGACCATTTCATGGTTGTTGCGGAAAAAGAGATGCTTACTTCCGGCCGGTGTATCTTTACAGAAAGATGGCTGTCTGGTATAAAAATAAAATAGGGTAATTTTGGATGAAGAGAGAGATTGGTGAAACGGAAGTCAGAGAGGAGAACCGAAAGCTTCGTTATCTGCGGTTCTTAGTTGATTTTTCTATCTTGTCGATTCAGCAAGATGACCTGTTGCTTGAAGAAGCCCAGGAGCTTGTGGAGAACGTGAAACGGGCAGCTTGCAGCCTCTTCCCCGGGAAAGAAGAAACATTTGAGCTGATTTACCGGCCGAGGTTCAATCGAGTCATCGGAGAAAGATTCAAGGGAGACTCTCCGACTTGAAATCCGCAATCTCTGATTTCGATCTTCATTTGTCATTCCGGGCTTGACCCGGAATCCAGTGTTTTTGAACTGGCTTCCCGCCGGAGTTTACCCCGTACTTGATACGGGGCGGGAATGACGGCCTATCCCCCCATCTCCTGATCTATCATCTCTTTGATTTTCGACAGGACCTCCTCTTTTTTCACCAGGAGGACCTCACCGGTCCTTCGCTTTTTTATTTCCACCAGGCCCTTCTTCAAATTCTTTTCTCCTAACGTCACCCTCAAGGGAACCCCGATGAGATCCGCATCTTTGAATTTTACCCCCGGGGTCTCTTCGCGGTCATCGTATAGAACCTCTATCCCGCTCTGCGATAGCGTTTGATAGAGTTGCTCTGCCGTCTCCTTTAGCAGGCCGATGTTCATATTGACCGGGAGGATGAGAACCTGAAAGGGCGCGATGGGCATGGGGAAGATGATCCCATTTTGATCGTACGACTGCTCGATGGCAGCGGCGACCGTTCTTCCCACACCGATCCCGTAGCACCCCATGACAACCTCTCTTTCTCTTCCCTGTTCATCCAAGAAAGTGGCTCCCATGGCCTTACTGTATTTGGTTCCCAGCTTAAAGGTATGACCGACCTCAATTCCCTTGTCCATCCTGGTCTGCTTCCCGCAAAGGGGGCATTGGTCTCCGGGGGCGAATTTTCGGATATCCACAAATTGAGAGACCTGAAAATCACGGACCGTATTCACATGGATGAGGTGGGTATCCTTCTCATTGGCTCCGGTGACAAAGTTGACCATCTCCCGGATGTCGAGGTCGGCGAGAATAGGGACGGAGAGACCGATGGGTCCGGCGAACCCTTTGGGAGCACGTGTGATCTCTTCCACTGTCTCCTCAGTCGCTAATTGAGTGTTTTCCGAGCCCCATACCGCTTTCAGCTTCTTTTCGCTGATCTCGTGGTCTCCGCGGACCAGGGCTGCGACGCATCCTTTATCACTCTCGAAGATCAGGGTTTTCACCAAATCCTTTGGTGAGACGCTGAGAAACTGGGTGACTTCTTCTACGGTCCGCTTCTCGGGTGTCAACACTTTCTGGACAGGCTTCTGGGATCCTTTGCCATCGGTTTGTCCCTCTTTAACTTGTCTTCGGAATTCCGCTTTTTCGATATTGGCTGCGTAAGAGCACTGGGTACAGCTGACAATGGTCTCCTCTCCTGTTTCCGCCAAAACCATAAATTCATGAGAGAAGGACCCTCCGATCAGACCAGTCTCCGCCTCCACGGCCTTGAATCTTAAGCCGCATCGGGTGAAGATGCGCGTATAGGCTTCGATCATTTTTTGGTAACTTTCGTCCACGCCCCTCTCATCGGCATCGAAACTGTAAGCATCTTTCATGATGAATTCACGAGCCCGCATGACGCCGAACCGAGGCCGGATCTCGTCTCTGAACTTAGTCTGGATCTGATAGAGATTGAGCGGCATCTGGCGATACGAACGGATTTCTTTCCGGGCAATGTCCGTGATCACCTCCTCATGAGTAGGGCCCAGGCAACACTCCCTGTTGTGTCGGTCCTTGAACCTTGCCAGCTCGCTTCCATATTCTTCCCATCGGTGGCTCTCCTGCCAGAGTTCTGCGGGTTGAACAAAGGGGAGCAACACCTCGATGGCCCCGGCTCGGTTCATCTCCTCACGGATGATGACTTCCACTTTTCGAATGGATCGAAGGCCGAAAGGGAGGTAGGAATAGATGCCGGAGGCCAGTTTCCGGATCATTCCTGCCCGAAGCATCAGTTGATGACTGGGGACTTCTGCTTCAGAAGGAACCTCCTTCAATGTGGGCAGCAGATATTGCGAATATCGCATTGGCATCTCCTCCCCTCTCCCGCCCCTCTCCCGGAGGGAAGAGAGATGGAGTTAGGGCTCCTTGATTTTTCTTTCTTCATAATATATATAAAATTCTCACAAATGAAAAGAATCCCTCCCGTTCAATGGCTAACGCTTTTCTTCTTGACCGGTTTGGTCATTTTGACGCTCTGTTTTCATGGCCATATCCCGCGCTGGCATGCTTTGCTCTTTCGTTACTTCATCTTGTTAGGTCTTCTCTTTGTCCTGAAATTATCATGGGATCGAAAAGCAATGGGGAAGACAGGAGTATTCTTCCATCATTTTTCTCCCATCCTATTTGTCATCCTCATCTATGAATCCCTCGGTGATTTGATCCAATATCTCCAACCGGATGTCGACCCCTGGTTGATCCAAATTGATTTTTCCATTTTTGGGGTCCAGCCCACCTTTTGGATGCAGCGCTGGATTGTCCCCTGGCTGACGGATATCCTGTCCTTGGCTTACATCAGCTACTATTTCATCCCCGTGGTTTTCATTGTCGTCCTCTATTTGAGGAATCGGATGGTGGAGCTGGATCGGTCCATCTTTGTCCTGGCCTTCGGATACTATGTTTCCTTTATCGGCTATATCCTCTTCCCGGCCGTCGGGCCTCGTTACGCATTAACCCATCTTTACTCCGTTCCGCTCGACGGAAGCTGGATCACCGATTTTGTCAGAAACACATTGAATGCCCTGGAACACAATAAACGGGACTGCATGCCCAGTGGCCACACCCAGATCGTCTTGATGGTCTTATACCTGGCCTATCGCTATCAACGATTTCTCTTCTATCTCCTTCTCCCTATTGTCTGCGCTCTCATCTTCTCCACTATTTACCTGAGGTACCATTACGTGATCGATCTTTTGGTCGGAATGACATTGGCCATAGGGTGTACGATCCTTGGGCCTCGACTCTACAGGTGGTGGAATGTGGAAGGTGGTGCTCAGAACGTGTAGACCGGGGAATGCGGAAAGCAGCTCTTTTCTACTACCTTCCAGCTTCTACTTTCCACTTTCCAATCAGAGGGGCATCTCGTAAATCCGATAGGTTTTATACACTTTTCCCCCCATCGCTTCGATCCCATGTTGCATGAGGGGGTTCACTTCAAGAATCCATGAGCATTCCGCCTGATGATAACCCTTCTTATTTCCTCGCTTAAAGGTCTCTATATAGAGGAGGCCCTCCACTCCTCTCTTCTGAAAGGCATGTTTCACCCCCAAGAGCATGACTCGAATTTTATCGATTTTTTTTGAATAGTAAAGGAACTTGATTGCACCCAGAAGCCCGAGCTTTCCGTTCAGGTGCTTGAGCACCACGGAATAATCCGGGATGGCCACAGAGAAACCCACAGGTTCATTCCCCAGGTAGGCAAAAAGAACCAGATCCGCCACGACCAGAGGCTTCAGATCTTTTGCCGTGAGATCAATCTCTTCGTCGGTCATCGGAACGAATCCCCAATTCTTGCTCCATGCCTCGTTATAGATCTCTTTGACAATTTTTAATTCCTCGCCAAAACGTCGAAGATTAATCGGACGAACATGAAGCTGGGGTTCCTTTTTCTTCAATCTCTCGGTAATTCGATCCAGGCGAGCGATATGGAAAGTAGGCGTCTCCAAGAGATAGGCATAAAGATCCATCTTCTTCCTCAGCCCAAACCCCTCCAGCAGAGAAGGATAAATGGGTGGGTTATAAGGCATCATCAAGCAAGGAGAGGAATCAAATCCCTCGACAAGAAGACCGCATTCGTCGTTGGTCGAGGGATTCATCGGTCCGGCCATCTTCTCCATTCCGTGCCTTTTCAACCAGTCCGCAACCTTTGAGAGGAGCATTCCTGCTATCTCCGCATCAGAAACGGATTCGAAGAATCCGAAGAAACCCACCTTCTCCTGGTGAAACTCGATGTAATGGTGATCGATGATGCCCACAATTCTTCCAACCACCTTTTTCCCCTTGTACGCCAGGAAAAAGATCATGTCCGAATGGGAACGGAAAGGATGGTCTGGACTAAATTTCAGAAGCTGATCTTTGATGAGAGGAGGGACCCAATATTGATCCCCTTTATAAATCTCCCAGGGAAATCGAATGAAGGTCATGAGGTCTTGCGGGTTTTTTACTTCTTCAACCTGGATTTCCTGGCTTGTCATATCATTGACCTCCGTCAAATTAGTCTCAATTGTTTTTCTGTTTTTTTGATCACCTCAACCCTTGAGTCTGTTCATGAATATTCAACCCTTTTCCAAAAAGAACTGCAGGGCGCCTCTCTATCTCCTATAACCATTTTTGATTCTTGTACCACTCGTAGGTCAATCGGGCCCCTTGTGAAAGCTGAAATTGGGGTTGAAAGCCCAGCATGGTCTTGGCCTTCGTGATGTCGCACGTCCAGTCTTTCTGAACCAGTTGTTCCGCCATCCCTCTGCTGATGAGCGAGGGCTTCCGAGAGACGATGGAGAGATACTCCGAGAAGGAGGCGACTCCGAGTATGAGCCATTTCGGGATGGGGATGGAGAGCGGGGTGACCCCCATCGTCCGGGCAAAGGTATCACCGATTTCTCTCATCGTATAATCCGTGCCATCGGAAAGAAAAAATATTTCGCCGCTTTTCATTCGGGACTCAGCAGCCAAGAGGAGGGCCTGGACGACATCTTGGACATAACAGAGACTGACTTTCCCGCTAAAGCAGGGGTTGATCCTTTTGGAGATCCATTTGAATAAGGCATAAAAATCCTTGTCCCTTGGCCCATAAACCCCGGGAGGTCGTAAAATGACGAGAGGGATTTCGTCAGCATGTGCAAGGGCTAACTCCTCTCCCATCCTTTTGCTCTTGCCATATAAGGAAACCGGCTCACAGGAGTCTGACTCCTCTTTTCTGTCTCCATTCCGACACGGTCCTGCCGCGGCCTGGCTTGAAACATAGACGAATTTCTGAAGGCGAGGATTATTTTCGAGACAGGCACGGATTAGGTTCTCGGTTCCCAAGCCGTTTACTTCAAAATACGTTTCCTCTCGGACGGCTTTTGTCATACCGGCGAGATGAAATACCCAATCGATACCCTTCACCATCTCTCCCAATGAGGTCTGATCATTACAATCACCGCGGACGAACTCGATAGGGAGACCTTTCAGCCACCTCAAATCGCTCGACTTTCGGAGGGGGCACCGGACATCGACTCCCCGTTGAAGGAGTGCTTCGACGAGATGGCTTCCGATAAATCCTGTTCCACCTGTTACTAACGCTTTCAAATCACTCTTAGCCCGTTTAAACTTTACAAATTCTATATATTTTCGGACAATTGTCAAGCGCAATTATAACCGTTTTTTAGATGCAGAGGGCATTTCTGATCTGAAAAGACAAGAATGACCGGGGAATTTCTCGCTTGGAGAATTTTGACCAAAAGATCGGCGCGAGAGAAAGGGGTTCATCGAAGAAGACTCCTGTAAAGACTCCGATGGGATGACGTTCAATCGTTCCTCCGATGGTTGTGTCTTAGAAATAGGATACAAAGACATCCACAGAAACACCCAAAAGCCAATGGAGCAAAAGAACGAAGAGCAACGAACGGCCGCGCCAGGCGATGATGCCCAAAACGATTCCTCCGAAGATGGAAGCGTATATTTCACCGAGGGGTTTGCCGGTATGCAACAGACAGGAAGCGAGCGTTTGGACGAGAATGGCATTCCAGCCCCCAAACGCTCCTTCTAATCCAAACTGCATATAACCACGGAAGAAAAATTCCCAGCCGAGATAGAACACCAAGTAAGAGAAAGCATAGACGGCGGACGTCCACAGAGAACTGCTCGCCCCTTTATAGAGAGGATATTCGAGCCGAAAAGGTTGTGTCCGTGAAGACAGATAGGCGAGGGCAATCATCACCGGAGCGAGAAGAAGAAAGGCCTTGATCCCCAATCGGATATCCCCGAACCGTACGCCGTAAACGGAAAGGGGTTCGCGGAAAATGAACTTTATAATGAGCGCGGGCATGCAGCCGAGGAGGATGAAGGAAGCGAGGAATGTGTAAAGGACGGAGGTGAGTTCAGTATCTTCAAATAGAACAAAGGCAGACGCCAGATGATTCAGATAAAAAGTCTTCGTTCCAAAATACCTGAAGGTGATCAGGATCATCGGGACGCTTAGCAGAATAACAGTGGATTTGCTGTTTTCTCTACTGAGGAACCCCTGGCGAAAAAGGATAGATGTAATCCGATTCATGTAGCTCTCTTTCTGAGTTGACGGAGCCACTCCAAGGTGACTCGTATCCCCTCGTTGAGGGGCGTTATCTTATAACCTAATTCCCTCTCGGCTTTTGCACTGGAATAGACCCAGTCCTGAAGAAAAGTCTCCACCCAGCCGGGGGTGACGAGCGGATAGAGACCCAGCCACTCCGCTTTTTTCTGTTCCAGTCGAGAATAGAGCAAAGCCAGCTTAGAGGGTATGTTCCATCGAAAATGGTTTTTCCCACCCCATTCGTCGATCAGGTTGAACAAGTTTTTGAGTGAGACGTTTTCTCCACCGAGGATATAACGTTCACCGATCGTACCCTTCTCCATGGCCAGGACGAGTCCCTGGACGGCATCCTCTACAAAGACATAGTTTCCAATATTGAGTCCTTGATTGAGGAGAAAAGGGAATTTCCCCCGATCATAGAGGTCGATCATCCTGGTGACAGAGTTCCCCTCATTCATTTTTCCCGGGCCGTATACGCGCGCGGGATTGACGATGATCAAAGGGAGCCCTTGACCGGCATATTCGCAAGACCGTTGTTCCCCGATCATTTTGCTCGCTTGATAGTCCGTGTAGCAGTTAAGCATAGGACAATGTTTCTCTTCATCCCCCACCACACCGGGGTCCGTAGGCCCGCAGGTCACAATGGAGGAGGTAAACACCACTCGCTCCACGGCCAACACCTTTGCCATTTCCCAAAGATGGCAGAGTCCTTCGACATTGTTTTGGTAGAAAGCTTTCGAATCTTTTGCCCAGTTTTTCGCGTAAGCGGCGAGATGATAAATTTGAGCGCAACCCTCGCCTGCTTTTCTGAGCGATTCGCCATCCATCAGGTCACCTGGAAAAAGGTGAATTCTTTCATGCTCCAGTCCCTCCGTATTACTGGTAGGTCGTTTCAAAACGTGAACAGTATGCCCTCTCTGGACCAGCTCGGCCACCAGTCTTGTTCCAATGTAGCCGGTCCCTCCTGTTACCAATACCTTGCTTAGCTTTTCCACCATTGAGACTTCAGTCCAAGGACGATCCCAGATCTCCCTAAACAATGGGTGTGGAAACGACCTTTCATGTGGCTTCACTTCTTTTTTATGGCAGATGGATCGCTCTGTCGGTTCGATAGTCTATCTGTGGATGGGTTGATCAATCGTTCGAATATCGATCATGCGATCCAATAACGATCCGCTGGGCCCCTTTTCCCCGAGGTTTAGGTCGGAAACGACTACCCTTCCAATTTTTCTTACGGTTGGGCCAGTTCTTCCTGATTCCTGGATTCCCCAGATGCTGTGGATGACATAGTGCCTCCCCTTATCCTTGCCAAGATAGAGCATGATATGACCTGGCAGGCGAATAAGGGTGGCCAGCGGGACAGCCCGATCTAAAAGCTGGCGTTTTTCCTTGGCGGGCTTCCCCTCTGCCAAACCCAGATCCGTGCCAACCATCGCCTGTTCTTTCGAATTTCGGGGCATCAGAATACCGAAGGTCCTGAAGAGATCCATGATGAACCGGGAACAGTCCCTGCCGCCAAGCCTATCTCCCCAACCGTAAGGGTGGTTGAGCATTTTGAAGGCCTGGCGTGCAATATTTTCTTGAGTATAGGCGAGAAAACCTTGGTGGACATCCTCCTCCGCGCGGATGTATCCCTTCCGGAAACTCAGCTCTCCGTTGTCCTCTCTCCAAGGGATCTGGATGACATAGGATGCGTCAGCACTTTTATTCCCGTCAGGGATACGGAGGAGAGGAAAGGAGTCTCCCATCTGGGCGAGAAAGACTGGATGTTGGAGAGACAGGTCACCGAAGACAGTGATCACATTTCCTGTGATGACCAATCGGTTCTTGGCTTCTTCATAATCCACCACCTCCTTTCTGTCTTTCGCGATGGCCAGATCATGCCTCCATACCCATCCACGGATAAATGGGGTCTGGGCATAGGCCCATTCCTTATCTTGGCTGAAGTGGTAAATTCCGAGCGGAGACCCTGTGGAGATAGCGGAATGTTGAAAACGATCGAACTCATAATGGTTAGAGGTGCTCATAGAGAGTTCAGATGTCGGAAAGACACGAATATCCGTCTTTTTAACGACAAGCGCGTAAAGCGTTCGGCCCCTATCTTTTATGGACTCCTGGTTCAGATTGTTTCTTAATTTATTCCAAAAAAGTTCTCCAAGGGGGGCTCCGCTTTTGTCATATCGGACCTCTTCGGTCCTTCCAAAATTTTCCCAATCCTCTTTTAGAAGAGAAAGGATTTCTTCCCCTGTCCAGTCTTCCTTTAGATCTTTTATCCTACAGAGACGGAGGTCCTGTCTTCTCAGATTTTCTTCATTCATCCTCTGAATCCGCTCCGTGGTGAATAAGAGATTCGTGGGATCTTTGATCTTCTTGACCCAAAATTCGGGTCTCTCCATCTCCGGACTCACATTGGGAAGTCGAGGTGAAGCAGAGAGGACCTGGGGAATACCTCCAAAGATAATCAAGAGGTGAAAGATAATGGTTGTGATGAGTTTAGTAAGCGTAGATGAATAATGAGGGACCATAGGAGCCTGAAATTCTTAAATTGCTTAGAAAATAACTTAATTATCCCCCTCCCCCCCTGGCAGGAGAGGGCGCCGTGAGGAGGAAATCCAGGAGCATGGAAAAAGAATGATTGCGTCTGGATTAGCTGACGAATAACCAAGTTTATAAATCGTGTCAAGATTTTTTCTTGACAAAATAGAAAAAATATATTAAAAAAATAGCGTCTTGTTTGGTTGGAGACCAAATCGAGTTACCGAAAGTGGGTAGCTCTTTTTTTGTGCTTGTTTGTGGAATAGGTAAATCTCAATTATTTCAGCTACTTTGAAAAAATAAATTCAATGAGAAGGGAGGTAGATCGCCATGGTTTGTCAAACCGTCAAAGTGGGAGCAGAATGTATCTTCATGAAGAAGACAGGCTGTTCCTACAACGGTGGGAGATGTTATCCCATCGTGGAGTCCTGCAAAGGATGTGATCGAGTGGTCACTTACGAAGTAGGTTCCTATTGCAAGACCTATTGTGAGCCCTCTGTAAAGTGGGCGAAAGGGCCCTGCAACTTTGCCACTCACGTCAAGAAGGAAGTCAAAGAAGATAATTTCAAGTTGAATCCTTTGAAGGCCTCGAAGCGAAATGTAAGCCAAAAGGCTTAACGAGGATTATCAACCGTTGATGAGCGTTTGAATCAAAACCCTTCTCCTTCTTCTCCTCTATAGAGCAGAAGGAGAAGGGTTTTTTGTTTTTTTGGGAGTCACCCGGCGAAAAAAGCTTGATCAACTTGTGATCAACTTGAAGGGTTGACTTTTCGCATAAATCCCTCTAATATTGCGACGATATATTCTCGGACAAATGCAGAGAAAGAGAGATGGCTGGGGAAAAAAGGCTCACCCGAACCAGAAATATTGGGTTTATGGCCCACATCGATGCGGGAAAGACGACTGTGACGGAAAGGGTCCTTTTTTATGCGAAGAAGATCCACCGCATCG
>Ga0326728_10007939_pt1 | contig 26746 bp, 24 predicted proteins | sample MB3enrmetagenome_FD_207602 | JGI IMG/M metagenome (GOLD analysis project Ga0326728, IMG submission 207602) | Lab enriched peat soil microbial communities from McLean, Ithaca, NY, United States - MB31MN | ecosystem: Environmental > Terrestrial > Soil > Wetlands > Peat | place: USA: New York...
AGGAGAATCATATAGGAGGAAACTGAGTCCAAGCAACAACCGATGACTGACTACCCATCCGGGCAGAAGTGAGGAATTACCGCCGCCCCTGGGGTGGGGAATTACCTTGGCTCTTGACAGGCTCTCCTTTGCTGTACATTGTATTCATGAGAAAACAGGTCGTGGACCGACTGGACTCCGTGACCTTCGATGAGCTCGTTGCCCGAGCTGACCCATTCTTTGGTGACGAGTGTTCGTTCGATCTTACCGCCGTTAAGTGGGTCTCTCCGGCGGGTTTGGTACAGCTCGCCACGACATGCTACTCGCTTCAAAAGATGGGCAGGCATCCCTTCATCTTTCTGGGCGATGAATCTGTGGCTTCGTACCTCTCGCGAGCGGGATTCGTTGCCGCAATCAGGCCAGTTGCTACAATCGAGCCCAATTCTTTTGCAACTGTGCCTCTCGATCGGTTACGCGGTTCGAACCCCATGCTTATCGAGGTTACGAAGATTGAAAGAGGGAGAGACTTGCCCGCATTGTTGAACAATATCGTTATGGTGCTGCGAGAAAAGCTGAAGTACAAGAAGCGGGACGCGTTCGATGTGGCGACGGTGATTTCAGAGGTAGGCCAGAATACCTTCGACCACAACAAGGAGACCTGCGGGTTTATTGCCATGCAGGTATATGAACCACGACACGGAGGAAGCTTTCTTGAGATTGGCATCGGAGACTATGGCGACGGCATAGCAGAAACCTTGCGTCGTAATCCGAACAATCCTGTGATTAAAACGGACTTGGAAGCGATACAAATTGCCACAAAACCTGGGGTCTCCGAACATGATGACCCGACGCGTGGGACCGGCCTTTATCATCTGCTCGAAATCGCCTACAAACATGAGGGTATGGTACAGATCAGATCGGGAAATGGAAAGGTTCGATACAGGATGGACAAAAGGATGGGCTTCCCATTTTCCGTTGCTTATGTCCCCGGTGTACAGATTGCTCTTCAACTTACCAGAAAAAAGCGTTGACAAAAATACATACTGGTGATACAGTGAAGGTGATGGATGAAAGACTGGGTTTATGCAAATGGGGTGCGCAACTGTGGACCCGGGAGCTTGCGAGAGAGATCAGAACTGAACTAGAGAAAATGATGGACCGTCTTCCTGGAGGAGGTGTGGCGATCATAGATGCCAAAGGAGTTGAAGTTTTTGATTACTCCTTCGCAAACGAATTGTTCGGCAAATCCTTGCTCGCTTTGCCGGGAGAATATGCACAAAGGTTTCTCATCGTTGAGAACCTCACGGGCTATACACGTGAAAATTTGTCCCGGGCACTAGAAAGCCTGAATTTGGCCATGATAGAAAGGAAGGCTGGCAAACTGCAATTAATAGGCAAAGTTCATCCTTCGGATCAGGCGACATTCAGCATTATTGCGAACGCCAGCGAACCGGTAACGGCGACTTTCCTTAAGGACAGGCTGGGCATAAACGTGACGGCCGTCAATGAACGCCTTTCAAAGTTGACGGCTTTGGCCCTAGTTAGGCGGCACGCGGGCGTGTCGCCCGCCGGGCGTCAGCAGTATTTGTATTCGGTGCTATCGTGATTTTTTTTGACTTCTTGTTCATTACATACAGTGTACGTAGAATGTATAGAAGAACAAACTGCGCTTTACTGAGAGGAGAGTGATTATGGGAAGACAGCACGTCGACCATACCGACATCGTCAGGTTTGCTGAAGAGAAAGTGAATCTCCCGAAGGACAAGGCGAACGAGTATAGGGCCCAGGTCCGGCGTCTTCGGGAGAAACTCGACAGTTACCTTGATGAACATCCTGACTTTACTCTAAAGAAAATGCTACTTTCGGGCAGCTTGGCAAAAGGCACGGCCCTGCGCTCCCTCAACGACATAGACGTCGCCTGCTACATCGAGGGTCCCGACACGCCAACCGAGGTGGCTGCTTTGCTCGAATATCTCGCAGGGCGTCTTCGCAAGGCCTTCCCAAATTTCAGCCCTGATCAGGTCAAGCCACAGACATACAGCGTTACTGTTTCTTTTCGGGGTTCCGGGCTTGATGTTGACGTTGTCCCCATACTGTATGACGGTGACCCCCTATGGTACGGCAATCTCGTGAGCCAGGACGACGGCTCATTCCTTAAGACCAGCATCCCCCTGCATCTCGAATTCATACAGAAACGTAAACAAGCGAGCGAGACCTATTTCTCTCAAGTGGTGAGGTTGATTAAGTTCTGGGTTCGAAACGTCAAGCGGGGAAACAGCGACTTTCGATTCAAATCCTTCATGGTGGAATTGGTGCTGTCGAATCTATCCGATCAAGGGCTCGACCTATCAGACTACCCCGAGGCGCTCCAGCATTTCTTTACGTACATCGGTCGCACGAACCTGCGCGAACGTGTCGTGTTCGAAGACTACTACAAACGCTCAAGCGTTCCCTCGTTCTCTGATCCGGTGAAGATGATCGACCCGGTAAATGCCAAGAACAACGCCAGTAGGCTGTACACAGACGCGCAGGCGGACGCCATAGTCGAGGCTGCCCTAGATGCAGGGGATGCGATCGATGCGGCCATGGCAGCACCCACAAAGCACGAAACGGTCTACTATTGGCAGAAGGTTTTCGGCTCAACATTTCAAATGTGAGGACACGATGAGCTCTAGTTACACGCTTTCCGAGACAACTAGTTTCACCGTTACACACGCGATACACATGGCTGCAAAGGTCGCCACGGACCTGAAACGTCTGCAGCGATTCTATTACAGTCCCAGCGATCAGGACATCGAGGCGTACGAGAAAGAGGTTGTCTGTCTCTTAAAGGCCGGTTACCTGGGGACCGTATGGTACGGCTTCCGACGTAACGGCAACTGGATCGAACCGACCCTGCGTTACACTGCACGTGATTTGACAACTGGGGGTACCAACGACGATGACCCGGGCCGGATTCGGCCTGGCGTTGATGTTAACGGTGCCACTTTCTACAGCTACCTCACCTACAGTTCGGCATGGAACGGCCTGACACAAGCTCAAAAAGAGGTGTTCCAGAAGACCCTTCCCTTCCAACGTACGGGCGCTCCCCAACCAAGCCCGAGCGGGTACTTCGACGATGATCGGACTTATTCGGCTGGCGGCCGCGCGCTTTATCGAGCAAGCCTAAGGAGCTACTGATGAACACAGATCTCGCCCTTGATCAGTTGTTTGGACCTCGCATCGCCTATCCGGACGTTGATGCTATGGATCGTTTTTCCCGGCTGATTGGCCTTGATGATCACAAGGACCGCTTGTCGAAAATCATAGGCTTGCTCGTCAATCCCTCAGGTCTGCAATCCTGGGCAGACAGGCACCATCGTGGAGCGGAGACGCTGATGAAGGCCGTACTGTGCCGTCCACCGCTCGTTGTGCTCGAAGGGGATGTCGGCTCAGGGAAAACCGAGCTGGCAGAGACCATCGGCGATGCCGTGGCAAGACGAGAGAAGATCGATATCACTCTCTTCCCCTTGAGCCTTTCAACGCGCGGCCAGGGAAGAGTAGGAGAAATGACCCAACTTCTTTCTGCGGCCTTCGACTACGTAACCACGGAGGCGAGAAAACTCCGGACGGTTTCTGGTAAATCAGGGGGTGCTATTATTCTCCTCGTTGACGAAGCCGATGCCATAGCGCAATCCCGGGAATGCGCGCAGATGCACCACGAAGACCGGGCAGGCGTGAACGCCTTCATCCGCGGGATTGATCGCATAGGGAACAGTCGCTTACCGGCAGCGGTGATCATGTGCACGAATAGACTTGGCGCTCTTGATCCAGCAATAAGAAGACGTGCGGCGGACATCCTATCCTTTGATAGGCCAGACGAGGGGCAACGGCATGAGGTTCTCGCCGTTCCTCTCGGGCAGCTGGGTTTTTCGGACTCGCAGGTTGCCGCGGTAGCGGCAGCCACCGGCACCTTGAATGGCAGATCATACGGCTTTACCTTCTCCGATCTCACGCAACGCCTCTTGCCCACGATCGTGCTTGATGCCTACCCAGACCGGCCGGTCGACCCCGTTCGAGCGATAGAGATTGCCCGGACAATGATTCCGACGCCACCCTTTGTCGGGGGCCTATCATGACCACGTGGTCCCTCCCGCAACTTCTCGGTGCTTTGAACGACGATATGCAGCAACGACTGGGAACATGCCGAAAGAGCTTTGGCCATCCGGGGACGAAGGGGGACGCAAGCGAAAAAGTATGGCTTGACCTCCTACAGAAGTACCTCCCCATGCGGTATCAAGCGGAAAAGGCACATGTAGTCGATAGTCTGGGACAGTTCAGCGAGCAGATTGACATCGTTATTTTTGACCGGCAGTATTCCCCACTCATTTTTCATTTCGAGGGGCAGATCATTATTCCTGCTGAAAGTGTCTATGCCGTTTTTGAAGCCAAGCAAGTTGTCAATGCCGACCACATCAGCTATGCCCAAAAGAAAGTTGCAAGCGTCCGCCGGTTATATCGTACCAGCATGCCAATCCCGTTCGCGAATGGCACTTATCCAGCAAAACCTCCTATTCATATCTACGGTGGCCTATTGGCGTTGGAAAGCGACTGGAACCCGCCTCTCGGTCAACCATTGTTGGAGGCACTTAAGAGCTGTGAGGACGATGCGCGTCTTGATCTAGGATGCATTGCTACCTGCGGTTATTTTAGTTTTGAACGAGAGACAAGCGAGTATAAGATTGACGATGGAGGAAAGCCAGCCACGGCATTCTTGTTCAAATTGATATCGCAACTTCAGAATAGTGCGACCGTCCCCATGTTGAATGTCCAGGAGTACGCAAAGTGGCTGTAGAGCGAGAAGCGGAAGAAGGGGCATTTATTACGTAAGTGCAGTGCTGCTTTCTATTATGGGAGGACATTTCGTGAGACCACCAAGAAAAATCTTCATGGTCGAGGACCACTGTCCTGTCAGAGACCTTAATGTGTCGCTGACGGTTACAGAAGTATCTTTGCCGAGCGGACACGCGACGGCGGTATCTAAGAAAACCTGCTCTAACGTAGAGGCATGTCTTCGAGAGTACCAAGACCGCGGGGGCATAGTAGCGATAGAAGGATGTCTGCTGCGCTAGGTTACCACTCCTTGAAAGGAGGTAATGCGCGGTGTATGGTGGGTATTCCGGCGAAGTAGTATGACGACAGATCTGGTAGAACTGGTGCAATTTCTCTGATGTATCAGAACGTAGACAAGCGCTTCTGTAAGGGTTCAACAATGAAAATGACCGAAGAGTCTGGCAAAAGGCTGATAGCAAGTGCCTACGATTACCCTATTCCAGTAATCTGGCCCACGCTTCAGGCGAGACGATGGAGAACGAATAGTAACGCCACAGCTTTTATGCTCGATTGCGGCGAGGGCCCATTTGTAGTTACCGCAGCCCACGTCTATGAGTCTTATCAAGAGTGCCGGGTTCAATGCCAACATATCTGTCCGCAACTTGGCCCTCTGTGCTTTCCTATGGAGGACAGAGTAATTGGCTATCACGGGCGCTCAATCCTCGACATAGTGACTTTTCGCATAACCTCTCAAGAAGTCCACGATTTGAACGTTCATATGGGACGGCGCGTATTACAAGGGAGCAAGATGGGTTGGCCTCCATGGAAAGTTAAGGAGGACGAACAGGCACTTTTTGTCGGGATTCCTGGTCGTCAAAGAATAGACACCCCGGAGGAGTCAAGTTTTGGTCGCTTTGCCTTATTGTCGCCTGTATCATCAACGAATGAGAGACATTTCGGTTTCGGATTCGACCGATCAAAATGGGTCGATGCCATCGGTAAAGGTTTGCCACCTGAAAGATACGATCTGGGTGGAATTAGTGGTGCGCCTGTCATCATCATTGACGAACCAGAAGGGGATGATCCTTCATGGCATCTGGGAGGTGTCGCCTACGAGGCTATGCATGAAATGGCGGAAATCGTATATTGCCATCACGCATCGTTCATAAATGCCGATGGCACGTTGAATTGCCCGTAGTCAGCTTACAGTTTTCGTTGTCGTCGGACTATCTCAAAAAGCGAGAATCTCGTCTATCGTGACTACCCTATCCATCGGCCGCAAACTCACCAAAATTGCAAAAGGCGTACGGTCCAACGCAGCAAATCGGCGAGAAGAGGTATGGCTTGGAATGACGTCGGCAAGAAAGCCGAGCTTGGACCCGCTCGCTTAGAGCCTTCCAACTCCTTCTCCAGGCCCATCTTCTCTTCGGCTCGTCAACAATAGTCTTATAGCCTCCTCCAAAAGCTCATTGAGCGCCTTGCCTTCGTCTACCGCGAGATGCTTGAGCTGCCTAATCAACTCAGGGTCTATCCTGGTTGAGAAAACCTCCCTCTTCATGGACTTCTTCATCTGCGCGAGCCGGCTCCTCTTTTCATTCCTTCACAGTGTACCACAAGACCGAAAGATAGTCAGAAATATTACTTGACATCATGTTGCGCAAGAAAGTAAGATAGTAAGTTATCTTACAAATAAAGCAAGTATCATGGGGTCACACGAGCGTGGGCACCGAGGAGCCTCAAACTCCCCGGAAAGGAAGTGTGAAAATGAAAATTGCGCACAACGAGGGCGCAAAAGCGTGACTGGAGCGTGAGATGGAAGAAGAAAGAAAGACACTTGACCAACTGACCAAGGAAGACTACCAAAAAGCCCTCAGCGAGATTCAGGGGGCGCTGGCGGGGTGCGTGGGCGATCTCATCATCCTCGGCGGTTACCTTGATTCTGATGATTCGCTCGATTCCGAGAACACGCACTATGTGCTCATGGCGGCAAAGGATATCGTCCAGGTCGCCTCTCAGGCCGTGAAGAAGGCCCTCAGCTGTACATATCCAATGGTGTAAAAGAATCTTCCATGGATCATGCACCCAAGGAGGAAAAAGAAGAGGATTACGACGAAGCCTTTCTCAGAAAATCCAGGCAGAGATTCAACGTCTTGGCGTCTGCATGTTTAAGGAGAGACTCAATGGCCTTCGACGCCCGTTGCTTGGGTTCGAGCTCTGCGGGGAGTATCAGAAGCTCAAAGAGTTCCACGTCCAACCCCTTTGCTATCTTCTCCAGCGTGAGGATAGTAAGGTTTTTCTGCCCCCGCTCGATGGCGCTCACATACTTTGCGTTGATGCCGGCTCTTTCCCCCAACTGATCCTGGGTGATGCCGTTCTTCTCTCTGATGCTCTGTATCTTTCCGCCAAGCAGCGACAGGATGTCCATGTGATTCCTTTCTGTAAAACATACCAAAGGGCGCCAACGGTTGTAACCCTCCTATAAGTTTACAAATTATGTATATTCTCCTTATAAGTTGACATGTCTACCTTTAGGGTGTAAATAGAGTAGATGACTGCGCATAGGATGTCGCCGTTTGGCAATCAAGGGGAGCCGGTAATGGACTACGAGGGCATGACCAATGAGGAGCTTTACTTTCTTCTGAAAGAAAAGGCGCCGGCGGTGGCCGAGACTGCGAAGGGCGTCAACGATTCCAATAGAGAGACCGTGATTGCCTTCCTGACTCTTCTTTCGGACGGGACCCATTGGCCTTGACCGATTGGGTCTGCTCTGTCCGCAGCGCAATAGAGGAAGGCCCAAAGGAGACGAAATGAGAACCAACCTTCTCTCCGCATATTGCCCCGAGTGCGGCCATCGGAACAGCTACCGCACGGACAAAAAGGACCGGAAGAGGATTAGGGCGGAGAGCTGGCCGGGTCTGGTATGGCAATGCGAGAACTGCGGCAAGCAGTTCGAGCCGGACGTCAAGTGGATCAAGATCAGATTTGAGGATTGGTGCGGCTTCTGGCTCTATCATTACCGGTTCGACTGGAAGATCCTTGGCGTCGCCTTTCTCGCCTGTGGCCTCTTTGCGGCCGGCGGATTCTACTTCGCCTCTTACCTGCCGGAATGGTTCCTGACCCTGGCAGTGCTCGCCGTCTTCATAGCGGCAGGCGCCGGATTCCTTCTCCTCGGAGAGATCCCACACGCCTATCCTGTCTACGTGGTGAATGACAGGAGAAGGACCAGCCGTAGAACATCGAGAAAAAGAAGGGAATGGGCATGAAGACTCTGGAAGAAAAAATTGAGCTGTTGCAGAAGTCCCTTATAGAGGAGCGGTGGGAGACCCAGGATTCCATGGAGGACGCCGGTATGCGCATTTTGGGCCTGAGGCGGGAGATCCAACTGGCGCTCATCCAGATCAAGGAGAAAATGACGATCTACCTGGCCGTCATCCTGTTTGCCGTGGTCATCCTCATCAAGGCTCTGGCGCACGCGCTACAACGAGGATAGTCAACATATCCGGGCCAGAATTAGGGGCCGGTAGTTCCCGTGGTCCCCGATCAATCAGGCCCGGCCCCCGCTCACAATCCTACGAATTGTTCTTTACCCAGGCGCTCGTCGTCGCTATCACTCGCCTGCGTTGACGCCTGCCCACGAGCAGAGCGATGTCTGCTACTCGCATCGGTTGACGAGAATTATCGAAACCAAAGGTGCGAACGAGACGGATTCTTTTTGATTTTCATAGTGTTCAGGGGGTAGAATGAGGCATACATGGGGAACGAGAAAAGATTACCAGACCTGATAGCAAAGGGAAATGCCGAGAAAGCCCTGGATGGATCCGCCGAGGGAGAGGCATGCATCGCCCTTCCAAGAATCGACCTTCTTCGAGCTGGTCCAAAAGAAGGCTGTAGTCGGATTGCAGTCAACAGTCCGGGAACGGAAGACTATTAATGGCAAGGGGACTGGAAGAGCCAGGAGGGAATAGGACATATGACCTCTGATTTGGCGATCAACAAGGAATACAAAGCCTGGCTAACGGAGATAAAGCTCAGAATTCGTACCGTTCAGATCAAGGCCGCGGTATCGGTCAACTCAGAACTTCTGAGGTTCTATTGGGGGCTCGGCTCGGACATCGTAGCAAAACAAACGAACTTCAAATGGGGCGACGGTTTCCTCCCCCAGCTCGGCAGGGATCTGACGAGGGAATTCCCGGAAATGAAGGGATTCTCCAAAAGGAACCTTGAACTTGTGCGTCAGTGGTATCTGTTCTACAGCAAAGCAATAGTGCCGGCTCAATTTGCGAAACAGGCTGTTTCGCAAATATCAGACGAGCCATTTGGGCAACAGGTTGTTGCCCAAATTACGACCATCCCCTGGGGACATAACATCGCAATCATCGCGAAATGCAAGGATGTCGAAGAGGCTCTCTACTACGTGCAGAATACCCGAATGCACAACTGGAGCAGAAGCGTGCTCGTCCACCAGATCGAAAGTGGCCTCTATCAGCGAGAAGGGAGGTCGGTGAATAATTTCTCCGTGGCGCTCCCGAAGCCCCAGTCCGATCTGGCGAAGCAAACCCTCAAGGACCCGTACATCTTTGACTTCATGAACATGACCAGAGAGTATGACGAGCGTGACCTTGAGAATAGTCTCGTGGAGCACGTGACTCAGTTTCTGCTGGAGCTTGGCGCCGGATTTGCCTACGTCGGCAGGCAGGTCCGGATACAGGTCGGAGAAAGGGAGTTCTTCATCGACCTGCTCTTCTATCACACGAGGCTCCACTGCTATGTCGTCATCGAGCTGAAGACCGTTGAATTCGAGCCGGAGCACGCGGGGAAGCTGAACTTCTATATAAAAGCCATTGACAGCCAATGCCGCAAGGAGGGCGACCAGCCGACCATCGGCATTCTGCTCTGCAAGAACAAAGATAAACTGGTTGCCGAATATGCCCTGAGTGATATTCATAAGCCTATGGGTGTCTCGGAGTATCAGCTCACCCAGGCGTTGCCCGATGATCTGAAGCCAAGCTTGCCGAGCATTGAAGACATTGAAAGAGAACTTGAAGGCGAGTGGCCGTGAATTAAGGGGCGAGACCTTGTTTTGGCCAGTTTTGGAGGCTATTTCTTGACCTATCGCCGTCTGTGATCGTAGGGAAACATATGTGCAATAACCGCAAACGAATGTTGGGCCTCGTGCAGACCGTGTGCCCGTACTGCAAAAGGTAGCGAGTTGAATAAAAGTAAGCAGGAGTTCTGATGGCAAACAACGACACCACTAACAGCGACCTCGCCTATGCCGACACGCTCTGGAAGTCGGCCGACACCTTGCGCGGCCAGGTGGATGCCGCCGAGTACAAGCACGTCGTCCTCGGTCTGCTGTTCCTCAAGTACATTTCCGATTCGTTCGAGGCCCGTTGCGAGGAACTTAAGGCTGAGCTTACAAACGACGGCATAACAGGGAAGCAGCTCGAAGCGCTCCTCGAGAACCGTGATGAGTATACCGCGGAGCGGGTGTTCTGGGTGCCGCCGGAGGCCCGCTGGGCCAATCTGCAGAATCAGGCCACGCGGTCCGATATTGCCATACTCATCGACGACGCCATCCTCGCCGTCGAGCGCGACAACCCGAACCTCAAGGGCAAGCTCCCGCGTGATTATGCCCGCCGCGGCATCGAGCCCGTCAAACTCAAGGGTCTTATCGACCTGATCGCCGACATCGGTTTCAAGGGCAATCGCGCTAAGGCCCGTGACAGCCTCGGCCGAGTATATGAATACTTCCTCGGAAAGTTTGCCCAGGCGGAGGGCAAGCTGGGCGGCGAATTCTACACACCGCGCTGCATCGTGCGCCTCCTGGTCGAGATGCTCGAACCCGATGAGGGCCGGGTCTACGACCCGTGCTGCGGTTCCGGAGGTATGTTCGTGCAGTCCGAACGCTTTGTCGAGGCCCACGGAGGGCAGAAGACTGACATCTCCATCTTCGGTCAGGAGTCCAACCCTACCACCTGGCGGCTGGCACACATGAACCTCGCCATCCGCTCCATCGAGGCCAACCTTGGCAGCCAGCCCGCCGACACCTTCCTGCGCAACCTGCACCCGGACCTCAAGGCCGACTATATCCTCGCCAACCCTCCGTTCAACGTCTCCGACTGGTCCGGTAAGCTGCTGCAAGACGACGTCCGCTGGCGCTACGGCAAACCGCCGCTTGGCAACGCCAACTACGCCTGGATTCAGCACTTCATCCACCATATAGCCCCACCCAACGGGCGCGGTGGCGGCGTAGCCGGCTTCGTCATGGCCAACGGCTCGCTCTCCTCCGGCTCCGGTGGTGAGGGCGAAATCCGCCAACGCATTGTCGAGTCCGACCTGGTGGATGCCATCGTCGCCCTGCCTGCGCAGCTTTTCTTCACCACCGGTATCCCCGTCTGCCTTTGGTTTCTTAGCCGGGACAAGACAGGCAAGAACCTAAAGAACGGCTGTCCCAATCGTCCCGACGGCCGAAAGGGCGAAACGCTCTTTATCGACGCCCGCACGCTCGGCACGATGCAGACGCGTACCCTGAGGGTGCTCACCGGCGGCGACGGTGGCGAGACGCTGCTGGCTGACGGCGTGGGAGACCCCAAGCCCGATTCCGACATCGGGCGCATCGTCTACGCCTTCCGCCAGTGGCGTGGCGAGCCCAAGCCCGCATGGTGGGACGAAACGCAGCACGGCGAATGGGTCTACCGCGATATTCCCGGCTTCTGCAAGGCCGCCAATGTTAAAGAGATCAAAAAAAACGGCTTCGTGCTCACCCCCGGCCGCTACGTCGGCGCCCAGGAACAGGAGGACGACGGGGAACCGTTTGCGGAGAAGTACCCCCGTTTGCTGGCGGAATTAGAGGGGTGCTTCGCTGAAGGGGAGCGGTTGACCGCCTGGGTTAGGCAGCAGCTTTCTCTGGTCCCACGAGTTGGATGCGATGATGTCCGCTGACTGGCCGCGGCGACCGGTTGCTGAGTTACAGGATAATGGACTGCTACTCGTCGAGGACGGGAATCACGGAGAATACCGTCCGAGAAGCGAAGAATTTGGTGAAGGTGCCTACGCGTTTGTTCGTGCGGCAGACATGAGCGATGGACGTGTTCTCTTCGATTCGGCACAGAGAATCAATGATGTGGCCTTCACGCGGATTCGGAAGGGAGTGGGGCGAGGGGGCGATGTCCTGTTCTCGCACAAAGGTACCGTCGGCAAGCTTGCGATGGTGCCGCTCGACGCACCCCCTTTCGTCTGCTCACCTCAGACTACATTTTGGCGGACTCTAGATGAGCGACGCCTTGATCGGTGCTACCTGTACTATTTCATGCGCTCCAAAGAGTTCACTGAGCAGTGGATGGCCCGCAAGGGCGAAACTGATATGGCCGACTACGTCAGCCTCACAGCCCAACGGCAGCTAAACATTGCGTTGCCAGCTATCGACACCCAACGGGCCATCGCCGGTGTGCTCGGCGCACTCGACGACAAGATCGAGCAGAACCGGCGTACGGCGCGGGCGCTTGAGCGGCTGGCGCGGGCGATCTTCCGGGCGTGGTTCGTGGACTTTGAGCCCGTCAAGGCCAAGGCCGCCGGCGCAACATCGTTCCCCTCCATGCCCCAGGCTGTCTTCAACACGCTGCCCACCCGCTTCGCGGATTCCAAAATAGGCCCTTTTCCTGAAGGGTGGACAACAAAAAAAATAGGGGACCTCATCGAGTTGGCTTACGGTAAACCATTGAAGGCCGATCAAAGAGTGCCGGGTCCGTTTCCAGTATTTGGGGCCAACGGCATGATCGGCTGGCATGAGCAACCTTTGGTAGGTGAGCCCGGGATCGTGATTGGACGTAAAGGTAACCCAGGAACCGTCGAATGGTCTGATAGACCATTCTTTCCTATAGACACCACCTTCTATGTCGTACGGCTGGGGAAGCATCCTCTGACGTGGCTGTTCTATGAGCTTCAAAAGCAGAATCTCGGAAGGCTCACGGCCGACTCTGCAGTTCCAGGGCTAAATCGGAATGCGGCGTACAGCATTCAATTGGTAGTGGCACCGAGGGACGTGCTTCTTCAATTCGACCAGATCATTTCTCCACTCTGGGCGCTTAGAAGTTGGCTACGCGATGAGTCAGTAAAGCTCGCGGAGATACGGAACTACCTGCTGCCGAAGCTGCTATCCGGCGAGGTGCGAGTTGATGTTTCTCAATCGGAGGCTCTGGCATGACGCGACAGCTCAAACCTTGGGCATATGGGCCGTTCGAGGTTCTCCTCCACGCCGAGACGCACTACCGCTCCGGCGAGGACCTCGACCGGCGCATCGCCATGATTGGCTTCGACAACGCAATTGAAGTGGCGATTACGACTTATCTAAGCCTGCACCCTATACAACGGGGGAACCGAACTTATAAGAGGGACGATGTGGAGAAGTGGCTGTACAACTATCACACCAAGGTGGAGTTCTTCTTCATTGAGTGTGGATCACGTAGCGTCACGGTGACCGCTAAGCACGATGAGATTGTATGGTTTCACGAGGTTCGCAATGGGCAGTACCACATTGGCGGCGCGACTGTGCCGCAGCGGCGAGAGCTCGACGGCGTGCGAGCAGCCGCGGTGGAAGTATTCTCGGTTCTTTTCGATGAGCCGGATCCTTCATCACTGCTCGACGAGTACATCGCCGCTATGAGTCCTTTATCGCCGCCACAGCGGAGCAAAAAGCACGACCGCTTGATAGACAATGAATTCGAAATGGTCGAAGTGTGTGGGCAGATGGCATACACAAGCGAGATTCTCTACGCACTCGATCCGAACCGATATCGGGAGGTGGCGTTGGAACTCCAGACTGGCACCGCTCTGCCTAAGGACGAGGCAACTTCCTCATGAGCACGACACAGCCTACGGAGAAGCTGGTTGAAGATGTAGCCATGGTTTACTTCCAGGAACTGGAAGTGCCGTCTCGGCAAGGCGTGGAGATCGACGACGCAGGCGAGCGAGGTGGTTCTGCTTCATTCCTTCTGCCTGGACGAATCGGCGCGACCTTGCTACGACTAAACCCATCGCTCCCGCACGAAGTGTGCGAACAGGTCATCCGCACCCTGTCGCGCCCCCCGCACCCGACGCTCATCCAGAACAACCGCTGGTTTCACACGCTGCTGACCGATGGCGTGGAGGTGGAGTACCGCGACAGCACAAGCGGCGAAACTCGCGGAGGGCGGGCGCGCCTGATCGACTACGCCAACCCACGGCAGAACGACCTGCTGGTGGTGCGGCAACTGACCGTCACTGGACCTTCCGGCAAGTTCATCCGGCCCGATATGACGATGTTCCTCAATGGTCTGCCGGTCGCGGTGATCGAGCTGAAGGACCCGTCCGATACCGGCGCAGACTTAAACGTCGCGATTGGCCAACTTGGGCGCTACATGCATACCGCCCCCGATCTTTTCGTGCCCAACCTGCTGCTTGTCGTTTCCGACGGCCTGCTGACCCGCGTCGGCTCCATTACCAGCGGACCCGCCCGCTTCATGCCGTGGCGACCGGCCGAGGGCGGCCAGCCGACACTGGAAGCACTAATTCGCGGTTTGTTCGAGCCTTCGCTACTGACAGACTATCTTAGGACCTGTGTTACCTTCGAGGAGGATGAGCGCGGCGAAATTGCCAAGAAGATCGCCGGCTACCACCAGTTCCGCGCCGTGCGCAAGACCCGCGCCAGCGTGCTCGCGCATCTTAAGGCCCCTATCGGTAGCGGCGACGGACGTGGCGGTGTGGTTTGGCACACGCAGGGTTCGGGCAAGTCGTTGACCATGCTGATGCTTGCCGGCGCCCTGGTACGCGAGCCGGTGATGGCGAACCCGACCATCGTCATGATCACCGACCGTAACGATCTCGATGACCAGCTCTTCGGCACCTTTGCTGTCGGTCGTGCACTGCTGCGGCAGGCGCCGATCCAGGCCGAGAGCCGTAAACACCTCAAGGAACTGCTCGACCGCGCCGCCGGCGGAGTGGTGTTCACCACCATCTACAAGTTCACCGAGGAGCACGGCGCGATCTCCGAGCGGGCGAATATGGTGGTGATGGCTGACGAGGCGCACCGCAGCCAGTACGGGTTCGTAGAGGGTGGCGCGCGCTGGATGCGCGAGGCGCTGCCGAACGCAACTTTTGTTGGCTTCACCGGCACGCCACTGGAACGTGACGATAAGAACACCATTCACGTCTTCGGCGAGTATTCGGATGTGTACGACATTCGCCAGGCGGTGGAGGACGGGGCGACCAAGCCGCTGTATTACGAATCACGCATCGTGAAGCTGACGGTGGACGACGCCGGGGCGACCGCAGCTGAAGCGGAATTGAAGCAGGCAGCAAAGGCTGATGCCTCCGGCGAGGAAGTCGCGGATCAAATTCGCATTCCACTGGAGACCCTGGTCGGCGCGCCGGAACGGGTGGAACGCTTGGCTGCGTTCATCGTTGAGCATTGGGAGAAGCGCCGTGCCGCGATGGAAGGCAAGGCGATGATCGTCACCATGAGCCGCGACATTGCCGCGCGGCTGTATGAGGCGATCAAGGCCCTGCGGCCGGACTGGCACGACTCCGACGACGAGCGCGGGATGATGAAGGTTGTCGTCACCAGCAGCGGCGATGACCCGGAGCCCTTGCGCAGCCATATGCGCACCAAGGCCGCGCGCAAGCGACTGGCGGAGCGGTTCAAGAATCCGGATGACGACTTTCGGCTCGTAATTGTGTGCGATATGTGGCTGACGGGTTTCGATTGCCCGCCAGCTCATACGATGTACCTGGACAAGCCGCTGGCCGGTCACAACCTGATGCAGGCCATCGCCCGTGTAAACCGGGTGTATGGCGAAAAACCTGGGGGCCTGATCGTGGACCTGCTCGGGCTTGCCGATCAGTTGGCGGACGCACTCGCCACCTACACCCAGGCGGGCGGGACCGGCAAGGCGGTAAGGCAGGTTCAGGACGAAGCCGTGCCAGCCATGCTGGCGGCGTTCGAAAAGCTGCGTTCGTTCTTCCACGGTTGCGCCTATGAGGCTGCATTCAAGGCCGATCCACAAACAGTGATGGGCGTGTACCTTGTGGCGATTGATCACGTCTTCGCACAGCATGACGGCTGGAAGCGCCTTCGCGCACTGGTAAAGGAACTGTCGGCGGCGTTCGCTCTCTCAGTGCCACGCCCCGAGACCGAGGACGTGGTCGAGCATCTGGCTTTCTTCCAGCGCGTAGCCGCGATGATCCGCAAGCGACTGGAGGACGAATCGGACGGGACGGCGAAGGCACGCCAGAGGGACGTGGACGCGGCGGTGCGGCAGGTGATTGGCGGGGCGGTCGACGCGGATGAGGTCATCGACCTGTTCGCCGCAGCGGGGCTCGACGAGGCTCGCCTCGATATCCTGAGCGAGGAATTCTTGCAAAGGGTTGCGGCCCTGGAGCAGAAGAATCTTGCTTTGGAGACGCTGCGGAAACTGCTTGCCGACCAGATCCGCGTGACGGAGCGGACGAACATCGTCCAGAGCAAAAAATTTCGTGAGGCGCTTGAAGACGCGATGCTGCGCTACACGAACAAGGCGATCACCACAGCCGAGATGATCTCGCGACTCTTGGACCTCGCTAAAGATCTGCGTGATGCCCAGCGGCACGGCGAGGAACTGGGTTTGAGCAGCGAAGAAACGGCTTTCTATGACGCCCTTGCTGAGAACGGGTCAGCCAAAGAGGTCATGAAGAGTGACACCCTCCGGCTCATGGCCCGGGAGCTTACGGAGATGGTGAAGAAGATGCCAAAACTCGACTGGGCCCAGCGCGAGTCAGTGCGGGCTGGGCTACGACGTAATGTTCGCCGCCTGCTGGCCAGGTACGGCTACCCACCCGACCTCGCGGAAGACGCCACGCAACTCGTGCTGCGCCAGGCGGAATTATCAACGGAGAACCTTGAGTAGGAGGCCTTGAGGAATCAGCGGTGGGGGCCTAAAGGAATCCTTCCTCCTAAACACTTGGATATCAACGGATGAGCGAGCCATTACTCACCTGCCCAGACTGTAACTCCAGCAACTTGGACATCTCAATAGAAGATGAAGAAATGATCTTTCGTTGCGAGGACTGCGGCTGGCGGAAGAATGAGAGGAACTACTTTTATCTTGATGCATGGGATGTGGTAATACGCCAAGCTTTGGCTCCGGTCGATATTTTGGACTCGCTCCTGACTGACAATGACATAATCGAGTTTCTGAAGCCAAGACTCAAGGGGGTATCATATCTTTCGAACTATAAGGATATGTCAGACGAGCATCTGCGCGGGGAAGTCGGTACCGCCCACCACATTTATCTGAGGCAAATGGTGGTTCTGGCAGTGAGTTACATGGAGCTGATCTTGAAAAAGTTCTTCAAATGCCTGTTTATCGCCCAGCCCCGACGCATGCACGCCTATCTGTCCGAGCAGCGGGGGAAGGCAGTGGTATCTCTAAGAGAGATCTTGAGAGCACCTACGAAAGAAGAACTTATCATGAGCTTAGTGGAACAAGCTGCGACAATCGCTATTGGCCCCAGATTTGATAAGGTTATAGACAAGATCGTCAGAGAATGCCACATAGACCTTGACAGACCTTTCGTTGAAGATGTCCGGGCTCTGATTGAATTGAGAAACCGCATTATCCATGAAGATTCTGGCGAAGAAGAAATAGGCATCTCGCAGGTCCGTAACGGTTTTGGCCTCCTCTTGTACCTTTTGTATGTTTTGGGATGCGCTGCCAAAAAGTATCAGATTCCATACCGGGACGACTTCGGTTTCTTGGACGAGTTTCAGAAGCAACTACGGCACAATTGAAACGCTGGAGGAAAAAAGGGAGGAATTCTTCAATGGGAGATTCGGCTTTTTGACTCCAAATAGCCCTCGCTGTCGCACTACAGGCTCGTTCCCTCGTTCATGATCTCCATGTACTCCCGGTATCGGAATATCTTGCTTCGGCGCCGACCGGTTATCTCGTTCACGATCCCCGATTCAGCGAGGGCTTGCACAGCCTTTGTTACTGTAGGTATGGAAAGATGGGTCTCCTCCGCAAGGGTTGCAAGAGTAGCAACAGGCCGCTTCTGGAGAACCTGATGGACCTGCATCGAGGACCCGCCTATGCGTCCGAGGAGCTGAATATGCTCACGGTCACGTGCAAACATCTCCGCAAGGCGCCGTGCGGTGTCGACAGCGTTCTCCGCCGTCTCGTAAACGCCTTCGGCGAAGAATTGAAGCCAGACTTCCCAGTCGCCTTCGGTCCTTATGGCATCGAGAATCTCATAGTATCGGGCCCGGTGAGTCTTAAAATAAAGGCTGAGGTATAGGAGCGGCTCTCCCAAGACCCCTTCAAGGCAGAGCAGGAGGGGTATGAGCAACCTTCCTACCCTCCCATTGCCGTCGAGGAAGGGATGAATAGTCTCGAACTGGGCGTGGGCCAGCGCCGCTTTGATGAGAAGGGGAGATCTCTCCGGCTTATCGTGAAGGAATAACTCCAGGTCGGACATGGCATCGGCCACACGTTCTGACGGAGGAGGAACAAACCGGGCGTTTCCAGGCCGCGTGCCCCCGATCCAGTTCTGCGATCGTCGGAATTCACCCGGCGATTTTTCGCTTCCCCGTCCTTCGCGGAGGAGTATGCCATGGATTTCCCTTATCAATCGGTTCGACAGGGGGAAACCCTCCCTACATCGGGAAAGACCGTGCTCAAGAGCAGCTACATAGTTTGAGACCTCGCTCACGTCCACGAGAGGGACGCCAGGGGCTTCCTCCAGCTCGAAGAGCAGAAGGTCGGAAAGGGAGGATTGCGTGCCCTCGATCTGCGATGACAGCACAGCCTCCTTGCGAATATACATGTAGAGGAAGAGGCGGGTGTCGGGAACGAGAGCCGTGATGCCGTCGAGGCGGCCGAGGGCAAGAAGGGCCCGGTCGAGAGCATCCCGCAAAACACCGCCGATCACGAGAGACGGAGCGGGTGGAAGCGGGCGGGGGACGAAGGCCCTGACCGGCTCGTCCCCTACTGTTGAAATAACAACATAGTCGCCTGTCGGTCCGCGGCGCACGTTGCCCCCTTATTAAACTTCCTTGCATAGTCTACAGCGTTATTAAACGATATGCAATCAACCTTTAATAATGATCCCAGCCTGCCCCGGCACCCCGGTTTTTCTCACCGCGTAGGCTGTCTTTCAGCACTCGTTCTTAACCGTGTGACGGCCCTATCACCATCGCGGCGACACAGGCCGTGCAATTTCTTCTTGCCCTTTGGGAATCCTAATCGCCTGTTATCCGCGGCACGCAGCTTCCTTTCCTTACCAAACTTTCTTGGATACTCCATAATCTTATCAGTCCAGTAAGTGGCAACGGTACTGGTTGTGTGAGAAATGTTTCTTGACATACGAGCAATATTGTGATAGTATTGAGTAACGTTGCATAACGAGGTGACCGGTGGACAGTATCGGTAGTGCAGGCACGGCTGAATTAGGGCGTTATCTGATACAGGTGCGGGAGAGAGCTGGAATCAAACAGGCGGAATTGGCCCGTAAGACGTCTTGGAGCGCGGCTGTCCTGTCACGAATAGAGACAGGTGATCGTGCCCTCGCCAAAGATGAACTTCAGACCATTCTTGAAGCAATAGGAACCCAAGAAGCTCTTCATCTTTTGGAGATTATCGACAGAGACTGGTCGATCATTCCCCGGCCGCCCCTCGACGACCCTGACCAGGACTTACTGTGGTCAGCGGAGGAAGTGGCTAAACAGCTGGCAGAGCTTTGCGAGCGTCCAGATATCTCGCATGCTTTCGAGCGTCGTTTGTCTGAATATATAGCCGAGATTCGGAATGTGGCAGGATTGCTTCTGAAACGGGAGCACCAACTTGCTTTTATCGGTAGCATTGGTGTCGGGAAATCGTCGGCCATTTGTCGTCTAACCGGTCTTGAGATACCCCCACAGGATGGAGGTCCACCCGTTCCGGTGCTGGAGATCGGAGCAGGTGGTGTTACCTTTTGTGAAGTGTATTTGAGGATCGGCCCGAGCTATGGGTTGTTGATTGAGCCTTCCACCGAAGGCGAGATTCGTGCGAATGTGACAGATTTTGCTGAGCATATCTTGAGGGGCGACCTCCTTGCGGAAAGTGCATATGCTCAAGGCACTGATGAAGAGCCCCAAGGTATATCTAAGGAAATTGAACGCGCAGTGCGCAATATGGCAGGGCTTAAGATTCGTCGCGAGAAAGCATCTGATGGGAAGGTTGTACGAAGCGATGAAGCCAAGGAGCTGGCTAAGCAGTTTCGCTCTGTCAAGGAGATGGCAGTGGAGGTCCTTGCGCGGATGGAACTGCATAGACGCGACCGACGGGACATATGGTATGACACTAGCTGTGGCAAAGCGCCCTTAGTCTGGCTAAAGGAAATCTTCGAGTTGGTGAACAATGGCCGTCATCCGGAGTTCACCTTTCCGAAACGGATAGAACTTATTGCGCCCCTCCAGCCCCTAGGAGCTCCGTGGCTATCTGTACCCATCATCGATACGAAAGGTATTGACCGAACTGTCGCACGCCCGGACCTTGAGCATTATCTGGATGATCCCCATACGCTTGTTGTTCTCTGCTCAGCCTTCAACAATGCCCCGGCTGCTGAATCCCGACTCCTCATCGAGCGGGCCAAAGAAGCGGGAATACCGCATCTTGATTTGAATGCGTGTTTTCTGATATTGCCACGACCCAATGAAGCCTTGGCGGTCAAGGATGAATCGGGAATTCGCGTCGGGAGCACGGAAGAGGGATATGACTTGAAGGGTGAACAGGTCTTGATGGCTCTGGAGTCCCTCGGACCGTATCGGTTTTCCGTCGGGTTCTACAATGCATTTCAGGACGAACCTGACCAGTTGCGCGAATTCCTCGTGGGGCAGCTTGGCAGAGTTCGGCAGTCATTCCGAGATAGGCTTCAACTAATTATCACGAACGCGGAGTCGCTCCTGCTGAATCACGAGCGGGAGGAAGTCCAAGCAGTGCTTCGTTCCGCAGCGGGTATGTTTAAGAGCTGGATTACGCAGAACAATTCTGTCCTTACAAAAGATGTTCACGTTCAGGACAGTCTTATGGGACAGATGACTAATGTTCATCCCGCTACAGTTCACGCGGCGGTGAGGCGCGAAGGGGAATGGCTAAACTTGAGCTACTTACATCACCTAGGCTACGGGGCTCGACGAATAGCAGCGCTATCACTGGATGAAATGGTAAACGGGTTTTCGAAACTCTGCAAAACTCTTATGGGTAATCCCGATTTCGAGAAAGCTGGCGATCTCATTCAACAGGCTGAGCGTGTCCTCAGAAACTCATATGAAGAGCTTCTCAGAAAACTGCAGCTTATGGGTCAAACATCATTCCGCGACGAGTTGAAGTCGGACCGGATATACTGGGACGACTGTGAGAAGGAATGGGGGCAGGGTCCGGGCTACAGAAATCGAATCGTAGATCGTAGCGCAACCTGGTTTAGGGAAGAAAAGAGAACCGAAATAGAAGAAGAATTGCGCTTGTTCATAAGACGTGAATGGAGTCAGGCTCTTGAAAGAGTGGCGGCTTTGTTCGAGAATGAACAGTAGCTCCTGTGATGCCCGAGGAGCGCCGATTACCGAACAGTTGCGTTGGCTAGTACCTAAGTATGAAAAGGAAGGTGAATGATGGCAGAAACCGAAACCAAAAAACCGCGCATTCCCCTATGCCATCTTTCAGTCCGAGTTCCCTGGCATGACGCGGGCTGGGATGGCACCGTGTGTCGTTCACCCCGTCTGAATTCGAGCTGTTTGGCGTTGAATCGTATCGGGGCGGCAAAGGATGATGCTGTCGAAAAGGGTTACGCTGGATGGCGCCTTGACGACGTCCCTCGCGACGATGCCCCGCCATGCTTCGCCGAACGAGTGAATTTCCTCTCGCCAAAGCCCCAAAATAGGCGTGCTCGTCATGCCTATTCAAGAACAAGCGAGCACCACAAGCACATTGTCGACACCATTTTCAAGCATCCCGCTTTCTCGGCCGCGGCAACGCCGTTCGGCTGGCTCTTAAAAGAAAGAGTGTGGGGTGAAGAATGGAGGAAAGGCAGAATCGACGACCAATCGCTCGTCGAGCGTTTCGGCATCGACGCCCTTCCTGAATATGAGCCGGAAGAACCGGAATGGCTCCGCTATAGGCCTTGGATACAGGGACACCGCAATCAGGAGGCTTTGCTGAACGCCTTCTTCGGAGCGTTACGACCGCAGCGCAGCCTGATTTTTGTCTACGCAAAGCGCACACCCCTCATCGACGATGATCAATGGATGATCGTCGGCGTAGGTCGTATCACTTCTATAGGCAAGCTTCAGGAATGGGATTATGACCCGCCAAAGCACACGGGTATCCGTTCTTATCTTTGGGAACGCTCGGTATGCCATAGTATCCGCCCAGATGGCGGCGATGGGATTCTGCTTCCATACCACGAGCTTCTGGCCCGATGCGAGAACAATGTCGATTTGGACCCTCGGGATTGCATAGCGTTTGTACCGGAGGAGTATCGTAGCGAATTCTCTTACGCCAGCGAACACGTTACACCAAGCAGCGCGATCGCCGCCCTACTATCGGTGAAAGAGGCCCTTGCCACTTACAACGAACGATTCGGGGGAGAATGGACCGAACAGCTGAAGTGGGTCGATCAACGCCTCGGGGAGCTGTGGCTTTTGCGAGGACCTTATCCAGGCCTTGGCTCTATCTTGTGCGCGGTGGGGGTTCAGTACGGGTATCAGCTTGCTTACTATTGTTGGGAAAAAGCCGGGGAGAATGGTGACCCATGGACTGTTCTCGGGTCCTTGGTCGAGAACCCGAACGAGCTGCCAGGAGACCTGAAGACTCAAATCACGGGATTCAGCGACACATGGAGATATCTGGAAAGCACGCGCGGAGAGAAGCGCTTGGCGCTTGCGAAGTTATTGGCGCGCTTCAATATCACCTACGATCAGGCGGCCCGATGGTGGGATCAGGCCGCCCGGAACGAGGCCGAGCTGCGGATCGGAGGCGAGGAAGTAAGCGATCCCGCAATCCTCAAGAACCCCTATATGATCTACGAATGCGACCGTTTGCAGTCGGAGCCCATCGCTTTCCGCACAGTCGATCAGGGGGCTTTCCCCGAAAAAGACATCGCGAACGCTCATCCGATACCTGTGCCGTCTGCGATGACGGGGCCTGTGGATGGTCGGCGCTTGCGCGCGGCGACTGCGGCGATATTGGAACAAGCGGTGTACGACGGCCATACCCTCCTACCACGAGAAGATGTCATTTCCCGGCTGCGGAAACTTAGCTTGAGTCCAGCGCTGCCGGCAACAGAAGACCAGTATGAGATTCATAAAGAGAGACTTACGCCCGTTGTTGCTTGCTGCGACTTAGAGAACGGCAAACCGGCCTTCCAACTCGATCGGCTTGCTGTAACACGCGACGTTATCCAGTCTACAGTAGAGAAACGGGTGAAAAAAGGGAGACGTCTGGAAGTGGATGTTAACTGGCGAGCGGAGCTGGATCGCGAGTTCAGGGACACTCCGGCACCGAAGGGGTCCCTCGAGGACCGGGGTCGCGCGGAAAAGGCGGCCGCCTTGCATGAGTTGGCTTCCTCTAGGTTCTCTGTGCTGATCGGCGCGGCCGGCACCGGCAAAACGACGTTGCTGAAGTTTCTATGCCGTGCGGTCCGCATCCAACAACGGGGGATTTTGCTTTTAGCGCCGACCGGAAAGGCGCGTGTGCGCCTGCAACAAGCAACGGAATTGGAGGCGCGTACAATCGCACAATTCTTGCGCCCTCAGCGATACCGCGAAGCTACCCAGACTTATAGAGTAATCGGCGACAAAGAACGGATTTCTAGTTATAAGACTGTGATTGTCGATGAAGCATCTATGCTGACCGAAGAGCAACTGGCAGCCTTGTTGGACGCTTTAAGCGGACCCGATCGCATCATACTTGTAGGCGATCCCAGTCAGCTTCCGCCCATTGGGGCTGGACGTCCATTCATTGATATTGTCAAGTTCCTGCGACCGGCGACGTTCCCGACCAAGGGGCCGCGAGTGTCAGCCAGCTATGCGGAACTCACGATCGGCAGCCGACAAAAGGGTGCCAACCGCCACGATCTAGAACTCGCGGAATTGTTCAGCGGCCGTCCTACCGGACCAGCTGCGGACGAAATTATCTCCAGGCTCAACGAAGGCAATTGCGGAAAGCATCTGCGCGTCTGCACCTGGACTTCTCCGTCACAGTTGACATCTCTTATTGCAAAAGTCGTCGCAGAGGAACTTAATGTCGATCCGAACGATCTTGAAAACTCCTTTGCGCTCCGTGCCCTGGGGGGCGTAGAAGGACAAGACGGTTACGTCTATTTTAATTTCTGGTCTTCCGGTCCAGCGGCCGACCGATGGCAAGTGCTGTCACCCGTAAAGGGCGAAGCGGTAGGGACCATCAGCTTGAACCGTCTTATCCAAACTGATTTTCGGGGAGAGACCCGCAAGCGTGCGGAACGCCAGGATAGGAGATATGCCAAAGTTGCCGCCCCGATGGGCGCCGAGGGAATCATATACGGAGATAAGATCATAAATGTCGGAAATCACCGCAGAACATCAGTGTTTCCGGAGACAAACAACGAAGGCAAGGAACCGATGTGCTATGTCGCCAACGGAGAGATCGGAATCGTCACAGGCCCTTTCAAGAAGAAAGGTAGCAAGATCAGCCTGGATAACGTCAGAATAACATTATCATCCCAACCGGGCTTCCAGTATACCTATTGGCCCAAGGACCTGGACGAAGATGGCAGATTGCTCGAACTCGCTTACGTCCTGACGGTTCATAAAGCCCAGGGCAGCGAGTTCGACAAAGTGTTTGTGGTGCTGCCCTATCCGTCTCGGATGCTTTCGCGAGAGTTGCTATACACAGCGTTAACCAGGCAGAATTCGCGTCTCATTATCTTTTGTCAGGGAGAGGCTCACAACCTCCTCGATTATCGGCATCTCTCTGATGCTGCCGGTCGCCTAACCAATCTTTTCGAGGCCCCTGACCCTGTTCGGGTCGGCCAGCGTCTTTACGACAATAAGCATATTCATCGATCCCGTCGGGGCGAGTTGATGATTTCGAAATCTGAGGTCATCATCGCAAACGAGCTCGCTTCCGCTGGGATTCTCTATGAATATGAACGGCGATTTGTCGGAAAAGATGGAACCCCGAGATACCCTGACTTCACAATCGAGGACGCCGACACTGGTATCACCTGGTATTGGGAGCATCTTGGAATGCTCGGCGACGAGGAATACGAAAGGAAATGGAAGGCAAAGCTCAAATGGTATAGGGAAAATGGGATCGCTCTAGACGAAGAAGGGGGTGGTTCCAGCGGCATTCTGCTTACATCTACCGAGACTGCTGGCATCGATTATGGCCAAATCAAACGTTTCATAGATAAAATCAAGAACGGCAACTAGCAATGACGAACTGTGGTCCCGCGCCCCGGCAAAACCCAGGAAAAGAGCGAGCTGCAGTCTCCGTTTAGGGAAAACTATTAGCAAGACGCTTTCCTTCCGTAGTTCGCCTCGTAGCCCCGGCGCCACGGGCAAGGAAGGGTGTTCTCGGGTCACTTCTTCACCCGGCCCGGAGTTTCTAGCCTCCGCCCTCCCGGTACGGCATGAACGGATAGATCGGACAGGACTTGTTACCACAGTCTGTCTTTCCATCGGTGTAGCCGCACATGCAGCTATAGCAGTTGGCAAGGACTGCCTGGCCGGTCGTGATACGCTCGCCTCTCAGATACTTCATGTACTCTTTCTTCCCTCTTGCGAGAGACCAGGTGCTCACTATGGTCCCGACTGGACGGATGAAGAATTGACTCGATGTTCACCCAGGTCGCTTTGAAGTGGGTTGCCTACTCAAAGACGGAGGAGGTACCGAGGGCACTCACCACACTATCATGCACCCCAAGGGCTTCGGATTTCTCAGGGAGTACGCTAAGTACCTTACGTACTTAGCAAAGTACGTCTCTAAAAGCCCACGATCGTGGGAGAGGGTATAGGGCGCTTCTGGGGCACCATAGGGGTGGTCGAGCAGGCGGAAGGGGAGGAACAGAAGATCAGCGATGGGGTGACCGTCCGACTGAAGCGATTCCTTCGGCGATACCTGCACAGTACGCAAAAGCGTAAGGAAAGGCTGAAAGACGGGTCGGTGGCGCTGGTGCCTGTTGAACGTTTGAGATTGTGCCATTCACCGCGGTAAGCTTCTTTTTAGTCAGATCGGCCGGCACGTGACAAGCATCACTCCAGGGGATGGCTCCTTGTTGAAGTCACGATTCAGGCAATTAAACTAATTTATCCGTGGTCTTTGAAACATCATTGCCGGACCTTGCCTTGCAGTTCCTTCAGTCTTTGCCGGTGTGTCCTGACAAGATCCGCCCGGCCAGTCCGTTCTTGGTACTTGATCGCCTCCTGCATCTCGCGGACTGCTGAGTTCAAGTCCAGATAGTAGCATTCAAATACATAAGACAGACCCAGATGAGCGACTGCCTTGGTTGCAGGTTGGCTAGTAATGGCGATACTACGCTGATAGTAGGATTCTGATTCCTGCCAATGCTCACCTCGCCTGTACACATTTCCGAGGGTGTTCAACACCTGCGCTCGTCCATAATCATCTCTCAGAACCTCCAAGATGCTGAGGCTCTCATTAAGGCAGTCTACGCCTTTTTGGAATCGTCGATTGCCGAGAAGGTTGCCCAAGCTATGAAGTACGATCGCACGACTTTGCTGGTTCTTCATCTCTCCAAATATGTCCAGGCTTTGACGAAGATACTGCTCCGCCTCCTTTCGGTCACTTCGAGCCAGGAGATTGCCGAGGCTGAGCAACACGGTTGCTTCATGATGTCTATCCCCAATATCCCGTCCGATCTCGAGACTTTCATTAAGGTACCGCCGGGCTTCAACGAACCGCGATGG
>Ga0326728_10007940_pt1 | contig 26742 bp, 25 predicted proteins | sample MB3enrmetagenome_FD_207602 | JGI IMG/M metagenome (GOLD analysis project Ga0326728, IMG submission 207602) | Lab enriched peat soil microbial communities from McLean, Ithaca, NY, United States - MB31MN | ecosystem: Environmental > Terrestrial > Soil > Wetlands > Peat | place: USA: New York...
GCGGACTCGGGGATGTCGCGCTCGAGCCTAGGCGAACGTCGGGCCGCCCTCTCGCGTCGGCCGCGGACGACGCCTCTGTCATGCCGTGCGAATCGTCGAACGTGACCTGGACCACCTGATCCTTCTCGCCCTCGCGCACGAGGGCCCGCCGTTCGATGCGTCGCCCTTGCGGCCCCTCGAAGACGAATGTGCGCTCGCCGGGATTGAGCTCGATCGCTCGCCCGTCGAGCTTCCTTGTGAGCACCTGCTTGTCGACGGAGACCGTGACGGCCGTGACGTCGCGTCCGCGCGCGTCCTTGGCCAGCAGAACGACCGACGGGACGCGTCGCTCGAGATCGGATAGCCACTGCGTGCAGTCCTTGATCATCCACGCCTGACACGAAGTGCCCGCGCACGTGCGCAAGCTCTCGCGGGCCTCGATGAGCTTGTCCGCATCGGATCCGTGAACGAGAAGGTCGGCGCGTTCGTAGGCCGCGTTGCACGTGGCCTTGTCCTGCGCCACGGCCCGCGGGCTCACCGCCATCATTGTTGCGGCGACCGCCATTGCACGACGCGGACACCGAGTTCTTGTTCGTGCCGTCGAACGCGCTGGCGCGCTCAGCATCCCGGCTTGACCTTTCGCCCGCGCGTCACGGGATCGATGGTCCAAGGTGGCTCGCAGTTGGCAGCGGCGCTGGGCTGACTTTGCGCGCGATCCCCGGACGCAGCAGCGCGCGACACGCCCGCAGTCCTCTTCTGGGCGCGGTGCGAGTCGGCGTCGGGAGGAGCCAGTCGCGGCGCGGCATGGGCGGCTTCGTCAAAGGCTTCGAGACCTGCGCTCGCCGCCGTGAGCTCGACCACCGACGGCGCTCCCAGCGGAGCATTCTCGAGCATTCCAGCCGCTGCGTTGGGCGCTCGGTCGTTACTGGATCCGGCAAGGCCAACGAGAAAAACTGCGAACACAACTCCTCCAGCACCGAGCCCGCCCCATACCACGGCTCTCGAAGACACGCGTCTTGGAACGGCTATCGACACCCTCCGTCGCCCGGCCGAGACACCTCCGGTCGTCGACGTCGGCGGAAACGGAGCGCTCGAAAGCGCAGCCTTCATGGCCATCGCGTCCAAGTATCCAACCGGAATCGGCTCCCCGAAGGCCCACCGATAGGCCTCCGCGAGGGCCATTTGCATGCTGGCAGCATCCTGAAAGCGCTCGCGCATGTCGATCGCGAGGGCGCGGTCCACCACGGCCGCAATGGGGACTGGAACGCTCGGAGCGAGATTTGCGAGCGGCGTCACCGGCTGCGTTGCCGTCAGGTGCATCACTTCCTCTGGGGTTTCGCCGCCGTGCGGAGCCCTCCCCGTCAGCAGGGCGAACATCGTGGCACCGACGCTCCATATGTCGGTGCGTGCGTCGATTTCATCGGACAGACCGAGGGCTTGCTCGCGCGGCATGAACCCCGGTGTGCCCATCGCCACATCGGTTCGCGTAGCGAGCATTCCAGCCGAGTCGCGCACGCACGCGATGCCGAAATCGAGGACCTTGAGCGTTCCGTCGCGCAGGACGAGAAGATTGTCTGGCTTGATGTCCCGATGGACGATCCCGTTGGCGTGCGCCGCCCACAGTACGTCGAGAAGCTGGTGGGCGAGGTGAGCGACCTGGCGCAGGGGGAGAATGCGGCCGGCGCGCTGCCAGAGTTCGCGGACGGTCTCCCCGTCGAGCAGTTCCATGACGAGAAACACTGTCCCGTCTTCGTCGACATCGTCGTCCAATACGCGCACCGCTCCGGGATGCGGCACCGCGTTGGCGACATAACCTTCTCGAAGAAAACGGTCGCGAAGCTCCGCTACACTCGCGAGCTCCGGATGGAGCACCTTGACGGCAACCCGGTGACCATTCCGGTGCGCACCCTGGTAGACTGCAGCCATGCCGCCCACACCGATGAGCACATCGAGGCGGTACTTGTCGCAAAGTGTCCGCCCGACGCGGCGCGCGGCGCATGCGTGCTCGTCGATCATCACACGTTTCGACTAGTGTAGAATGCGATTGCCGATCGCACAAAGCACGGAGCTTCCATCGGGACGCAACCTTCGCGGAGATACCAGAAGTTATCCCATGCTTCCTCAGTGGCGTCCATCGGGAGGGTCTGTGCGGCCAGGCCACGAGAGGGACACATCCTCTGGAAAGTCGCGGTGACCAGGTTGTCGATCGAACATCGGGATCTGCCGGTCGTGTGTAGGGCTTCTGACGCCATCGTCTTTTGCGACGTCTCCACGCTCCGAATCGTCAAAGCCAACGAGGCCTTCGGCACGCTCCTCGGTCGCGAGGCATCGGATGTGGTCGGGCAGTCCTTTAGCGAACTCTGGGAGACCGGGAAGGACCACCGTGGTACCGCCCGCGGACTGCCGGCGGATGACCTCGTCTCGGGCCTTCGGACTCGCATTCGTCACCAAGATGGATCCTTGATCGATGTGCACGTGTTCGGTGGCGAGGTTGATGTCGACGGACGGCGCACGCTAGTGACCGTCGTCCGCCACGATCGCAAGCCGCCGCGCGCAGCGCCACCATTTCCAATCGACGAGGGGGGCGCTTCGCCGCCCCCCTCGAGCTGCGCCATCGACGAGGGGGGCGCTTCGCCGCCCCCCTCGAGCTCCCCGACCCCCTCGAACTCCCCCGACGATCGAGAGCGAGAGCTCGACAAGCTTCAGGCGCTCGGCCGTCTCGCCGGGAGCATAGCTCACGACTTCAACAATCTTCTGTCCATCATTGTCGGGTGCGTCGACGCGCTCGAGCAAACGCTGCCTGAAGATGGCCGGCAGCGGGAGATTACCGGTGAGCTTGCGTCCGCGAGCGAGCGAGCCACGACGCTCATAAGGCAACTGGTCGCGTTTTCGCGGCGACAGACGCTCGACCTGCGTACGGTCAACCTCAACAGTGTGTTGCGTTCCATGCAGAGCCTGCTCGCCAGGCTCTTGGGTCACGGGATAGAGCTCGTCCTTCTTCTGGACCACGAACTGCCGGCGGTGAACGTCGACGTCGGACAGATCGAGCAGGCGGTGATGAACCTGTGCACCAACGCGCGCGACGCCATCGACGGCGTAGGCGAGGTTGTCCTTGCCACGGAGACCGTGACCGTCGATTCCGAAGAGGCCGGTCGCGACGGACGACCCCAAGCGGGCTGCTGGGTGTGCCTGTCGGTCATCGACCTCGGCCGGGGCATGGAGCCGGAGGTGCTCGCCCGAGCGTTCGAGCCATTCTTCACGACCAAGGACGTCGGCAGGGGGATGGGGCTCGGGCTCGCCACCGTGCACGGCATCGTGACCCAGAGCGGCGGACACGTATCGATCGACTCGGCTCCCGGCAAGGGAACTGTCGTGCGCGTGTGGCTCCCGGCGGTTCCGGTCGATCGTTGAGAAGGATCGCTAGAAGTGTGGTGAGAAGGCAATCACCGCCAAGGGAGATTCCCTCTCCCCCTCTACTTCTTCACTGTCCCTTCCCCAAGCAGCCACCCGCCAACGTTCGGGACGGCCCCTGGGCCGAGGACGTTCACGAAGTGCTGGAGTAGCTCTCGGTTGTCGAGCACGCTGAGCCCCTGCATCTCCAGCGCGCCCACGCGATCGTCCGGCGTAAACGCGCTCGCTGTCTTCTCCATCGACAGCTTGTCAGGCTGGTAGGCGCACTGCGCGGCCGTCGTGTCGAGGATCGTGAAGTCGTCGCCGCGACGAAGCTCGAGGGTCACCGTTCCCGAGACAGCCGTGGCGATCCACCGCGTGAGCGCTTCCTTGAGGACGAGTGCCTCCGGATCGAACCAGCGGCCCTCGTAGAGCAGACGCCCCAGACGTCGACCGAGCGTGAAGTAGAGGTCCGTCGTGTTCTCGTTGTGCACGGCGCTGAGGATGCGCTCGTAGACCACGTGCAGCAGCGCCATGCCGGGCGCCTCGTAGATGCCTCGGCTCTTCGCCTCGATGACCCGGTTCTCGATCTGGTCGCTCGTGCCGAAGCCGTGGCGACCTCCCGTTTCGTTCAGGAGTCGGAACGTCTCGAGGAGCGAGTCCGGTCGCTTGCCGCCGACCGCCACCGGCACGCCCTTGGAAAGCTCTATCGTGACCACCTCGGGGGCAATGCGAACTTCCGGTTGCCAGTGCGCGACGCCCATGATGGGCTGGACGATGCGCATGCTCTTGTCGAGATGCTCGAGGTCCTTCGCCTCGTGTGTCGCGCCGAGCACGTTCGAATCCGTCGAGTAGGCCTTCTCCGCGGCGGACGTGTACGGCTTGCCGATCGATGCGAGGTATTGGCTCATCTCCGTGCGCCCGCCGAACGCCTCGACGAACGCGCGATCGAGCCAGGGCTTGTAGATCTCGAGCGATGGATTGACGAGGACGCCGTACCGGAAGAATCGCTGGATGTCGTTGCCCTTGTGCGTGCTGCCGTCGGAGAAGACGAAGACCGAGTCCTCGCGCATGGCCCGCACGATGGCGGTCGTCGTCACGGCTCGCCCGAGCGGCGTCGTATTGAAGTACTTCCTGCCGCCGGTCTGCAGGTGAAAGGCCCCGCACTGCACTGCGACGACGCCCTCGTGCACGAGCGCGTCCCGGCAGTCGACGAGGCGCGCGCTCTTCGCACCGTGGGCAAGAGCGATCGGAGGGACGTCCGCGACGTTCTTTTCGTCGGGTTGCGCGAGGTCCGCCGTGTACGCGAAGACATCGTATCCCTTCTCGGTCATCCAGGCGACGGCCGTACGGGTATCGAGTCCGCCCGAGAAGGCGAGTCCGATGCGGGTTCCCTTGGGTGGAAGGCTGCGGTGGATGCGGCTCATGTTCCCTTCCTTACACTCCCGGCCGGGCGCGTGAAAGGGCGGTGCATTTGCTGGCGCGACGCCCCGAGAGGCAGTAGACGAGCTCTGGGTATGGCAGGCATCGCGCGCACGAGCGCCACCGGCGACAAAGGCATGCTGGAGGAACTCCTCGCATGGTCCTCGTCGTTCGACGCGGACAAGGCCCTCGTGCGCGAGGACCTCCTCGGAAGCGCCGCCCACGCCACGATGCTCGCCCGCACGGGCATCATCCCCGTCGCCGACGCGCGTACGCTCCGCGACGCCCTTGCCGTCCTCTACGACGAGGCGTGCGCGGGAACGCTCGCCTTGCCGGGCGACGAAGAAGACGTCCACATGGCGGTGGAGTCCGAGCTCGGCAAGCGAGTTGGCCCGGTGGCGGGCCGCCTGCACACCGCACGCTCGCGCAACGACCAGGTCGCACTCGACCTTCGGCTGCACGTGCGGGACCGCGGCGGGCGGCTGCTCGGTCGAGTCGGCGCTCTGGTCGGCGAGCTTGCCGAACGCGCCTCGCACGAGACCGAGCTTCTGCTGCCAGCATATACCCACCGGCAGCGCGCCCAGCCGATCTCCGGAGCCTTCCTCGTTTGCGCGTGGGGGATCGGCCTGGCGAGAGCGGCCGACACGCTCGTGTTCGCCCTCGATCGGTTGGAGATGCCACTCGGCAGCGGGGCATGCTCGGGCAGCTCTCTGCCCATCGACCGCCGGCTCGTCGCCCGCCTATTCGCCCCTTGGGAGCCGACGCGCAACGCCCTGCACACCGTAGGGGACCGCGACTTCGCTCTCGATTGGGCGTGGGCCGCCGCGCGCATCGTTCTCGCTCTCGGTCGCATCGCCAGCGACGTCGTGGACTTCTCGACGAGTGAGTTCGGCCTCGTTCGGTTGGGAGGAGCGATCGCGGCGGGTTCGAGCATGATGCCGCAGAAGAAGAATCCCGACGTGTTCGAGCTCGTTCGGGGCAAGAGCGCTCGCGCCATCGGCAATGTCGTCGCCCTGCTCACGCTGATGAAAGGGCTCGCGAGCGGCTACAACAGGGACCAACAGGACGACCGGATTGCGCTCCTCGACGCGGGGCCGCTCGCCCTCGGATGCGTAGAGGTCGTGTCCCTCGCGCTGCCGCACCTGACCTTCGACGCCGATCGTGGACTCCAGGCCCTCGAAGGCGGCTTCACGCAGGCCACCGACCTGGCCGAGGCCCTCGTGCGCCGCGGTGTCGCCTTTCGCGAAGCCTACAAGGCCGTCGGACAGCTCGTGGCCCTCGCGGTCAACGAGCACGTCACCCTCACCAGCATCGGCCCCGTTCGCGCCCGCGCCATCCATCCCGAGCTCGACGCCGAGGCGCTTGGAGCGCTCGAGCCGCGCGCCGCGGTCGCCGCCAAGGAGAGCCTCGGCGGCACCGGTCCGAAATCGGTCGACACCCAAGTCGCGTGGCTTCGGCAGCGTGCGAACGCCCTTGGTGAAGCGTCCGAAGTCCACGGCTCACTCGACACCCTCGCCGCTCGGATATTCGCCGAACCGCTGGAGCATCCATGACAAAGCGTGACTTTCTTACGCTGGGCGACCTGACCCTTGCCGAGGCGCGCCGCATCTTTTCGATCGCGCGCATCCTCAAGGCGGAACCCAAGGGACGCCGCTTGCACCTTCTCGCAGGTCGCTCCGTGGCGATCGTGATGGAAAAGGCGAGCACGCGGACACGAGTGTCCTTCGAGGTCGGCTGCGCGCAGCTCGGAGCGCACCCCGTCGTCCTGAGCGTCCAGGGCAGCCAGCTCGCTCGCGGGGAGCCCATCCGCGACACCGCGCGGGTCTTGTCGCGCTACTGCGACGCCATCGTATTTCGCACGTCGACCTCGGCGCGCCTTCTCGACATGGCGGATGCCTCGAGCGTCCCTGTCATCAATGCGCTGTCGGACGACGGACACCCCGTGCAGGTCCTATGCGATGTGCTAACGGTGGAGGAGCAGATCGGGCGGTCCATTGCGGGCAGGCACGTGGCGTTCGTCGGCGACTGCTCGTGCAACATGGCGCGGTCATGGCTTGAGGCGGCGGTGTTCTTCGACTTTCACCTTCGACTCGCCGGTCCGCGCGAGTTCATGCCGTCCGAGAGCGAGCTCACTCGCGCCGGCAAGCACGTGACGGTCGTGCACGACGTGGCGCACGCGGTCGACGGCTGCGAAGTCGTCAATACCGACGTGTGGGCGAGCATGGGCCAAGAAGACGAGCGAGAGCGACGACTACGAATATTGGCCGGATGGACGGTCACCGAAGCGATGATGTCCGGCGCCCCGAGCGACTCCATCGTGCTTCATTGTCTACCGGCGCATCGCGGAGAGGAACTCGACGAAGCGACGATAGAAGGACCGCGTTCGCGCGTCTGGGACCAAGCCGAGAATCGGCTTCATGGGCAGAAGGCGTTGATGTTGATGCTGCTCGGGTTGGCTGACGAGATCGGGTGACGAGGGCAAGTCGCGGAGGTTACGACTGGCTACGGCTGTTGCCCGCTTCGGTCCCGTCCGCTAGGACAGCCGGCGGAGGAACTCCCGCTATGAAACGACTTGTTGCCATGTCTTCGTCTTTCGTTGGCCTCACGGGGCTCGTTGCCTTTGCCAGCCTCGCCGCCTGCGCTGGACAGACCGAGAGCACCGACAGCAATGTCGGCACCATTCGCGAGGCCGTCACCGGAGGTGACGCCGGCACCGTCACCATCAGCGGCATGGTCACGGACTCGGTCACGACGCAGGCCGGCATCACGGTCACGTTGAACGGCAGCGCCCAGGCGCAGGTTGTCACCAACTGGACAGGCTCGTATTCGTTCACCGTGCCCGCAGGCGGTTCGTACTCCGTGACCGCCAGCGGCACGAACAACTATTTCCTCCCGCCGTACACGAGCTGCCTCACCATCACGCCGAGCGTTGTGAACCTCAACGGCCTGACGGCCAACACGACCATCAACTTCACCGGCGCGGGCAACGACGCCATCTTGAACTGCGCGCCCCCCGAGATCGTGGGGGCTACCTCCGGTGCTTTGACCATCGGCGGCAGCGTCCTCTCGGGCGGCGCGCCCGTACCGGGTACGCTCGTCACCCTGACAGGCAACGCCCAGGGGTCGCGTGTCACCGACGAGACGGGGTCGTACAGCTTCTCCGTAAGCCCCGGCTCGTATTCGCTCAACATCTCGGGGGCCTGCTCCTCCTTCACTCCCGCCGTCGCGAACCTCAACAACATCCGCGCTAGCGCGACGCAGAATTTCCAGGGCACCCAATGCCCGCCCGCCCCCCTCACGATGTGTCCCTGGCTCGACCAGCAATTCGGGATCTCCGAGCCCTCGACCTGCAACACCGTTTCGACACCGCAATGCAACAGCGACCGAAGTGGGACGTGGATGGTCGAGATCTTTGCCGACTTCGTGCAGCTCAATTCGACAGACTGCCGGTTCGGCAAGTGGGCGACGGCGCCGCTGGCCAACTACTTCACGCCAACCGCGATCGTCGACCAGCAGTGGATCTGGGCGCTTGAATTCGGCACGGAGCAGCTCATGGGCTGCGCCTACCAGAATAACCTTACGGGCCCGCTTCCGTTCTTCCTCGCTCCCAATCTCCCCAACACCACATTCACCACGGCCGACCTCGCGGCTCTCCAAGACGAGTACGTGAGCTCCATCAGTCAGGCCCTCGCGGACTACGGCCAGCCTCCGCTGCAAGCGGCTCAGGTCAGCGCCATCAACGCCCAGCTCTCGTCGGCGGCGTCCCGGGTGGCCAAGGTGACCAAGTCTTCGAAGCTCAGCTTCAGCACCTGCGGCAACTGACGCGCTAGGAGTCCGTCGGGCTTTTTGCATGCGCAGAAAGCCCGACAAACTCCTAGCGGCGGCGGCGCACAGAAGGCGACAGCAGGGCCTCAACACGATCCTAGAGCTCGTCGGAAACGCGACGGACACCCGCCCCATCAAGGCTCGCTTCAGCCATTCGCCGCCGCCGCTACAAACTTGAGCTGGCCACTCTGTTACAGCTTCGGGCCGCGGCCTCTACGTGCTCCCCAAACGGAGTGGATGACGATCACGGTCTCGTCGCGTTCGAGGGTGTAATACAAGTGGTACTCCGTCTTGGGGAGCAAGAGTCGCCGCACCTCTGACCGCTTGCTCATCGCGTAGGGGATGCCGATTTTGGGCATGGTCCGTAGCCTGCGCAGCGCCTCATCGAGCTCCTGCTCGACAAGAAACGGAGCGCTCGGTCGATACTTCTGCCAGCGATCACTTGCTCGTTCGACTTGATGGCTCGCTCGCTTGCCGATCTCGATGTTCACGAGGGGTCCTCAGCCGTGCAAGAAACGCGAACGCATCCTCCGTGTCGCCGCGCTCAAAGTCCTCGATGCCTTCTTCGATCGAGCGATGCAAGGCAGCGCGTTCCTCATCGTCGAGGTAGTCACCACCTCGAGCCAGGACATCATCGAGCGGCACGAGCTCGATGACCTCGCCCTCGGGCAAGTCGGTGGGCTCGTCGACCACGATCCTACCATTCTTCACGACGGCTTTGAGCGGCTGCATCGCGTTCACTTTAGTCCTCCTCCGATTCCTCGGCGAGGGCAGCCATCAGCTCGGCGGCTCATCGGCACCCGATGGAGAGATGCCCCTGCCCGAGCGGCCAGGGAAGACAATCCCTTCCTCACGCATGTCGTGGTCGTACTCTACTGGAGGGTCACGTTGACGTAGCGAGAGGTAGTCGGCGAGAATTGATAGCTCTGCGTCACAATGGTCAGTCCGTCGACCACGGTAGTGGCCTCGAGCCCGGAGCTCACGCCGGCGGACATCGGACCTGCGTCAGACATCTCCTTAATTAAGGCGAGGAGAGTGTGGGGAACCACTCCAGAACCGGCGGCTCCCCCGAAGGTGCACGTGACCGAGACGTCGAGTCCACCACCGAGGGATGCCGACCCTCCGTTGTCGAGTTCGAACGTGATTTGCCCGATCGGAATCGGCATCCAGGTGACGGTTAGGTCCTGGGACGTGTCGATGATCGCGGCGCCACCGTCCGTCATCGGGACGGGAGACGTGATGACCGCCAGGCCCGGAATTGTCGCTGAAATGTCGAACGTGGGCACGCTGGTCCCATTTCCACCGTGAAACGTCATGATGCCTCCCGTCCCGAGCGTGACCGACGAGGGGAAGTCGACGGTCGAGTACCCATATCCATCGTAGGTGAGAGGCTCGGTCGCCGTACCTACGGAAACGGCGATGGGGCCGAAATCGCCGTATTCCGGTAGCGGGTCAATAATGGTTCCCCCTGGCCCTGATGGGCCGGAGGTCAGCTGGCACGCGCCAGCATCCACGGGGCCGGGGTACATTGGGTTTGGCCCAACATCAGGGTCGGGGATCAGCTCGTAGGCGAAGGCCGAGACCTCTCCTGACACCCCCCCGTAGGCTACCAGAACGAGGGTCCCAGCGTCCTCGACTATTGGGGCACCACTGTCAACGTCGACCGCGCTGGATGCATCGCTCGCGTCGGAAGCCTCGACCGAAGACCCGCTATCGGCCACGCTGGCGTCACCCGTGCCGACACATGGACAGCAATAGAAGAGTGCATTCGACGGCGTCGGGATGACAATGATCTGACATCCAAGGGTCGAGTCGGGTTGGGGGATCGACGACCCAACAGCTTCTTGAGAGCGACAATACAGCTCGTACTGGGACCCCGGACACATCGAGCTCGAGCTGCATCCGCCGGCCTGGCACAGCTGTACCGGAGGTTCCGCGAAGCACCCGCCCACCCCCAAGCCATCACTCTCGACCTGGACATTCGGCGGATACTGACACGTTCCGCCTCCCTGGCCGCCCTCCGCGTTGCCGACGCCTCCGTCCGCGGACATGACTGTCACATCCTGCGTCACGTCCTGGCCGCCCGCAGCGTCCACGACGGGCGGCGCGGCGCGATCGAACTCTGCCACGCCCGCGTCCAGACCCACCCCAGCATCGTTGTCGGCGTTGCCGGACCCCACAACAATCTTCCCGCCGGCGACGCACCCGTCAGCCCCCTGGAGGAGCGGCGACGCAGCTACGAGAGCCACCACCCACGCCGAATGACCACTCGAACGAAGCGTCTTCATGTTCGATTTCCTCCTCCTACGATTCCCTCATGTCATGTCCGGTCCGGGCCAGGGCCGTGGATCATTTCGCAGGCGTCGCACCGATTCCGCCGAGAGCGCCGCAGCCATCCCGGAGTCGCGTCGCGAGCGGAGACGCGGGCCACACGCGCAGGAATCGGTCGATTGCGGCCTGCGCTTCTTGCGTTCGACCGAGCTGGCAGAGGGCGGATGCCCGCGCAGCCTGCGCCTCCTCCGCAAAGGGTCCGGCGTCGAGCAGCGCGGCATTGCGGCGAAGCAGGTCGATGGCTTGTTCGGGTTGCCCCGCACGCAGAGCGCCGCGGGCCCGATGCAGGACATCGATCGCAGCCGCGAGATCGGAATCCGGGTGGCCGGCCGGTGGGGCGGCGATGGACGGAGCGGCCGGATCCACGAAGAGGGGCTCTGCGGAACGAGGAGGGACAGCGTCGGCGCTGAGATTCGGAGCTGGATCCGGCGCACGTGCGAGGACTGGCAGACTCGGTTGGGACCCGACGACGCGCACGGACAAAGGAGCTCCGGCGCGTTCCGGCGTGAGTAGCACCGACGGCGCAGACACTGGCGCGAACGACGACGGCGCAGGGCTCTCCGGCACGAGCGCGGGAGCAGGAGGCAAAGGAAGTCCCGATCTCGGCGAGGCAGCACCGCCCGACCGTACGGCAACCGAAGCCACGATCGAGGGCGCCATCGTCAGCGGGGGAGCCGGAGAGACCAAAGCGGCGCGTGCGACGAAGAACGCGACAGTTCCCGCGGCACCGATCGCGCCCGCGGAGAGGAGCGGGCTCGCGAGCGCCGTCGCCAGAGCCCCCCCTTTGGCGGCTACGCTGACCACGGTCGTCGAGGTCAGCGTCAGCCCGAACGCCGCCGCTCTGCGCAGCACCGTCGTTCGCACGCGCGAGCGAGCCCCCGCCGGAAGGGGATTCTCGCCGCGCTTGGCCGCCTCGATGAGCGCTCGTGCCGTCGGGTGCAAATCACTCATCTGCGACTCCTCGCATCGGCGGCGCGCCGCCGAAACAGAATGCGCTCGAACTCCTTGCGCGCGGTTCGAAGTCGGAAGGACACGGTGTTGACGTTGACGTCCAGAGCCTTCGCGATCTCGGGCGCGGAGAGATCTTCGAGCTCGGAGAGCACCAGGACCTCGCGGCGTCGTTCGTTCATGCACGCGAGCACGGCGTAGAGCTCGCGCACGGCCTCGTCCTGTTCGACGAGGTCGAGGGCGCTTCGCGCGCGCCCGTCGACGAGGCAGTCCGGGTCGACGGGAGAGGGTCCCCGGTCGTGCGCTCGGTCCTTCCGCCGAACGGTCCGACGATGCCCACGGACCACCCTGATCACGATCGCGGATAACCAGGCCCGCACGCTCGTGCGTTCCTCGAACTCCGGCAGACGCCGGTAGACCACGAGAAATACCTCCTGCATGACGTCCTCGGCGGCAGTGGACGGGACGCCCAGGCGCAGCACCATTCGCCAGACGAACTGTGCGCACTCCTCATAGACCGCGTCGAAGGTCCAGGCGCAGCCGCTCGCGGTTGTCGCGCTCGGAGCGGCGACCGACGCGGCGGCGTTGTCGACCGAATCGAGGATGTGTTCCACGGCGATGGCGTGAGAGCCGAGCGGCATCTCACTTCTCGTCATGTCCGGCACCGAAGGAATCCGTGGAGAACAATAAAAACTCCGGCTCGAGGCTGATGGCGCCGAAGGCCGGAGCCGGCTGGTAGGCCTTCACGCCGTCGATTCCGCCGATGTTGTCCACCACGAAGCTGGGCCGATAAATGGGGACCCCGACGTCCAATCGAAACCGCAGGCTGGCCATCCTCGTCAGGGAAAGGCGCACCGAGACGGCTGAAGTGGGAGCCACCCACCACGATGTCCCGCTGCTGAAGTTGGGCACGTCAGCCCCTTTCCCGCTCATCGCCCCGATGTCGGCACCGATGCAGACGGCCACCGCGTCGCGCTCGAACGACTTGCACACCGATGGCCCCACGGTCGCGAGCTCCACGTAGGCGCCCACCGCGCTCGTGGACCCGACCGACGCCGATGCGAATCGCTCCGGCCAGTATGTCCCAGCGAGCTCCCAGCGAAGCCCTGCCTCGACCGAGACGCGAGCGCCGACGCCGAGGGAAGGAAACGGGAGCATCCCCAAGCCGACTGCGCCGAAGGGCCCGACCTCGAACGCAGGGAGGCGAAAGGGGTGAGCCACTCGGACGCGCTCGGAGGCGGACTTCGTCTCCGCGGGCGCTGGCGGCGCGACTTGCTTGCGGGAGGAGGCCAAAGGCAAGGCCGATGGAGGAGGCACCGGGACGGGTAGACTCACTCCCGACGCCGGGTCGAGCGCAAACGCAACGATCACCGCGTACGCATCGGCGAGGGTCTGGCAGCTCTCCGCTTCCATGGTCTTCGCCTCGGAGACTCGGCTTCTCTCGATGCGGGCGTCGAGCGAGAAGCGAACGGGCCCGCCGCGGACGACGGCCTCGGCGACCAGTTCCGAGCCGTGTTCCTGCACGTAAGCGGCGCCGACCATCGCTTCGATGGCGGCTACGACGCTTGCCTCGTCGGGGCAGCCCTCGGGGGCTGTCCACGTCGCACGCAGGGGGGAGTGCGAGGGCGTTGGCGCTCCGAGGGCCGACCACTCGACCAAAAGCCATGCGGCACCCGCGGCGGCCCAGCGCATGCGTCGGGAGCATCTAGCACGTCGACGCTCACGTCTACATGGACCGCGCCAACTGCGTCGAATGGGTCGTCGAGGGAATTGCGTTGGGCGACGAGGGAAGCGTGTCCCTGCTCGCGGGGAAGCGTCTACCTCGGCGAGGGAAGCGTGTCCCTGCTCGAGGGAGGCGTCTCCCTGCTCGAGGGAGGCGACCACCTCGGCGACAAAAGGCGTCTACCTCGAACGAAGACGCGTCTACCTCGAACGAAGACGCGTCTACCTCGAACGAAAACGCGTCTACCTCGAACGAAGACGCGTCTACCTCGAACGGGGATGCGTCTACCTCGAACGGGGATGCGTCTACCTCGAACGAAGACGCGTCTACCTCGAACGAAGACGCGTCTACCTCGAACGAAGACGCGTCTACCTCGAACGAAGACGCGTCTACCTCGAACGAGGAGGCGTCTACCTCGAACGGGGAGGTCGATGGGTCGAACAGAGACGCGTCTACCTCGAACGAGGAGGTCGCTCGGTCCGAAAGCCCCGCCGAGCCATCACGCCAGCATCGCGACAACGTCAACGAATGCGACAACGTCAACCCTGGGGCCTTCGCCACCGTACCGCTGGCCGCTTGATCCGCTTTTCCGGACCGCCACCTTGAACGCCCCCCTACCTCGACGCGTGCATCGCCTGCGCATCGCTCGCGACGACCTTGGCCTTGTGCCCTTCCCCATGGTCCGCCGACGCCCACGATCGCGCGCACACGACTCCCAGCGTGACCGCAAAGCCAATCGACAGCCCAATCACAGCCGCCGCCCACGATCGACGATCGGGCCGGGGCGGGGCAACGTACGCCGCCACGGCGACGGTCGGGGAATTGCGCTGTTTCTCTTCGATGACCGCGACCGACTCGACAAGGTCTTCGATCCCCGAAAACGTGATGCCCTGCTGCTTGGCGAGCGCCGAGAGAAGATCGGACTGACTGACGAGCCCCGACTCGACGAGGGTCCGCCCGAGAAGGCCGCCCGAGCGCCGCTGCACCGCGAGAGCGCGATGAAGGTCTTGCGGCCGGAGGAGCCCGTCGTCCACGAGAATCTCGCCGAGCCTGCGGTCCGATCCGTCATCGTTTGCGATCGCGTCGTTGTCCGCGCGCATGGAGCTCCACGGCGCGAGCGCGCGGGCGAAGGCGTCCATGCTCTGGAAACGGCGGCCGGGATCGCGCTGAAGGGCCTGTCCGACGACACGCGCGAGCGCGCGCGGAAGGTCGGGCCTGAAGTGCAAGGGCCACGGGATGGGATCCGCAGCCACCTGGGCGATGACCGACGTCGGGGAACCCTGAAAGGGCGTGCGCCCGGTGAGCAGTTCGTAGACAACGACGCCGAGCGACCAGACGTCGCTCCGCTCGTCCGCCGCAGCGGCCTCGCGAAGCTGCTCGGGCGCGGCGTAGTGCGGCGTACCGAAGTAGGCCGCGTGCGGAGTGAGGCGCTCGCCGTCCGTGTCCGCGTCGCACTTCGAGATGCCGAAGTCGAGGACCTTGACGATCGGTCGAACCGCCCCCGGTTTGCGGCACACGAAGAGATTCGACGGCTTCAGATCGCGGTGCACGATGCCGGCGCGGTGCGCCTCTGCCATCGCTTCGGCCACCTGGATGGCGATATCGACGGCGTCCTCGATCTGCATCGGACCGGTCGCCCCGAGCTCCGCATCCAAGTCCTGCCCCTCCAAGTACTCCATCACGAAGTACGGCAAGCCGCTCGGGAGAGTGTCCACGTCGAAGACGCGCGCCGAGTGCAGCGAGTGGAGCAGCGCCGCAGAGCGGGCCTCGCGCTCGAAGCGTTCCACCACACGGCCGAGATCCGGCAAGTCGGGGCGAAGGACCTTGATCGCAAGACGCTGACGCAAGCGCAGGTGCATCGCCTCGTAGACGACGCCCATACCGCCCTCGCCGACGAGGCGTACCAAGACATACTTGTCTGCGATGACATCCCCGACCGAGGGAAGATCCGGCAGCGTGCGGAGTTTCTTGCGCGGACCCGTTACCACATCGGTCGAGGGGAACTGGGCGAGGGAAGCGTTCGCCATCTCAATCGAGGGAACGGCACTTGGCACGGGACCTTGAGAAAATTACCGCCGTCCCGATGGCCCAAGCACGACATCGCTCAGCGCGTCGGCGCAATCTCGTGACCCCGCCCTGTCGTACACCTTGGCGAGGAGTGCCATGCAGGCCGCCACCGCCGCCGGATCGGCGGCTTCGCGCGCGCGCGCGAGCGCGTCGAGAGCTTCGAGCAACGCGTCTTCGCACCGATCCGATCGCACGAGTGCCATGGCAAGCTCGAGCGAGACCCGACATCGCGTTCGCGGCGAGGCCTCATCGACTCGGTCGCACATCGTCCGCGGGTCCGCCAGCGCACCGGGGACGTCGGATTCCGGGGCTTCGGCGCCGCACGATTTCGTCACGGGCGCCCCCGAGGCTACCGGCGAAGGATGGGTCTGCGACCCCAAAGCCTGTCGCTGGACATACGGAAGCGTAGCCCGATCGCCGCTCTCGTCGCCTTCGGCCGGTCGTGCCCACGGTTGTTCCATATCGAGCCGCCAGCCTCGAACGCGACGATGGCCCAGGACTGTCATCCGCTCTCCGACGATTGAAAGTCGACCTTCCCGAAACGCGCGCACCTCGTCGTCCACCACGACTTCACCCAGCCTCGCTGCCCGCGCCATCGCGAGCGCCCCGACCAGGGCGTTGCCCCAGGCCAAGTGGCCCGACGAACCGTCGGCCGAGAGCAGGTCGACCTGACCTTCTGCCAGGCCGATGGCACACGGCGTTCCTGCCGATAGCTCCGAACCACACAGCTTCTCGACGAGACCGACCACGTCATCGAATCGATCGCCGGGCCACCCGAAGGCGAACGAAGTCTCGCCCCACGCAACGATTCGTCCGCCTCGGAGGACGCAGCGCGAGCAAACCGAGCGCGCTCGCTCGAGATAGCCCTCGTTGCCGCTCGAGGGCAGGCTGGCAAGCTCCATGCGAAACGCAACGATGACGGACGACTCGTTCATGGCCGCGGCGTCGTCAAACCCGCAGGCGCTTCTTCAGAGCCTCGAGGTCCGCCTCGACTTGTGCTCCCGCGCCCGCGCTCCCGCTCTCGAGCGCCCGAAACCGGGCTTCGAGATCGGCGGCCTGAGGCCCGCGGCCGAGGGCATCCTCGACTTCGGCCATCGCGGCACCCTCGGCTTCGCGAGTTTCAATCTTGTCCTCAATCTGACGGAAGTCCTCGAAGGAACTTCGTCCGCCGCGAGTCCCGAGCGTCTCCGCGCCTGCCGCAGCGCGTCCTGAGAGCGCCCCCTTGTGAAGCTTGAGATCCTCCACTTTCGCGCGCATGCGTTCGAGCCCCTCCTTCATGCGCAGCGCGGCGTCGCGCTGCTCGGTGCGAGCCTTCTCGGCCGCCTCGAGATCGGACGTCAGGCGTTGCTTCTCCTTGAGTGCCTCACGGGCGAGCGGCTCGTCGCCCACCTGGAGTGCGAGCTCCGCACGCTTGTACCAACGCTCCACATCGGTGCGGAGGTCGTCGCACCTCGTGCGAAGCTGCTTCTCGACAGCCACCGCTCGCACGACTTCCTGGCCTGCCGCTTTGATCTGCGCATCGAGCTCCTCGAAGTTCAATTCGACGAGCTTGCGGTCATCCGTCGCCTTGTCGAGCAGCGAATTGAGGTTGCTCTGAATGACTCTGCCCATGCGATCGAAAATGCCCATGAACGCCTCGTCGACGAGCGAAGGATGGTAGAGGGTCTGTCCGTGCAGTCGGAAGCGATTCGGTGCCGGAAGAGGTAGGCGACAGCCTATCATGGTGTCGTCAGTTCTCCTCCCGGAGGGCTCTACCACTCGCATGGCCGCCTTCCGGAGCGCCGCCCAAGGCTTTATCCTTGCGCACATGATTCACCCTGCGTGCTCGCCGGACGACTGGCACGTGAGACTGCACCACGAGCTCGCCTCGGACTCGCGCTCGGTCGCCTCCGACGAGGTCACCGCCCTCGAGATCGCCTTTGGGCAGGCCCGCACTGCCGTCACGTACGCCATCGAACTCGCACGTGCCCACCGGATTCCTGTCCAGGGCGCCAGCTCAGGCGATGACGTTTGGTTTCAGCTCGGAGACTGGCGCACACGCATCGTGCTCAATCGCCGGGAACGACGTCTCATCGCTCGGCGGCCGGGACGCGAAGAAGCCCAGGTGCGTTGGGACTGCAACCGCGGGACGGCGATGACCGAGAATGGACCGGTGGATGTCGGCACTCTCGCTCGCGAAGGCATCGATGCGGTCGTCGCTGCGTGGCGGGCGCAATCCGGGTGCCACCACGCGGAAGCACCGCCATCGCGCAACACCGAAGACGAATTGACGCGGAGTTGAGCCTTCGGCGTCGGGCAACCCGGGGAACTACGGACAATACTCGATCACGCACGCCCCCGCGCTGCACCCCCACTGGGCGCAACCGTTGCCGCCATCCAGACAGACCATGCACGATTTGGGCAATGGGCCAGTGCAGTCTGCACCGGTCGTGCACGCCGGTGGCGAGCACTCGCAGAGCGTCGAGTCCCAAGTCTGGCCCACGTCGCAGGGGATTGGGTCGCACACGGGGAGCGGCTCGCACGTGCCTGGGATATCTGGAATCGGATTGTCGACGCACGCGAGATTCGACGCACACGTGCACGGATTGCTCGTGAAGCCGCCGCACGGACCGCCTTCCAGCGAAACGCACGCACCCGTCACGCACATGCAGACCGTCGGGTCCCAGTGAGTCCCGAGCACGCAGAGCACGCTGTCGACGCAGGCATCCCCAGGACTACCCGAGTCGGTCCCCCCGGCCGCATCTCCCGGTGGCAGCGCGTCCGCTGCGTCGAGCGTCGTCGAGTCCAGCGTGCCCACGTCTCGAGATTCCGCTGCATCAAGGGCTGCTTCTAGGCTGGCGTCCTTGACCGGAGCGTCCGCCGCGACGTGGGCATCCGTTGCCTCGGAGTCAGGAGCGGCGGCTTCCCCCGTGGAAGAATCGTGCGAGGTCGCGTCCCGAGCGGTGGAGTCGGCTACGCTCATGTCCTCGGTCTTCCCATCGCCGACGCGCGCATCGACGACGGCAGCGTCGTCCGCATCCCAGCCGGAAGCCGCGTCGGCTGATGAGTCGCCGTCGGTACCCGATGGATCCGCCACTCCTCCGCACGCAGACATCGCGACTACCATCAAACCGAAGGTATGGGAGCTTCCCCATCCGGCTCTGAAACGACGGATTCCCATGCCTTACCTATATCATCGATTGAGAATATGAATGGAGTGCCCGAGCGCGTGCTGACTCGATTCCATCAACGATTCGCCGAGGGTGGGGTGCGGATGAATGGTCAGCGCAATATCCTCGAGAAATGCGTGCATCTCGAGGGCGAGCGCGGCTTCGCTGATGAGATCGGTGGCTGACGGCCCGACGATGTGAATGCCAAGGATTTCGTGCGTATCCTTGTGCGCGACCACTTTGACGAACCCTTCCGTTTCGCCGCTGGCCATGGCCCGACCGAGCGCAGAGAATGGGAACTTGCCCACCCGCGGGTCGATGCCCTTCTCTCGGGCTCGCTGCTCACCCAGGCCCACGCTCGCGACCTCTGGATCGGTGAATATGGCCGCTGGAATCGCGACCCAATCTTTCGCGGCCTTGCGCCCCGCGATGACCTCCGCCACGACTTCCCCCTCCTTGGTTGCCTTATGCGCCAGCATGGGCATGCTCGAACAGTCGCCGACCGCGAAGATTCCTTGGACGTTCGTCTGCCCGGCGGAATCGGTGGGGATGAACCCCTTTTCGACGCGCACACCGAGCTCCTCGAGCCCGAGTCCCGCTCCGTTCGGACGCATTCCCACCGCAACGAGAACCGCGTCCGCGACGATCGACTCGACCTTCCCGTCGCCCACGTCGACGCGCACATCGAGCGATCCATCGGCCCTCTCGTCGTAGCCGAGCGCCTTGGTTGCCTTGAAGATCTTCGCGCCGTGCTTGACCAGACGACGCTCGACGATCGACGTGAGATCCGAGTCGATTCCAGTGAGCAGAGTCGGGAGCGCCTCAACGACCGCCAGTTCGCTCCCGAGGCGCTGATACACCCCGCCGAGCTCCAAGCCAATCACCCCTCCTCCGATGACGAGCAGTCGCTTGGGAACATACCGCAGGCTGACGGCCTCCCTCGCGCCGAGGATCTTCTTTCCGTCGAACTTGAAGCTCGGAATCTCGATGGTCGTCGATCCTGTCGCGACGACGATGGCTTTTCGGGCGTCGACGGTCTCTTGGTTTCCCTCGCGCGTTCGAATCGAGACGCTGCGCGCCCCGATGACACGTGCCTCGCCGCTGGTCAGCTCCACTCCATTGGCGCGAAAGAGCGTGCGTATTCCGCCCGTGAGCTTCTTGACGATGCCGTCCTTCCAGTCCTGGAGGCGCTCGGGATCGATGTGCGGATCAGCGGCGGACAGGCCGAAAGCCGACGCTTGTTTGATCTTGTCCAACGTGTGGCTCGACGCGATGAGTGCCTTGCTCGGCACACATCCCCAGTTCAGGCATATTCCGCCGACTTCTTCCTTTTCGACGCAGAGGACGCTCTGCCCGAGCTGAGCAAGCCGGATCGCACACGGATAACCGCCCGGTCCCGCACCGATTACAATCGCGTCATAGGTCCTGTTGGCCATGCTGGTTCCTCGTCCTGCCATGTTTGAGTCGGGGACGCGGCGGCGTCCGCAGTGGAATCGTGAGTCTAGAAGGCCGGTGTCGGTCGGTCGATCCCTTCGCGATCCCGGCGTCGAGCGTGGCTAGCCTACGGGAAGAAGGCTCCGCGCGACTCGCCGCCAACATCGCTCAGCTTCGACCGAAATACTCTGACCTTCTCGGCGCCGATTGGGACTAGCCTTGTTCGCTGGCGTCGCCAGAATCGCCCGCGTCACCGGACTCGCCCGCGTCGCCGGACTCGCCCGCGTCGCCGGACTCGCCCGCGTCACCGGACTCGCCCGCGTCACTCGCTGAGCGATCCGCGCGCGCGTGTGCGTCGTCGACCGAGGCGTCCGCGGCGCCGCCACCGTCAGTCGACCCCATCGCCGCGTCGCCAGCGTCGACCGGGCTGATCGCAGTTGCATCGCCGGCCTCGCTCGGCACCCGCGCATCCCCGGCCTCGCTCGGCACCCGCGCATCCCCGGCCTCGCTCGGCACCCGCGCATCCCCGGCCTCGCTCGGCACCCGCGCATCCCCGGCATCGGTCGAGACCGTGGCATCGGTCGACGCTCCTGCGTCGGCAGCATCGCCCTCAGTCGGCGACGAGCCATCGACAGGGCCCAGTCCGGAGTCAACCGACGGAGCTTGATCTCCACAGAAGATGGGAACGACCTCCGAGTAGTAGCCCGAGAAATCGCTGTTGAGGCACGCCTCCGCGATGCCACCATCCGCCTCAGCTCGACCGCAAGACGCCGAAGCCAGCGCGTACGACTGGCAAACTCCTTGGTCGGCGGCCTTTGTGCAGGCGTCGTAGGCCGCGAGCGACGCGGCGCCGCTGACCGGACAGTTGGCTTCACAGGCAGCGCGCTCGCAGACCGATGCCGTCTGAATCGCCTTCGCGCAGGAAAGTCCGGACGGGTCGGTGAGCTCGATGCAGCCGGCAACATTCGGCGCGACGAAACTCCCATAATCGATCAGCGGTCCGTAGTGGCTCGCCGCCTCCGGCGTCTCGATACACGCTACGCAGAGAGAGTGGCTCGAGTTGCTCTTGAACTGGGCGCACGCATTCGTCGTGGCGCTCGAACCGAGGCACGCAGCGTAGAACGTGTCGATGTCGGCAGGCGAGCAAACTCCCTGCCACGCGGCAGTGGCAGGGTGGTACGCACTGGGGCTGGATTGAAACGTGTCGACGTAGCCCGGACGGCATCCGCTCGCGTCACTCCACCCATTGCCTCCGCTGCTCGAACCGTCACCGCCCCCCGATGTCTGCGCGGCATCCATCTCCGCGCTGGCGCCATAGTCGGCGTTCGTCGCCGACAGTGCGCAATCGACGACGCCCCCGGCGACGAGCACTACCGCCGCAAGGAGGAGAACTCTCCGAAATCCGAACAACGAAGCACGCATACGCAAGCAAGCTCGCTACTGGGCTGGGGCAAGAAACTGACGGCCACGTCCATCCAAAGTATGGCACGCGCCATGTCCGTCTGCGAGGTCCCGCGCTCTTGCTGGGCGAACTTACTAGCCGGCCTGAACATTCAGAATTTCTTTGCAATGTCCGGAGGATCGCAGAGTTTGGCGCGTTCGGCAGCCATGAGCGCAGCCTCTCTCTTCTCATCGCTCGAGGAGCTCAACCCGGCCAGGATCTCCCCCCGAGCGCGCGCGTGCCCCAAGAGGGCAAGCGCAGCGCGAGCGTTCCATGCCAAGCTCGACCGGTCACCGCTTCCAAAGGACAACACCGCCCGGACCCAGGTGCGGCGACTCCAGGCGCGACGCTCGAGGTGTGGAATCGCATCTCGAAGTCCGAGTTCCCCCGCGCGCTCGACACACGCCGCCTCGTCTTCGAGCTCCGATGTCTTCCGCGTTCCAGCGACGACGTCGACCACGGTCGCCAGCCCTTCCGGATGCCCGAGCCTTGCGAGGTAGAGCCCGGCGGCCACCGCCACGGCCGCGTTCGTCTCGCTCGCCAACTCCCTCGCCCGCGCGACCAGCCGTGGATCGCCGAGCGAGGCGATGGCGCTTCGAGCGTCGTCGCTGGAAGCCACGCACGTGTGCTGCTCCGAATCGTAGTCGACTCCGGCGTCAGCGAGACGCTCTTCTGCGACGCGCAGTGAGATGTACCGGATATCGGGATCTGTGTCCGACATTGCACGCGCCACAGCGTCTCGAACGTCCGAAAGGTCGCTCGCCACGCGGGCAATCGCGATGACCGCCTGATAGCGAACTTCTGGCCGCGAATCGACGAGAGCACGCTGGAGCCTCGCACCCGCGCGGGCGTCTCGAATCTCCCCGAGGGCCGCAATCGCCATTTGGCGTACGTGCTGGTCGTCGTCCTCGACGGCGAGAAGTAGCGTGGGCAGCGCCTCGCTCGCGTTGATATCTGCCAGAGCAGTCGCCGCCGCCGATCTCACGCCGCTCGACGGGTCGTCGCGGAGGAGGCGCGCGAGCAATGGAAGCGCGCGGGCTCGGGCCGCGTCGCTCCGTCGCGCGTGCCTCACAACGTCCCTCACCGAAGAGACCCGCGTCTCCCAGCGCTGCGACCCAAGATCGCGGAAGCTCGCCTCGAGGTTGCGCGGAAGCGGCGAAGGGCTGAACATCCTCGTTGCCCCGATTCAGTCGCCGGTCGAAGCATCGACGGACGCCTCGGATGCCGCCTCTGCTGCCTCGAAAGCCGCATCGCCGGACACGCTGCCGGTCTCAGAGGCATCGAACCCGGCGTCGCTTCCGGAGTCGTCGGACCCGCCTTCGCTTCCGGAGTCATCGAACCCGCCTTCGCTTCCGGAGTCATCGAACCCGCCTTCGCTCTCGGAATCATCGAATCCGTCGACGGTCTGGGAGCTGTCGTCCACGTCCCCTCCGGCGTCCAGTGAGATCGCATTCGTGCCACAGATTGCGGCGTCGAGGTCCTCGCTCATCGAGTATGGCTGCACCATGCACACGTGGGACGCCGGGTTGTTGTCGAGAACGACGGTGGTCGTCGAGTTGCTCACGTCGACGCAAGCGTAGCCCTCGCTCACGCGACAGTCCGAGTCGGAGTTGCACGTCTTGAGGCAGTAATTGCGCCCCTCGCGCGACGGGGATTGACGATCGTCGTATGCGCACCCGAGAACGCTCGCTCGCACTTCCGCGCACGCCGCGTGATCCGGGCACTTGTTCGGCGCGCAGTCGAACACGGTGCAGTAACCATCGGGCTGGGACGTGTCGCACTGTCGACTGCCGGTCGCCGAGCAGTCGGTTGCGACCGCACATCGGTCGCCCACGGCCGGAGCGCAGCCGACACCCGCACAAACGGCCATGGCCACGGCGAGTAGGCCCCATCGCGTGAGTCGGACAGGTTTCCTGAGGTCCATGGAGGAGCGGCTGACCGTAGCTTCGCAGCACACCGGCGCGCAAGGCAAAGCCTGCTCGCTTCGCGCGAGCGCGCCTCGTTTGACAACCGATGTCGGCCTCCCTACGTTCCAGCGCGTCTACGCATCGAGACGGCATTCTAGAAGAGGGGCGGCCCCCGGGTCGCCAATGCGCCATGTCTACGCACATCACGTCTGACTGCATCAACTGCGGCGCTTGCGAACCCGAGTGCCCCAACGAAGCCATCAGCGAAGGCGACGACATCTACGTCATCGATCCAGAGCTCTGCACTGAGTGCGTCGGGTTCTACGATCACGAGGCCTGCCAGGCCGTCTGCCCGGTCGAGTGTTGCTTGCCCGATCCGAAGCGCTCCGAAGAAGAGCCCCTGCTGCTCGAAAGGGCTCTGCGCCTTCACGTCGAAGACAAGGACCTCAAGACACGAGTCGCCAGCGGTTCGTTTCCGTCGCGCTTCCGCAAGTGAGCGGGTGGGGGCCAATCGTCCCGTGACGATCGCAGGGCGCGACCTTGATTGGGTCGCCACAGGATTGGTCATTGTCGCCTCCGGATGCGGGGGTGGCGTGCCTCTCTTGATCCCCGCACATGCCATGCCGCTCGGGGAAGTCCGCGCCACGACGGGCTTGAGCGCGAATGTTGGTATGGGCCCTTTTGCCCGCTCCCTGAACGACGCGCGCAACGCGAGCTCGAACCCCGACGGCAGCGCCGCGGAAGCCAACGCAACCGACGCTCGAGCAACCCTCGTGACCGCAGCAATCGGCCCCGGAATCGCGCCGGTCGTGTCGGCTCGCGTGGGCTTGGGTGCAAACTCCGAGGCTGGCGCGTCCTTTCTGGGTCGCGCCGTTCGAGCGGACGTGCGTCATTCCGTGCGCCTCGCTGCCCACTGGGACCTGTCAGCGGGCGTCGGCGGATCCGCAGTGGTCGGCGGTCATGAGTCTGCCGATTCGGATGTGGACCTCGGCCGACTGCGCGGCGGGGGCGCGGATGTGCCGGTCATGGTCGGCTACGAGAGCGATGGCGGACTCTACGCAGCGTGGCTCGGCTTGCGCGCCGGTTGGGAACAGGTGGGCGCAGACGACGTTCGCAGCGAGGTCAGCGAAAGTCGATATCCCGGTCCACCGGTTTCCTTGTCGGCGCGGAGGCTGTGGGCCGGCGGGTTGTTCGGCTTCGCCGTGGGTTTTCGACACGTGCACGTCGCGATGGAGCTCGACGTGGCGTACGCGAACATCTCCGGCGACCTGAGCTCCACGCACATCGATCTCGCCGGGCTCACCGTGTGTCCCGCGAGCGCCGTGTGGTGGCGGTTCTGACCCTGGCGAGTCGACATCCTCGAGCTCCCCCGACCCGGTTCGTGGAGCGTCGGCTTTGCCCGAGAGACCCGATGGACTATGAACGCGCTCGGAAAGAGCGTTCGTCCAATGGAGCTCAGTGTCCGTGATGTCGCTCGCTTGCTTCAGGTCTCCGAAGACACGGTCTTTCGGTGGGCGCGCGAGCACGAGCTTCCGGCCCACCGGGCCAACGGCGAGTATCGATTCAACCGCGTCGAGTTGCAGGAGTGGGCAACTCGGCAAGGCCACCCCGTGTCCCCGGAGCTCTTCGCACCGCGAGGGCTCGTCCGGTTGCTGCCTTCTCTGCGTGGCGCCATTGAACGAGGCGGCGTCTACCACGACATCCCAGGCGTGGAGCGCGAAAGCGTTCTCGAAGCGGTCACGCGCGTGCCTGGCGTGCCCCCGACGATCCCTCGCGAACGTCTCTACGACCTCTTGATGAGCCGCGAAGCGCTGGCGTCGACCGGAGTCGGCGATGGCATTGCGATTCCTCACCCGCGCGATCCGCTCGTCGTTCGCGTCGACGAGCCTGTCATCTTGCTTTGCTTTCTCGAGCAAGCGGTCGACTTCTCTGCGCTCGACGGGGCGCCGATCCGAGTGCTGTTCGTGGCCCTGGCCCCGTCCATCCACGCGCACTTGCAGATGCTTTCGCGGATTGCCCACGCACTTCACGACGCGCACTTTCGCGATCTCCTGAGCGCGCACGCTCCCGCCGAGGATATTCTTCGCGACGCAGGGCGATTGGATGACGTTCTGGGTTCGCGGCACGCGGCGCCCGTCGAGGGCTCGTGATGGAGCTCGATGCGATTCTCGGAGCCATCGTTCTGCTTGTCGCAAGCGCGCTCGGAGCGTGCGCCGCGAGACGCATCCGCGCGCTCGTCATTGGCTCGGCGGGAGCGCTGACCGCATCGGCCATCGGCATCGCGGCCTCCCTGTCGTCGATTCTTCGCGGCGCGGGCCCGTCCTTCCGGCTGATTGGCCCACTGCCTGTCGGACAGGCCCACGTGGGTCTCGATGTCCTATCGGCCTTCTTCCTCGCGTGCATCTTCTTGGTTTCGGGCCTTGCCACCGTGGCCGGGATTGGAGACCTGCGTGGCACGCCGGCGAGCCGCCGCGTCGTGTCTTCGGTCGTATTTCTGAACCTGCTCATCGCGTCGATGGCGCTGGTCGTCGTCGCACGCGATGGGGTCTTCTTCCTCATGGCGTGGGAGGCGATGTCGGTCACATCGCTTCTCCTCGTGTTCTCCGAACACGAACGCGAAGACGTCCGACGAGCCGGAATGGCGTACCTCGTCGCTTCTCACGTCGGCTTGGTCATGCTCCTCGTACTCTTCGTCCTGCTCGCGCAGGGGTCCGACTCGTTCGACTTCGCCATATTCGCGTCGCAGCGCTCGAGCCGCGGGTTGGCGAACGTGTGCTTTGCGCTCGCGCTCGTGGGCTTCGGTACCAAGGCGGGGTTCTGGCCGCTGCACGTGTGGCTTCCCGAGGCACACCCGGCCGCTCCAAGCCACGTTTCGGCCGTGATGTCTGGCGTGATGCTCAAGCTCGGCATCTACGGGCTACTCCGCACGGTCCTGTGGCTTGGTCAGCCGCCGATCGAATGGGGCATCACCCTTGTCCTTGTCGGGACCGTGTCGAGCCTCGGCGGAGTGCTCCACGCCCTGGGTCAGCACGACCTCAAGCGCCTGCTCGCCTACCACAGTGTCGAGAACGTCGGCATCATCGCCCTGGGCATGGGCGTGGGAATGCTCGGCCAGAGTGAATCGCT
>Ga0326728_10007941_pt1 | contig 26738 bp, 24 predicted proteins | sample MB3enrmetagenome_FD_207602 | JGI IMG/M metagenome (GOLD analysis project Ga0326728, IMG submission 207602) | Lab enriched peat soil microbial communities from McLean, Ithaca, NY, United States - MB31MN | ecosystem: Environmental > Terrestrial > Soil > Wetlands > Peat | place: USA: New York...
GCTCCTCATTCCGTCCCTCACTCCCCCCATCCCCCACGCAAAGCTTGCGGGGGCCTCCGTTATTCGTGCCGGATTCGTCGCGAGCTTTTCTAAGCCGCCCTCGGACTATGCACGACGAGGTAAGGACGGGACCGCCTTATGGAGATGCCCTATTAGCCCCACACTGCCGCGAAGCCCAAAAAGGACGATGTCGTCTTTGTCGGTGAAAAGTCGGACGGTTCTGGCTCGCCGCTTCACCGGGTGGAGAGGCCTCTCGTGAAATTGTTTTTGTGCCTATTTGAGATGTTGCATTTTCATCGCCGGGTCAGTCGGCTGCTAGACCCGGCGGCGAATGGACGGTCCGCATGGAGGGATCAAGGATCGTTTTTCCCGCGTTGGAAAAACGATCGTGTGAGGTGGGGATGCAATCTGAGCCGGGTTGGCCGAGGATAATACTTGATGTATATCCGAGGCCGCCCGGCGAAGAGGGCGCCCCAGATCGCGATTCCTTCAGGCGGACCGGCCGGCTTGCATGTCTACCCCAAGCCTCTTCTTTCCTTAGGTGTGGGATATATCCTTCACTTAACGAGTTCCGGTGTAGTGAAAACCCTTCGCTCCTCTCGCAGTTCTCGAAGCCCCTGCGCAGAATAATCGAAGTAATGATGAATGGTTAAGGTCTCTCCTTTGATTGGCATCCTTCTTGCTTTGTGTATATCAAAGTTATCATCATGATCTGACGGGAGCTTCGTTGAGCCCCCTTTCGCGGTTTAAGGACCGGCGACACCGTCGAGAGAAGCCGCAAACCACCTTCTGCGGAGGCCATGTGGAAAGCAGCAACCGGAACAAGCATTTTCGGGAAAGATTGGGAAAGGATATTCTGGTCATCGGTTCGGCTCTGCTCGTGATGGCGGTGACTATTGGAGTGTCGTCCGGGAGCCCCGGCGATCTCGCGGCGTTCAAGGCACAATACGGAGCGGCCGTCACCGACAAATTCAGCTGCCGGGTCTGCCACACCACTCCTCCTGCTCTCAACCCGTACGGAAGTGATTACCTTTACAGCGGCCGCAATTTCAGCGCCATCGAGTTCCTCGATTCATACGGGGACGGCTCCGCGAATATCGTCAAAATCAATGCGTGTAGAAATCCGGGCGGTGCGGCCAGTAGCCAGAGAGCAGCGGGTGGTTCGACCCTGGGCTACGGTCGAGGGCCGCGTTACCCCTTCGACGCCTCAGTCCCTTAGCGTGCCAATCGCCCCCGCCTTCGGGATGACGATAGGGGACGACCGTATGCTCGCCAGCTTTGATCAATTGACTGTTCCGATGGCCCGCCGGCCGAGAAGAATCGATTAGAGCATTCCACAAAACAAAGCAGCGAATCACTCCCCGGCGGAACCCTTTCCGGAGCGCGCCTTGCGAGAGTCCCTCGGGAACCCACCAAGGGCTCAAAGGAGCGGTGCCCAAAGGGCTTGGGCGAGGATGTCTGAGCGGAAAGACCCTGTCGTGTGGGGTCTTGGAGCGAGTTCCGCAGCCGAGCGGAAAAGAGCCCTTATGGTGGGTGAGGGACGAAGCACGTGCGCCGCGGAGGAAGGGGGTGGAGCCGGGGCGATCCGGGAATTGCTCTTGTGGAATGCTCTAAACGGACGAAAGCAGCCGATAAGGCCCGCCATGTGGCGGGGGAAGGTGCCGTTTCAATAAGGAGTCTGGCCCAAGACGTTGCCCGGAGGATCATAGTTGCAGACTACGATGATGTGGTCTTCGCATCGTACTCTTGCACAGCCGATTCTCTTGGTATTCTTCCAGATGAGTTGTGTGTAGTGGCCGCAGTCATGAACGTTGGACTGGTCGATCACCCTCCCATGGTACGCGGTCTTCTCTCTCTCCCATGCTATCACCGCATCGGCTACGCCATAATATCCGGCGGTGCCCATGAAGAGGTTTTCCCCGTGCTCCTGTTTCCACCTGCCTGAATGTGGACGGTGCTCCATCAGGCCGCTCGTGGACGCGAGATGATCAGCCCATTTCTGGGCATACGCGGCAAGAACGTTCGACCACACGAGTGGCGAAAGGCCGACTTCCTCGCGTGCTCTATTGTGAGAGGCAAGCAACTGCCGGACTTCCGAAGGCGTCAGATGGGAGCCGATGGACCCGCCTTTTGCGTCAACCGGCCTGGAATTGGGCATTCCAGCCTTACCCGAAAGGTCCGCCTTGCCCGCACCGGCACGGCTTTCCGTCCACGAAAGAATGAGCCCTGGGCTGCTTCCGGCGGGGTCTCGATCAAAGGAAACGGGTACAAGGATAATCGCGACAAGAACATATGCGAAGATCGCCTTGTACATCTTCATCTCTGTCATTGCTTCTTCCTCACGATCTCGTACGAATTTCCACGAAACACTGCGGTTTCGCGGGGGGCAATGCCCATCAGGGCCTCCGTACGCCTAAAAGCAGCCCCTTTTGCCATGTACCTATTGGTCCGCTTTTGGCCCCCCCGGAGGGGCCTCTCGCAGTCGAAGCAATACCAGTGCCGTGGAAGACATCCAAGGCTCAAAACATGTATCGAGGCCGAAAGGCGAGAATTCCGTGCATACCCTATCTTCGCGGGAGTTTCCCGCTATGCTAGGTTTTCGCCCACGGGTTGTAGTGGTTTTGCGACACTAAGGACGAATGATCTGCTCGCCTCCGGCGTGGTGCGCTACCAGACATGCGGGATAAATCGATAATGTACCTGCGCTGCATACGCGTCGTATCCGGGCAGATCTGACCGCAGCACCCGTTCCTCCCGGACGGCTCGAAAAGCTATGACGGCCATGAGGACCGGCCCTGAGAGCAACCCGTACCATGACCCGAGCAAGAGGCTTGTCCCGGCGATGAAGGGGATGACGGCGGCGTACATCGGATGGCGGACGTAACGATACGGACCGGTGGATATCACCCTTTGGCTGCGCTCGGTTTGGACGCGGACCGCCGGCGACAGATACGGGTTTTCCCGGAATGTGAGGAAGAACAGCCAAAACGAACCCAGCAGCAGAAGTGTCCCGACGACCCGCAGCGAGCCGGGCATCCGCGACCAATGGAAGCGGACGGCGTCAAGGGGCATCAATACCAGCCAGGCAACGAAGAGCCCCTCCATAATCACGAAAAGTACTTTGTCCCACCGTGGTTGATCGGGTTTGCCGATTCCCGTCATGCGCTCCGTCAGCAATCCGGGGTTGTGCCTGAGCAACCATCGGGTTAATGCGATGGTGAAAGCAAAGAACAGAAAGAGAAAAGCCCACCCGGCGAGCCACGCGATGGTGCCTGCCGCGAGAAATAGGGCAAGGCCGAAAGCCGCAAAGGGAGCGATGATTTCGGCAGTTAGCAGTCCGGGATTGATGGTAATACGACACCTCAGTCGGCGGTCAGCCCAGCTAGACCCTTTCTCAAAAGTAATTCCCGTTTGCGGATGCCCGGACGTGCAGGCTCCACCATTTCCTCCGCTCGCTTCTGCGTCCGTCACTCACCCTCCTTTGGGACTCCCTCCGGCAGGTCTCTCGGAACTCGCTGAAAGACCACACAAAACGCGGTCTTTCAGCTCAAGACTTCCTCGCCCTCTCGCCTTCGGCGCACCGCTCCTTCGGTCCCAAGGGGGTACCCGAGTGACTCCCGCAATGCAACGCTTCCGGAAAAGGTTCCGCCTGCTGGCCATTCGGTGCTTTGTTTTGAGAAAGGGTCTAACCAGGCCGCAAGCGCGCAGCTAGTGCGTTTCAGCAGAATAAAGTGACGATTGCTCCGGCGGAATCTTTTCCTAAAGCGAAAGCCCAGCGTAGCGAACGAAAAGATGCGTATTTCAGGGGGCGCACGTCATCTATTTTGCCTGCGATATCGCTCGAGCTCATCGGTCAGCCATCGGGCAAGAAGCAGCGGAGATCCATCGCCGCATTTCACCAAATACGGTTTGCCGCTCATCTCGCTCTTCGAAGCTGACCACTTGATGAAATCTTCCGTTGAGCTGATCTGTCCTTTCTTCATGAAGTAGCCGTACTTGAGTTCCACATGCTTACGGACGACTTTTGTGTCCTGATACCATGAGCCGTTTCGACAGAACTGGCAGCCGCACCCTTCGATGTAGCTGAGCAGATGCTGGATCTCCGGATTGGCGACAGGAGAAACGTCCGCCGACCGTGCAGGGAAAGGAAAAGAAACGGCGGCGAAGGACCAAAGGATCAATAGGGCAGCTGCGGCTCTGCTTCTCTTCACGGTAAAAACCTCAACCTCAACGTGCGAGTGTCAGAGAGTTATTATAGATCAGTGAAGCAACCGGCACAAGAGAGGGGATCACAAGGTCAGGGCAAGCCCATTCGGAAAAAGTCTCGGGTAGGGGGGGCGGACGCGGAGCACTTCTCCAGGGGGTGCTCCATCTTGGATTAGCGCACACCTCTGGAGAGACGTCTTCAGAGCCAGTGAGAAAAAAGGACGGAGAAGATCTCCTTGGCTCTGTCGAGGAGAGGTCTTTTTGACCATTGCTCTTTCGTCATCTGGTTGGAATGGGAGATGTCCTCTTCGAACAGTTCTTCCAACTGATCGGCGAAATCCGTCCCGATGACAACGACGTTTATCTCGTTGTCGCGGAGGAAGCTCCAAAGGTCCATGTTGGTCGACCCCACGGTGGACCAGACGCCGTCGATAACAACGGTCTTTGCATGGATCATTCTGGCCCGCCGTTCATAGACCTGGACGCCCGACTCAAGAAGGTCCTCGTAGTGAAAGCGGCCCGCGTAAAAGGCAAGGGAGGAGTCGCTCGAGCCCGGGAGGACTATTCTTACCTCCACTCCCCGCTTCGCGGTATCCGTTATCGCCTTCATCAGTTGATGGTCGGGAACGAAATAGGCAGTGGTAAGGTCTATTGAGTATTTGGCGTTCTCTATTGCCGCTACATACGTGATGTACGTGAGCCGGTGGGTCTCGCCGGGATAATTGACTATCACCTCTGCGAGCGCGCTCCCCTTGGCTTCGAGAAGAGGGAAGTACTCCTTTGCCGCCAGGGGTTCTCCCAACTGATGCTCCCATTCTTTGATGAACGACCTTTGCAGCTCAGCCACGACCGGACCTTCTAACATCACGTGGGTGTCCCGCCAGCCCTCCTTCGAAGAGCCGGCCGTTCGTCCGGTGGAGGAGGGACCCCCTGCGAAACGGGATGGACTGCGTGAATAGACATCGCTGATGTTGACCCCACCGGTGAAGCCGATGCGACCGTCCACCACGAGTACCTTCCGGTGATCACGCTGCGTGTAGCGGAGCTTTTTGCGTGCCTTGAGGGGGTTGACCGGGTTGAACTCGAGGACGTTTATGCCGGAGTCGCGCAAACGCTGGAAGAAGGCTTCCGGTGTATTGAGCGAGCCCAGCGAGTCATACATAAGATTCACCTGCACCCCCTCGGCCTGCTTGGCCACAAGGAGGTCGGCGAACTTCCGGCCGACCTCGTCGTCGCTGAAAGTGAAGGTCTCGAAGTTGACATTGTCTTTTGCTGCCCCTATGGCCTTGAACATGGCATCGTACGTCGCGGGTCCATCGACGAGGAGGGTAACCTTATTCCCGCTCGTCATGGGGTGGCCGCTCAGCGACTCCATGAGGGCGACAGTCTTCTTTATGAGGTTCACGGCATCCGCGCGCTCTTCTTGCCTTGCCAGGAGGGCCCGGCTATAACCGGGGGAGAGCTTGCCTTGGGGACCCGTGATCACCGGTTTCGCGTTGGCCGTGGCCTCGGTGAGGGCCGGCACATTGGGCAACGGGGTCGCGCACCCGGTGAGGAGCGTGCAGGCGACGCATAGAAGCAGCACCGGCGCGAGCAAGGTCCAAACGGGTCTTGTAGGTCTCATCTTCATGGCGCCGTCCCTTTTAGCCACCTATGTGTCATCGGTCTTCTTGCTGAAAGGAGAAAAGAGTATCCTCAGAATGAGGCTCCCTGCAAGAACATAGACGATCAGCGCGGCAAGGGTGGAAAAATCGAGCACGAAACCCGATAGCCTCCAGTCCGGGTGAATCTTGGCGAAGGGCGAAACCAACGGTGCCGTGACGCCGTAGACCCATGCGACGAACGGGGTGCGGGGATTGGCCGCAAAAAACCTGAGTATCAGCCTGGAGCTGAGGAGCAGCTCGATAATGGTAATCGCGATGCTGACGAAGGCCCTTAGGGTTCTGAACATGGGTCCGTTCTTGATCTTGCCTTGCTTATATCGGCATAGCTCACCGGAGCTTCTCGCTCGTTCCGGCGGTGAGCGCGAGGTGCGACGTATCGCATATTATGACTTAATCCTCGAAAAAGAGTATTTCAGGGAGTTCCTGTCCATGGCTTTTCTTGAATTCTTCCCCGTTGCCGGCTTTCAGGAGTCTGAAAACCGTCTCCCGGTGGCGTGCTCTCTTTCACTGAGAACCGTCGTCTCCACTCGCCTCTCCTTTGACAGGACCTTTCCTTCTCACGAGGCTGACGAGGAGAACGGAGACGATGCCGGTCAGGAATATGCCGTCGAATGTTCCGGCCCCCCCTATTGACGCAACCGGGGCGCCGAGTCCCCGGATTTTTCCCAGGTTGAGGATGTCCGCGCCCAGGAGGGTCCCCATGCTTCCCGCGACATATGCGAGGGGAGCGGGGTACTTCCGCGAAAGCAGGAGGCCCACCGCGGCCGAGATCAAAGGAGGTGTAAGGACCGGCTCGGCTATGCCGACGCCCCTTACCGGGTAGGCCATCAGGTGTACCACGACGGTCACTATGGCGACACCGACGAGTCCGGAGAAGAAGAGCCTGTTCTTCGCAAGGAGATAAAGGGAGAGCAGAACGGGGATAACGGCGCCGCCGAGGTTGACCGCGACGACTGTGCCGGGCCAGTCCGTGATGTGCGGAATCACATAGCCCATGCCTCCCAGGGAGATAATTTGGTCCGATACCATGTTCTGAGCCGGCAAGTAATAGACAGGGATATTCACGTAGCTTCCGAAGAACGTGAGAAGGAGGAGGGCAAGCATATGCCGGCTCCCGACACCCATCCGTTCGTAAGCGTACCGCAGGATGCCGACCTCGATCGCGATGATCAGGACCACGAGGAAGATGGCGAAGAACAGCAGAAATGGGAAGGCAACAGGGAAATAATGCATGTTCTTTCCTCCAGTTTAGTTCCCCATCGGCCCAGTGTCATAAAGAAAGGAGCGTAGGGTTTAGTCGCAAGCAATCCTAGGTTAAATCCCAGGGCTGTGCACGACTGGGGGCATATTTATGCTCGTGACGTCCACGCCTTCGAGGACTTTCGCCTGCAGCCTCGCCGGGGAGAGGGCTTTTGGAGAAAATTACTTTCCCCCGCGACGCCCCTTTCTATGACGACAACCGGTACACGCCACAGACAACCCTAAGGGCGTTTCCGAAAACGAGTCTCTGCCTATCCTCAGTCAGCCTTATGACCTGGAATAAAAGGCCATATGCGGCCTTTCTTCACCCTCGATCTTCCCCGTCTCTAGCCGTGGTGATGCCACCCTCCTCTATCGTAACCGTGGTGATAGTACATGGGTCCGTAGTATCCGTATGAGTAAACCGGTCCGGTGTAATAGGGCCCGTAATACGGACCATAGGCGTCATATGGAGTAGCGGGAACCACCGCACATCCCGCGGCCAACACGAGCAATACGAGCAGAATTAACAGCGTTCTCATTTGAATACCTCCTCAAGTCCGACCAAACCCACAGCCGGACCCCTTCTTCCGTTTTTCTACCATCCCGAGCACCCTTCCACATCGCAGCACGTCTGATAAGAGTATATGCTCATAACCAAGAATGAATATAACCGCGGTGAATACCATTGTCAACAGGGCTGAATCTTGAGCATCGGGGGGCAAGCGCGCCCTTAAACGAGAGCGGAAAATCTTATTCTATCTATCGGGATGCAGGGGCTTTTCCTTTTTTGGGTCACCAAGCCCTGTATGGCTGGAGATCGACCGGCAGACCTACAGTATGGTTGAGGTGAAAGGTAAACTCACACTCGGGAGCCGGTCTTGGCGAGCAGTTTTTCCATCGCCGCAATGACGGCGTCGGCGAACTCCGGGGCATTGATGTTAAAGGGCAGCACGTGGAGGGGCACTGCGGGCGAAAGCACGTCCCTGAAGGTTCGGGAAAAAGAGTTGACGGCATCGGGGTCATAGAAGGGGCCTCCGGGCTGATCCCACGCTGAGAATCCTCCGGCAGGCACGAGGCACGAGACCAATCCCCGGGCCTCGTTGCAGCGCGTGGCGATGATCCCGGCGATGACATTGACTTCTTCCTGCGTCGTCCGCACGGCGGTGATCGCAGAATTATGGACGTGCAGACGTCTGCCCGGGAAACGGAGTTGGGCCATTTTCAAAGGTCCGCCGCCAAGAAAGTCGATGTTGCCGGGAACCACTACCGTGGGAACGCCCTTCCTCAAGGCAGCCGAGCATCGGTCGGGCCCCGCGTCATAGTCGCCCCCGAACCGGTTGTTTCCTATCTCGTCTAAGGAAAGGTCGATGACGCCTGTGATATCTTCCTCGCTGACGATTTCATCCATCGCCTGTCCGCCCGCTCCGGTCGTATGAAAAACGAGGACCTCCATCCCCTTGGTCTCAAAGGCAGCCCGGATCCTCTGGCTGCAAGTTTCCGTCGTCCCCAACGTGGACAGGGCGAGGACAGGGGCGGCCGTCGGAACATATCCCAACCGGTCCCGGAGCATCCCCGCGAGCGCGTTCGCCCCGTTTCGCAGCACCTTCCCGGTGACACGATTGACGCCGGAGAGATCACAGATGGAATAGAGCATCATGATATCCTTTGTTCCAACGTACGGACGGGTATTGCTCGAGGCCATGGTGGAGATCATGACCTTCGGAAAACCAGCCGGGAACGAGCGCATCACGCCGGTGCCCATGATGGTGCCCATCGCCCCACCGATGCTCATTATCCCGCCGATTCTACCTTCCCCATAGAGCCGCTTCGCAATAGCCGTAGCGCCGGACGTCATCACCGCTATCGCCTTTGCTTCGTCCCCCAGGTCTTGTACCTGCTTGAGCGGCATGCCCCCTGCCAGGGCGACCTCATCCCTGGTCACGAAAGTCGCAAAGGGCGACTCCCCCAGGGTGCCGGCATCGAGCGTCAGTGCCGTGAGCCCCGATTCCTGAATGCACTCACACAGGTACTGCACCTCCTTTCCTTTCGTATCCATGGTTGCGACTATAAGAGCTGCCCATTCCTTCATTTCACCACCCCTCCTGCCTTCTTGCCAACCAGACTACCCGATCCCCCGGAACGTGCGGACCCGGCGGGCTATGGGCTATGCGCTTGTTGTCTGAATCTTCTTTCGAGGACCCTGAAGATGCGATACACGCCTTTTAGGGTCTTCACGTATGTGGGTCTTATCCGTCACCGGACACGCACCCATTTCAAGACTCTTAGGAACCGTCATCATTGGGAACTGCGCGCAGGCGACGGCAATTGGCTGCGCCTCTGTCTTTGCGCCATGATAAAGGCTGCCGCCGCCGCACAAAAAGCCGGGATAACGGTGACGAGAAAGAGAGATTGAGTCTTCCATTGGAACGAAAGTATTATGCCGCCCAGGAAAGGACCGACGATCGATCCTACCCTGCCTATCCCGCCGGCCCAGCTCAGACCCGTCGAGCGGATAAGGGTGGGGTAATACCCTGCCACTACCGCCTGCGAGAGGTTCTGTCCGCCGTTCAGAAAGAAACCGGACAGGAATACGACAGGAACGAGAAAGCCTATCGATGATACGGAGAGGCCGATACACGCGGTGAAGATCCCAGAGGCGAAGTATGCAAGACCAAGCACGCTGAACGGGTTGAGGCGATCACCGGCTATTCCGAGCAGGATCGTGCTCACGATGCCGGCTGCCTGGAGGAGGCCTGTTATGACCGCGCTCTGGCTTACGGAAAGACCGGCGTTCATGAAGACGGTCGGCAGCCAGTTGAGGCAAAAGTAGAGATTGATGAGGTTCATGAAGCACATGACCCAGATCAAGACTGTCCCGAGCGCGCGCGATTCCGTGAAGAGGTGACGCACCGCGAACCCGCTGAGACGCGCTTCATCGCGGGCCACGAACCGCGCATCCGCGCTGAACGACAAACCCGGATTGATGCGCTTAAGGAGAGCACCCACCCGGGCGTCCTTGTTCCCCCTCAGGGCGAGGAGCCGGGGTGACTCGGGAAGGACGACCATGAACACCACACAAAGCGCCAGGGGCGCGATGCCGCCGACCCAGAAGACGCTCGTCCATCCGAAGGCCGGGATCAGGGCCGCAGCGATGAAGCCGGTCAATGCAGAGCCGAGGTTGAAACCGATCAGGGCGAGTACCGTCATCGTCGAACGCCTGCGACGCGGACTGAATTCGGAGACAAGGGCAAGGGCGTTCGGCATGGCGCCGCCAAGGCCCACACCGGTGAGAAAACGCCAGATGGCGAGCTCCGTCAATGAATGAGCGGTGACGCACAGTAGGCTAAAGAGTCCAAACCCGATGGAAGAACAAATGATCACCGTCTTGCGCCCGAACCGGTCGGCGAGAGGCCCCGCGACGAGGGCGCCGAACATCAAGCCGAATAGGCCGATGGACATTGCGCCCCTGAAGGCTCCCGGCGGCAGGCGCCAGAGCTTGCTCACCACGGGGGCAACATACCCGATTGCCACCGCATCGAAGCCGTCAACGAGAGTGGAGAACGCGCAGAGCACGACCACCCAGATCTGAAATCGTGTCACCTTCTGCTGATCGATCAGCTCAGAAACATCAACGACGTTCGACTGGTTCATTGTTCCCCTCCTTTTTCGCAAACCGGCTCGTTTAGGCCCGTTCAGGCCCGGTCCTGCATCATCTCGTCGAAGAGGCCTAGGAGCACCTCGACGAAGCCGGGCTCTTCGGGTCGTCCGTCATAGACGAGAACCTTGAGGCTGGGGCTTGCCTTGGCGAGGAAACGCTCCCTGAAGGCCTGCCATTGCTCCGGCTTCATGATACCACCGGCGTCGCCATGGGCCGGTGGCTGCTTCGGTATCACGACAGCAACGGGCCCATGCGACCTATTCAGCTTCTCGGCCATCAGTTCGCCCACTGTTGCCGCCTCTTCGGAGCTGCAGCGCACCGGGCCGAACATGCTGTTGTGGAGCGATCTTTGGCGGTCCCGGTACTTCTCGGGCAGCGGCATGGAAGACCACCAATGGAAGATGAAACGGTCGGCGGAGACGATCTGGGGGATACCCGCTGCCCCGGCGGCTTCCAGCCTGTCTGCCCCCGCAGAACAGACGCCCCCGGCGACATAGTTCGTCAGCTCACCGCCAACTGCCATATCTACGCTCGCCACGATAAGACCGTCTGCTATCGCTTTTTCGTAGACCCTGCCGCTCATACCGGTGCCGTGAAAGACTGCGACTTCGTAGCCCCTCTCCTCGAGCCCCCGCTTGAGTCCACCCATGTAGCCCTGGACTGACCCTCCGACCGCTGTAACGCCTACCGTCTTTTTCCCGATGGCGCGATCCTTTTCGTACCCTTCGGCTGCTCCCGTGATGGCGCCCGCGGCAATGCGAAGGGTCCGCTCCGCGATGCTGTTCAAGCCCCATAGGCCGGCGATCCACGGCAGCATCATGACGTCGCTGCCCCCGATAACGTCCGGAAGAATGGCGATGGAGTAAGCTATGGTGCTGACGACGAGCTTTGGGAGGCCGAGGGGAAGGTTCCTCATAACGTCCAGAGCGAGAGCGGTCCCCATCGATCCTCCGCCGGCCACAACCCCATCCATCTCGCCGTTGTCATACAGTTTTTTCGCGAGTCTGACCGCGCCTTGCGCCATCCTGTCCATGACCGCCGTGGGCTCGTGCTCCCGAGATGCGCGAAGCTCCTCGAGGCTCGTACCCCCTGCCCGGGCAACCTCAGCCGAGCCGATGGCGGGCACGAACGGCGGTTCCCCGAGGACGCCCACGTCCATCGTGATGACACGATGGCCTCGCTCCTCGATGAGCTTCTTGAGGTACGCGAACTGATCTCCCTTCGTATCCAGGGTCCCGATCATCACTATCGTCTTAGCCATGACCTCCCTCCCATCCGGTCAGTAGAGCCCGTCCTTCAGGAATGCGACCTGGGCCTCGATACCCTGTCGGATATTGAGCGGCACGAAGCAGAACTCTTCCTTCATCCTCTCCATGGAGACCGGGCGATACTCGGCCTCCTCACCTTTTTGCGGCCCCAGCCGGAGCCGGGCTCCCGGTAGTATTTCGCCGATCGTTCGGGCAATTTCTCCCATGGTTGGGTGATCGCCGTCCGAGACATTGTAGATGTAGTGCTTGAGGGAGTCGGCGAGGTGAATGCGGCATGTCCCTTCGGCGGAGTCCTTGGCGTATACCGTGTGGCGCCGCATATTTTCCGGAATATCGGGAAAATTGCTCTCCGTTCCTGAGAGGGCGTTGGCGATCATGACATTGAGGGAGTGCCAGTCACAGCCCGGCCCGTAGTTGTGGCCGATCCTCGCGCTCGCCACGCTCACGCCGTAACGGGCATTGTAGAGGAAACAGATGCCTTCCCCGGCACGCTTCTTGTTGCCGATGTCGGAAAAGGTGACCGGGGGGAGGTACGCGTCTTCATGCCAGACGTCGCATTGCTTCGGCAAGCCCCGGTACAGGTCGACCGAGCTGACGAAGGTCACGCGGCGCAAGCCCATGATACGCGCGGCTTCGAGGCAGTTCATCAGCCCTTCTGTCTGGACCTGCACTGTCTGGTGGAGGTCAGGCTCGTAGCCATACTCATGGCGAACTCCTGAAGTCATGTGGGCGGCGTGAATGATGCTCTCGATCTTGAATTGCTTGACGAGGCCTAGTATACAGGGCAAGTCGAGGAGATCGCCGGCCGCCTGTCGCACCTCGTGCCCCCACCGGCGGGCCAGAAGCGAAGGTGCGTCGATCGGATGGCGCTGGACGAGGAGCACTTCTTTTCCCCTGTCAGCCAAACACCGCGCGACGTTGAACCCAAAAAACCCGCTGCCTCCTCCGACCAGAATCATCACCGCCCTCCTCGTCCCTTCCCATGGTTATGGTCTTGAAATTCCCTCTACACGAGATTCCCGAGAAGTAACTCACTTTTGTAGTGAGTTACTTCTCGGGAATCACACGATAACGACGTCCCTGGCCCACCGGCTCGTCGACTCTGGTTTCCCTTCCGTCACGATAAGCGTGTTGCCGATCGTATGCCCTTCGTATCCCTTACCCGTTGGTGTCGTCCACGGATGGCTGACCCAGACCATCCCCGGCTTCATCGTCTCGAACGTCAACCTGTCCTGTCCATGGTCCAGCTCGTGTGCCTGCAGCGTCCAGGCCCGTTTGAACCGGCCGGGCGCGAGCTTATCGGCAAGCTCTTTCACCTTCCTGTCGATGTCGCCTTGCCTATTTCCAGGTCGAATGAGCCCAAAAGCCAGGTCGTAGAGGGCGTTGTCTATCTTCATCCGCTCCAGAAAAGAGGCGGGCGGCGCTCCTCCCACGCAAATGGGGACGCAGAGCTGGGCGTTATAGCCGCAGTAGATGGGGGACAGCTCGTTGAGGATGATGTCACCCTTGCGGACCTTTTTCCTGCTCTGGCTCGTATCCATGATTGCCCCTTCCATCTTGTCGAAGGGGCCTGTACCGAGGAGCAGCATCGATCCTCTCTCGCAGCCCGCCCTCACCATCGCGTAGTCACAGGCTGCAACCAGTTCTGCCTCGGTGACTCCCGGCCGCGCCGCTTCCACGATCGCCTGTATGCCGGCGTCCGCGCCCTCGGCGGCCTTTCTCACGAGACGCAGCTCCTCGCTGCTCTTGACCCTGCGGCACTCCATAATGAGGTCGCCGGCACTGACGAAGCTGGCGCGGGGCACCTCTCTTCGCAGGTCCTCGAGCATATAGGCAGGCACGCCTCTCCACGTCGCGAGACCTACGCTCCCGCCCTCAATCCCGGCCGATTTGAGTCTTTCAGCGGTGTCGAGACCGTATTCTCTTATCCTTACCCCTTCCGGCTGGCCCTTTCTAAAGCCCACCGCCGTTACGGGCACCCAGCTTTCTTTCTGGAGTTGCTGGGCGTGGAAGGAGGTGGCAACGAGGAGCACCGGATCGCCGAGGAGCGGAAAGATCAGGACGCCCGTTACGTCTCCCGGCTTGTGGGGGGTAGCGTGTTTGGCCGCGCCCGCGATGTAGCGGATGATGTCATTATCTACCGCGACGAGGCATGCAAGTCCGCGAAGCTGCATACCTTCACGGATGCGCATGTGCCTTCTCTCCATTTCTTGACGGCTGAATGTGCGCGTATCCTCTCCTGTGTCACTGCTCCGCTTCATGGCTCCTCCTTACAGATCGCACGGTCATCTCAAGATGTACTCTACCCTGATCTGCCGCGCAATCGTCTCGTTCGGGCGTCTTTTTCTCGACCGTTGTTCAATACTTTCCCTCTTTCACGAAATCGACGTAGGCCCTCACGCCGTGCCGCATGTCGAGAGGGACGAAGCCAAATTCCTCTCTCATCCTCTCCATGGAAACCGGGCGATACTCCGTCTTCTCCGCTCCCGGCGGTGCGAGGCGCATCTCGGCGCCCGGCACGACCTCGAGGATTGCTTCGCGCACCTCCTCCATGGTCGGATGACCACCGTCAGAAAGGTTATAGATGTAGTGCTTGAGGGATGGGGCGAGATGAATGAGGCACGTACCTTCGGCCGAGTCCTTGGCGTAAACGGTGTGACGGCGACGGTTTGCGGGAATGGCGGGATACTCCGATGCATCACCGGCGAGGGCGTTCGTTATCATCCGGTTCTCCTCCTGCCAGTCACACGCCGGCCCGTAGTTGTGGCCCACCCTGACGCTTGCCACGCTCAACCCGTAGGTCTTTGCGTAGAGGAGGCCGATCTGCTCGGCTGCCCTCTTTTTGTTGCCCACGTCTGAGAAAGATAGCGGGGGAAGGTACGCATCCTCGTGCCAGACCTCGCACTGGGCGGGCAGGCCGCGGTAGAGGTCGACGGAGCTGATGAACGTGACTCTGCGAAGATCCATGAGCCGGGCGGCCTCCAGGCAATTCATCATGCCGATGATCTGTACCCGCACCGTCTGATAGAGAGGGAAGTCGTTGTGCATACCCGCAGTGGCGTGGGCGGCGTGAATAATGCCGCTTACTGAGAACGTCTTTACGAGACCAAGGAGGAACGGCAAGTCCACGATGTCCCCCGCGGCTTGCCGCACCTGCTTTTGCCAGTAGCTCTCGAGCAGTGCGGGCGGCCGGATCGGGTGGCGCTGCACGAGGAGGACCTCATGACCGCGCTCGGCTAGACAGCGCGCCACATTCACTCCGAAGAAGCCGCTCCCTCCCGCAATCATGATCATGACATCCTCCCAACTTTAGCCTCGAATTCTTCCCCGCCGCGCCCCACTAATGGCCAAAGCCGAGGGCTTCGGATATCTTCGTTGCCGCATCGACGACCGCCCGGATCAACTCTGTCTTCTGCTCGGCCTCCCTGCCGCTGCTCGACAGTGCGGAGACCCCCACCGAAGCCACTACCTTCCCGACATGATCACGGACAGGCGCGGCGGCTGCGATGCGCCCCTCTTCCACCTCGCTCTCCCCGTGAGCGTAGCCCTTCTCGCGCACTTCCTTTAACCTCCGCTTGAACTCCTCGGGGTCGGTGATTGAGCCCGACGCTCTTTTGACGAGCGGATATCTGCGAAGCAGCTGGTCTACGTCACCGTCAGGGAGGTATGCCATGAGCGCCATACCATGCGCCCCATGGTGGGGCGGTCTTCTCTGCCCTATTTCCGTACCCGTCAGAGGGACAAACTCCGGCCCCCGGCGTTCATCGACGTACACCACCTCTCCATCGGAAAGGACTGCCATTGCGACGCGGGAACTCCCCTCGCTGACAAGGGCGTCCATGAAGGGGCCAGCGACGGTGTTGAGACTGAAGCCGGAAAAGGCGATCCTCCCCAGCTCGAGCGCCTTCAGTCCCAGGGAGTAGCGACCCGATTCGGCATCGTAGGAGACGAAGCGGTTTATCTCGAGAGTTTGGAGGATACGAAAGAGCGTCGGCTTGGAAATGCCGGTCATCCCGGCAAAGTCGCCTAGAGTAAGGCGCTGCCGCTGAAAGGAGAAGCAGGCGAGGACTTTCATGGCCCGGTCAATGGCACGCACCGTATACGTTTCCGACTCGACTCTTCTCATGAGTGTCCCATGAACAATGGCGAATCCGTCTGTTCTTCGGCAAGCCTCACATCATTCTTTTCACCTGGTGAAACGCCATTTCATATTATAGATTATCTGAGACAATCGCCGAATGTCAAGGAAAATACACGGGGGGAGACATCCGCCGCGCGTGGGCCCTTCAGACAACGGAGCTCGCCGAATCCTTTTCCAAGCTCGATGTGGAGCTAGACCCTGGGATATGCTACGTCATCCACCCGTGGACCGAACCCGCGCTCGGACAAGGGGTACAACGGCCATACGATCGGTGATACGTGCATCGTCACGGCCGGGGAGCCCGAAGGAGTAAACAAGTCGCCCCAGGAGATCAGGGTAGTGCGAGGCGAAAAAGCCGGATAGAGCGTATTACAGACTCAACCTTGTGTGGCCGAGAAAGACGATGAACTTGCGGAGGATTTTCGGATCGAAGCATTGCTGCATGCCGTGGTCGCGCCTGTCAGGCTCGTAACTTCCGTCTGCCGCCTTTCCCACCATGATCTCGGCTGCCTTCACGGGTGACAGGGCTTCCTTGTAGGGACGCCTCGAGGTCATGGCATCAAAGACGTCTATTACCCGGAGCACCCGGGCAAGGGTGGTGATCTTCTCTCCGTCCAGCCCCATGGGGTAGCCGCGGCCGTGAAAATCCTCGTGATGCTGCAGCACGGCCTTCTTGACGAAGGCGGGAACATCCGTGTCGACGAGCATGGCCAAGCCATTGAGAGGGTGGACTTTTATCGTTTCCCATTCCATTTCCGTGAGCGGTTCTGCCTTGTGCAGTAGTGCCCGCGAAATGAGGGCCTTGCCGATATCGTGAAGCAATGCCGCGACGCCGCACGACTTCAGTATCTCACCCAATTTGTCCCGATTGATGTCCCCGCACCCTGCCTGGATGGCCTCCAGGATATCCGGGTTATCCCGCAGGAAGGCCATGGCAAACCATAAGACTTTCGTGGAGTGCTCGTAAGTCTCATAATCGTGACCGACCATCTTCGCGAGCGCCTCGAGCGATCTCGACTCCGCAATGAAGATAAGGGCGCGCTCGATCATCGCCTGCGTGCGCGCCATGACATCCGCGCCCATCGCCCCCATTCCCAAGGACGTTTCAAAGGCGTCCCTGACCAGGTTGGTGGAAACCGTGCTGAACACCGCGGCCTTCTGCTCGTCGGACGCTCCGGGGCTTTCGAGGATAGGCCCCAGGTGGCTCTCGAGGTATTCCTCGTATTTGATCTTCTCGTCCAGTGCGACGTAGACTTCCTTCTGCCCGCTGGCTGAGAGCCTTGCCAGCTGATCCGGGGTGACTCTCTCGCCGTCCGGCGTCCACAGCACGTATTGCCCGCTCTGCAAGGGCACATAGATCTTGAATTTCGGCAGGCTTCCCGGTATGATCGCACCCGGAGGGATGGCCATATACGTCACGCCGCTCTTCGGCGCATCTTTCCCCTTCCCATCGATCGGACCCCTCGACGCCTCAGAAGATATCAGGGTGTTTTCCCTTTGCATAAGCTCCTTCGCGGGCGCACCGATTGGAAAGCGAGGGCGGCTAAGGTCCTTCGGTCCCGGCGGATCGAAGCACCTGACCTTCCTTGCGAGCTTAAAGACGTGCGACTCCGCTTAGAGATTATCGGAAGAAACACAATATTTTTAAGGAGATAGGGGATGGGAAGAGAAAAGGCGCCGGATTAAGGGGCTTCGTGCTTTCCTACAGACCTCCCGGATTCCCGGCAATGCGGATTGGAATGATGGAAGAATGGAATGATGGAAGGATGGAAGAACGAAAGAGCGGAAGGATGGAAGATTGGAAGGATGGAAGATTGGGGAAGACCCATCCTTCCGTGTCCCCTTCCATTCTTCCGCTTTTTTTGGCCATTCTTCCATCATTCCATTCTTCCATCATTCCAGCCTTTTTGGTCTATTTCTTCTTCATGGGGTACGGCCAGTATTTGCCGTCTTTTATCAGTATCGGCCTGAACGTCTCGCCCGCTGCTCCTTCGTGGTTGGTAGGGGAATAGGCAAATGTTCCGAGAAAACCGAAGAATTTGACCTTCTCCATCGCATCCCTCAGGGCGGCGCGATCGTCCGTCTTGGCTATCTTCAGTGCCTCTATGAGTATCTGCATGCTGTCATAGCCGTTTCTCATGAAGCTGTCCCACACGGTGTTCTGGCCGTTCATCTCTTTGATCATATTGAAGACCGGGTCGTAGAGGGTCTTGCGGAACGAGTCCGTCGGAGGAAGCTGCTCGGCATACAGATCGATGCAGCCGAAAGGCGTCCAGCGCCCGTCCTCTACGATCTTGCCCGCGAGGCTCGGAAACTCCTTGCTCGGAACGCCGCCGCCGCCGATGACGGGGATATTTTCCATGCCGAGGCGCTGATAGTTCTTCGCGATAACCGCGGCAGGCGTGGCAGGGGTAAAGGCGATTATGGCGTCCGGCTTGGCGCCCTTGATCCGCGTCATCTGGGGAGTCATATCCGTGTCTTTGTCATCGCACATCTCTTCCATTATCACGGTCGCCCCGTACTTGGGTGCGTGGGCCCTGACACCGTCGGCCCCTCTCTTGCCGTAAGGAGAAGTATCGCGAATTATCGCGAGCTTCTTCTTGCCCAGCTCATTTACGGCAAAATCGACCATCTTGTCGGAGAGGCCGAAATCATCGAGGGGGACGAGGAAAACCCATTTCTTGAGGGGAATCTGGAGGGGAGGCGTCGGTATGTCCATGATCTGCTCCCGCTCGCAGGTGGGGATGATGGACATAGCAGACTCGACGATACTCCCGCCGATAATGGCGCTGACCTTCTTGTCCCTGATGAGCTTCGTAGCTGCGGTGGTGGCAACCGTCGGATTGCTCTGGTCGTCTTCGAGATAGACCTCGATCTTGCGTCCGTTGAGCCCGCCCGCGCGGTTGAAAATCTCGACCGCGGCCATCGTGCCCGGCTTCTCGCCGGTGCCCAGAAAAGCACCCCATCCGGTCATGCTGTATATTACGCCGATCTTGATGGGCTCTGCTGCCCGGGCCGGTGTGCACACAACAGAGAGCAGAAAAAGACCCAAAGAGACACACAGCACGCCTTTGGCAAACATGTTCGCTCCTTGTTTCATAGGGCCTCCTTGCTTGATCTATCGCGCCTGCCCGACGCAATAGAGACATTATTGAATAATCTTTCCGGCTAGTCAATGGTTGAATTTTCTTTCGATCCGGGTGGTCTGACGGTTGCTTGACGAGCACATGTTGAAAGGTGCGGAACCCCCTGTCTTTCTCCTTCTCTGCCCGCAAATGAAAGCAGGCAGGCGACGAGGCAGACAACGCCTCCGGCTATGTGGGCATGCGAGAATCCCCGAAGGAGGACTTCGATGGGAAGAGTGTCCCCGAAAAGACTGACGCTTTTCGGGAGTGCTCGCGGAAAGCTCTGAGAAAATACCGTATCGAAAATCACGATCCCACACATCATTCCTTAGGTTTGTCGATGTGCTCAAGAGCCCGATGCGATGCCGTGCCTCCCGGAAGAAGCCAGACGCATGACGTGGCTCGCATTGGGAACTATGCTATTTCACACGATTTCAGATGGTTGAACTGCAGCCCAGGAATGCATAAACTCCTGACAGGTCCACTCATGGCCGGCAATATCCCTGACAGGGAAGAGAAGATCAAGAACGCCATATGCTTCTTTGCCTTCGAGCATGAAAGGCTCGCACATAGGCCCCTCACCCATACGTCCCTCTATAAGTACCTGGCGTTTCTTGACTATGCAAGCATAGAGGAGATCGGGCGCCCTGCCCTCGGACTACTTTACCTCTCAAGGGTAAGACACCCCCTGCCAATCGGCACTTTCGCAAGGCTCGCCAAGTTGAAGAAGGATCGCTTTGTCTTTCTTCGCCGGGGTGGAGGGAGATACCTCGTGAAGGCCACAGGGGAGCCTGATGTGAGCTACTTCTCACCCCTTGAGCTGAGGGAGATGAAGAAACTCGTCGAGACTTACGCGCTCAAGTGCGCGAAGGTGTGTGATGCCGAGGGGGCGCCCCTCAATACGACGGGTTCTTGGAAAAGAAGACGGATCAGAACGAGTGAAAGCAGCGCCTACGATGAGGTGTTCAACGATGACTTTTCCGCTAAATACAAGGAGGCATACGCAATGGCCAGTCTTCGTGCGTTAATGGAGAAGTACGTGGCTCAAATCAAGGAGTTTGAAACCCGTATGGCGGACGCCAAGCACAAGTTGGAGATTGTCATGGAGGCTTCGCGCCTTCTCGCGGAGGAAGGGCTTTCAGACGATTATCCACCGGATCGTCCCGGTGAAGAGAGGTAGTATCGAAAAGACGGGCGGGATACTCGTCCCTTCGGCATGACGGCGGGAATCAAGCGAGCCGTATGATCATGGCCCAGTTCTCTCCCGGGCGCAAAGGCATTTGACGCCGGTTCGCTTTCCTGCTACATTATGAACAGGTGTTCATGAATGAGCAGGCAACCCTCAAATGCGGTGCGGGAAAAAATCCTCGGGGCGGCCCTCCAGGTATTCGGTGACAAGGGCTACAAAGAGGCGACGGTGAGAGAGATCGCCGGGATCGCCGGCGTGGCCGTGGGGGGACTCTACCCCTACTTCGGGAGCAAGGAGCAGCTCTACGTGGAGGTGCTGCTTGAGGGGATGAGAAAATACAACGAACGGGTCCGCCACATCGAGAATGCGGACCCGCAGGTTGGGATCAGGCATTACATCGAGAACCATCTGGAGCATTTGGCCGCGCGGAAAGAGATCGTTTCACGCCATTTCAAGGACTACGACCTGGGGTTCGCCAAACCCATCAGAAATCAGTTCTTCGCGCACCAGAAAGATTTTCTCGAGAGACTCATACGCAAGGGCGTCGAACAGGGCATATTCCCGGTCGTGGACTGCGGAGAGGCGGCCCTATTCGTTCTCTGTCTCCTGAAAGGGGCCCTCTTTTATGACCTGGCAGGCACTATGGAGCTGACCCGGTCGGGCAATGCCCTTTCCCGGCTGGTCCTCGGCTTTCTCAAAAGCGAGGAAACACCCGGAGAAGCAGATGCCGCGCGTCTAAGGGTGAGATGAGGCAAGGTACCTTTTGCGGCATGAGCAGAAATTTGGAGGAAGAGTAAGGTGGATGAGAGGGATGACGCGTTGAGCCCGGCGCAGGAGACTGGAAATGACACGAAGGGGCGCACGAAGAAATGGGCGTTCAGAATACTGGTGCTGGTGGTGATAGCGGGAGGCGTCGTCTACGGGGCCAGATGGCTTGTCGATTCGCTCTCCCATGAGAGCACTGACAACGCCTACGTCACCGGGGTAATTGTGCCCGTTGCGGCGGAGGTGAGAGGCAGGGTGGTAAAGGTCTATGTCACGGACAACCAATACGTCGAGGCGGGCAGCCCTTTGGCCGAGGTCTTTCCCCTCGATTACGAAGATGCGGTCAAAGAGCGCAGCCAGGGGGTATCTACGTTGACGGCTGAGGAAATGGAGCTGCAGGCATCGCTCACGCAACGAAAGAAGGGCCTTGCCGAAGCAGAGGCAAATCTTCGTGCCGCCGAGGCTGAAGAGAGTCTGGCGGAAAAAGAGATGAAGCGCTATGACCGCCTCGTCAAAGACGAAGCCGTCTCACGGAGCCGGTACGAGTCCGTCGAGTCCCGCAGGAACGTCGCGCAGGCGCACAGGGAGGCTGCCGCTGCGGCGGTCGCCCAGGCCCAAGGGGCAGTGGAGGCCGCATCCGCGAAGCTGAAGACGCAAGGGTACAGGATCAAGGAGGCACAGACCTCGCAGAATCTCGCCCAGCTCAATCTCCAGAGGACATTGCTCGTCGCCCCGATCTCGGGAAGGATCGCGAAGAAGAGCGTCGATCCGGGCAAGTATGTGCAGCCTGGGCAGGCCCTCCTCGCCATCGTGCAGCGGGATACCTGGGTTGTCGCCAATTTCAAAGAGACACAGGTGGGGAAGATGACCGTGGGCCAGCCGGTCGAGGTGCACGTTGACGCCTATCCGGGCATCGTCTTTAAGGGGCATGTCGACAGCGTGCAGCCCGGCACGGGAGCGGTCTTCAGCCTTCTTCCCGCTGAGAACGCAACGGGCAACTTCGTCAAGGTCGTCCAGCGTCTTCCGGTGAAAATCGTCATGGACTCCCCTTTCGATCCTGCCCATCCGCTATGGCCCGGCCTGTCCGTCATCCCCACCGTGGACGTGAGCCGGCGAACCGGCGTCATGCTCTCCGCCCGGTAGCGCCCCAGTGGACGGGCAGTACAAACCCAATAAGTGGCTCGTCACCATCACGGTCATGACAGCGGCCCTCATGGGCGCCCTCGACATGAGCATCGTCAACGTCGCCCTTCCGCACATACGGGGGAGCCTCGGGGCCTCCGTCGAAGAGGTCGCGTGGGTCGCGACGGGGTACATGCTTTCCAACGTCATCACCATGCCGGTGGTCGCGCTTCTCTCCTCGCGGTACGGACGAAAACGGTTCTATATCTTTTCCGTTGCGCTTTTCACGTGCACTTCCATGCTCTGCGGCATTGCCTGGGACTTACCCTCGATGGTCACGTTTCGTATTCTTCAGGGCATCGGGGGCGGGGCCCTCTTGCCTTTGGCGCAGGCTATCCTGCGGGAGACCTATCCTCCGAAGGAGCAGGCGATGGCCATGGGCATCTACGGCCTCGGCATCATCCTGGCGCCGGCCTTCGCTCCCACCCTGGGCGGGTGGCTCACCGACAACTATTCCTGGCCCTGGATCTTCTTCATCAACGTACCGGTGGGTGTTCTCAATATCCTCCTTCTCATGCGCTTCATCCAGGACCCCCCTTACCTCGTGCGGGAGAAGGGCAAGATAGACTTCTCCGGACTTTTCCTCATGGCAGTCGGCCTCGGCGCCCTGCAGATCATGCTCGAAAAAGGCAACGAGAAAGACTGGTTCGCGTCCCACTTTATCCTGTATTTGGCGATTATCGCCTGTTTTGGACTCCTCTTCTTTGTGGTCCGTGAGCTGACCACGGATACGCCCGCTGTCAACCTGCATATCCTGAAAGACAGCAATTTCGGCTCGGCCACCCTCCTAAGCGGCATCCTCGGCGTAGGCCTCTTCGCAAGCCTGTTTATCCTGCCCCTTTTTCTGCAGCAGCTTCTCGGCTATCCCGCCATGGACTCGGGCCTAGCTGTGATGCCGAGGAGCGTCGGCATGGCCGCCGCCATGCCGCTCATGGGGCGAATCTACAACAGGACAGGGCCGAAATTGCTCATCGCCCTCGGGCTTTTCGCCAACGCCGTTTCATTCTTCCTTTTCGCGCGTCTCTCCCTCGATACGGGATACTGGAACATTTTTGTCCCCCAGTTCCTCCAGGGGGTCGGTTCCGGCAGCATATTCGTCGCCCTCAGCACCGCAGTGCTGTCCACCATCGAGAAGCCCCTCGTGACCGCCGCCTCCGGACTCTACAACATGGTCAGGCAGGTATTCGGAACCGTCGGCATCGCGTTGGCTGCCACGTTCCTCACGCGGGGAGAGACCTTCTACCATGCCGTGCTCTCGGAACACGTGAACGCGTTCGGGGACGTCGGGCCGGCATCAGTGCAGCAGCTCTCGTCGTTCTTGTCGTCCCAAGCCTTAAATGCGAGCGGGACCGAGATGGAGGTCCTGAAGCTTCTGGACGGCCTCGTCACGAGGCAGGCGAGCATGCTTGCCTACAACCATGTCTACTTTCTTATTGCGTTAGTCTACCTTGTCTCCATACCCTTGGTTGTGCTCATCAAGGACCCGCGTCTGTCGAGGGGCGTGGAGATGATAGCGGAGTGACAACGATGGAGGATCCAATGGAGAAACAGGGCATGGCAGTCACCGTATCGAGACAAATGGGAAGCGGCGGCACCTATATCGGCTACGAGGTTGCGAAGGCCCTCGGCTTCTCATATGTGGACCGGGAAATCCTTCGCCGGGCGTCGAGCCTTCTCAAAAGGGACGCGGCGTCTCTCGAAGAACGGGAAGGAAGATCGTCGGGTTTCATCGAGAACTTCCTGAGGACATTCACTTATGCGACCCCCGAGACCTATCTGCCAACCGAACCGCCGGTCTACGACAGGGATCTGTTCATCCTTGAAAGCAAGATCATACGTGAGATCGTGCATGAGCATAATGGCGTCATCATTGGTCGCGGCGGGTTCTTCGTGCTGAAGGGCCGTCCCAAAACGATTCACCTATTCATCCATGCCCCTCGCGATTATCGAATAAAGCGGATTATGAAGGCCGACAACACTGCCGGCCTGCGAGGGGCGCAAGAGCGGGTGGATGAGTCGGATCGCACGAGGACCAAGTTCATACGGGATATGATCGGAACGGAATGGACTGACGCACGAAATTATCATCTCTCTGTCGACTCGAGCATAGCCAACCTTCCCGAAATTCTAGGGATAGTCATCGGTTTTGCAAGGACGGCCCTGGGCTAAGACTAATCAGGGTGCGTGAAGCTCTTTCAAGCCTACCAGAGGGAGGGATAATGGCCGGCCGCACAAATGATGAAGAATTCGTTTCCGTTGTCCGTGAGATATTCAGCGAAAAAGTCCCCGGCTCCGTCTTTTCCTTTGCTACGCGAGGCTCCAGTCTCTCACCCTTCCTAAAGCCTCCTTCCGCTGGTCTCTAGGAACTCGTAGAAAGACCGCAAAAGACGCGGTCTTTCTACTCAGACAGTCCTCGCGCCTTAAGCCTTACGGCGCGCCGCTCCCTTGAGGCTTAAGGAGGGTACCCGAGAGCCTTCCGCATGCTACGCTCAGGAAAAGATTGCGCCGGGGGGAATCGTTACCTTAATTTGCGGAACGCTCTAACCGGTGGAAATCGCGATCTCGGCGCGGCTCCCGGCATCAGCGCAGTCATCGCCTTTTAAGCCGCGCGGCCTGAGGGAAGGTACGATAAGGTCCGGGGATACGTAGGCCTGTCCCCTACGGTATTCAAATGACCCAGAATCTTCTCATCCCGGCAGGTGCGCAGGCGCGCAGGGCATCGATCCCACTTAACTTCCATGTCCGGCGGTATTACAATTTGATATATAGTCCGAAAATCTCATTTTTGGGAGGACCTCCATGGAGCCTACAGGCGACATAGCGCTCGGCTTTCTCGGGACTCTTGGCGTCGTCTTCGGCATTATTGCGGCGGTGATGGTTCTTTGTCTTCCCTTCTTCGTCTACCGGATCCGGAGGGAGGTCATATCGATGGACCGGACACTGAAGCGCATCGCCACGTTCCTCACCTATCAGGATGAGGGGCTCAAAACGATCGGCGGTGACAAGCGGCCCCGCTCGACGGCACCTCAGTCTGCCTCTCGCGCTCATTGAGGCGTCAGCCGAAAAGAGCGTCCCAAGGCCCCGTGCGACAACCCTGCCGGGCCCGCCGACCGCATCGACGCGAAAGCTTAGCCGCGCGATGAGGCGAAACAAGGGCGGCTAGTGCCGGGGAGCCTTTGCGGGCTAACTTTTTCCCTGCAAATTCCACCTTTTCGAGGTACCCTTTAAGAAGTTATTTTGGGCAATGCCCTTGGGAGGTGCTCCCATGTCCTCTTTTGATCTAGGGTACACGCTCGATTTCCTGTCGGATCTGGCGCTTCACAATGAGCGGGCGTGGTTTGCACAACACAAAGCAGCCTACGAAAAGGCAAGGCTGATCTTCGAAGGCCTTGTCGAGGAATTGATCGATCGCTTGTCCTCCTTTGACCATGAGCTTGCCGGGCTCTTCGCAAAAGATTGCGTCATGAGGATCTATCGCGACGTTCGCTTTTCCAGGGACAAGACCCCCTACAACCCCTGGATGGCCGCTTTGATAGCGCCTGGAGGAAAGAAATCGGGGCGTTTCGGTTACGGGCTCCGTATGGCGCCGGGAGATACGGTGGCGGCAGGCGGGCTCTGGCAGCCGAGGCCCGAGCAATTGGCTGCCTTCCGCCGCGCGGTAGACGCCGATCCGGAGGCTATCCTCGCGGTCATCGATGCCCCTGAGTTCTCACGGACTTTCGGCGAGCTGAGAGGCGAAAAACTCGCGAGACCTCCCCAGGGGTATCCAAAAGACCATGTTGCAATCGAGCTGCTTAAGCTCAAGCAGATTTATGTTGCCCGTTCCTTCCCGGACGAGGAAGTGACGGCTCATGACTTTGTCGACCGCTGCATGGCTGTTTTCCGGACGATGAATCCTTTTTTGGATTGGCTCAACGAGAAGATCTCTTGACCCTCCTACCCTTTCGCAGATCTTCCCTTTTTCGGTCTTGCGTGCGGTCGGGTGCCCGATGAGTCAGGCCATTGATTGCAAAGCGGATGATGAAAGCCGCCCAGAGCACTCCCAGATAGTAGGAGATTATGACATCGCTCGGCCAGTGGGCCGCCAGGGCGACCCGGGCAACAAAGCCAAGGATCAGAAGGATGGCGCACACGGTCAAAAGGAGGATGCGCGGCGCGGCGGAACTCTTTGCGGCGGCCAGAACCGCCAGAAATCCAAAAGTGGCGGCGTACCTCAAGGCAAAGAGGGAGGGGAAGCTATAGCCCGCAAGCGGTCGAAGCACATGCACCAGCTCGGGGGAGGGTCGAGGCCGGGCAAT
>Ga0326728_10007942_pt1 | contig 26724 bp, 24 predicted proteins | sample MB3enrmetagenome_FD_207602 | JGI IMG/M metagenome (GOLD analysis project Ga0326728, IMG submission 207602) | Lab enriched peat soil microbial communities from McLean, Ithaca, NY, United States - MB31MN | ecosystem: Environmental > Terrestrial > Soil > Wetlands > Peat | place: USA: New York...
TCAGGTCAGTCGTCTCAACCGCGAGAAAACAGGGGGCCAACATCCTCAAAACCCTCGCCGACCCGCCAACACAGATCGCGCTCGCCCTCAACGCGTAGACGGCTTGGGAGTTACGCCCAACGCCGATCGGCGCGGTAAGTCTTTGACTCAAAATGGCTGGGTGGGGTCAGCCTGTCACGCCATAACACATTATGACATAGTATGACTGGACCGGCGCACGAATGCGGCGGGTCAGGCTGACGTCGAGATCCTGCGCGACGGCTTGGCGGCGGGAAGTCTGCTCCTGAGCGGGAAGCAAGCTCAGCGGCTGGACCGCCCGGAACGCGAACTCAACGGCACGCCCGCGGACGAGGCGGAATCGTTCGATGAGATGGAGAAGACGCTATGCAAGCGAGTTCGACCCAGCCAGCTAAACCTGCTGACCGCAAGGCTCGGCTCCTGCGCGCGTTGCGGCGGGAACCGGTGGACAGGCTGCCAGTGCAGACCAATTACACAGCGAAGATGGGCCGAATTCTCGCGGAGCACTTCGGCGTGTCGATCGAAGAGCTTCCGGATCGTCTCGGTAATCACCTGCTCCGGGTTGATATCTCGCACTCGCGCCCAGTGAATGAAGACGGATCGATCGAGTTCGACTGGTGGGGCGCGGGGTGGGACACGCGCACGGAAGGCTACTGGCATTCCTTTGGGCCGCTGAGGGAGTCCTACGATCTCGACCGCCTTGTGTGGCCCGACCCGGAAGCGGCGGGGCTCCTCGATGCGGCGCTGCGAACGATCGCGGCCTGCGGCGCGGATTACTTCGTCGCGCCGAACCTCGGAATGTGCCTGTTCGAACGCGCATGGTCGCTGCGCGGGTTCGACGCCCTGCTGATGGACATGGTCGAGCGACCCGAATGGGTCGAAGAGTTGCTCGACCGCATAGCCGCGATACAGATCGCGCTCGCGAAACGATTCGTCGCCGCGGGCGTCGACGGCGGATATTTCGGCGACGATTACGGCGCTCAGCGCTCCATGCTGTTCTCGCCGCGGTTGTGGCGGAGGCTGATCAAGCCGCGCCTGGCGGCGATGTTCGCAGTTTTTCTCGACGCCGGGCTTCCGGTGATCCTCCATTCGGACGGCGACATCCGCGCCATCCTGCCGGACCTGGTGGAAATCGGGCTGACGACGCTCAACCCGGTTCAGCCCGAGGTGCTTGAACACGCATGGCTCTACCGCGAATATGGGTCCAAGCTGAGTTTCTACGGCGGGATCTCGACGCAGGACGTGATGCCCACGGGGAACGCCGAAGCCATCCGCGCGGCGACGATGGCTTGCGCGCGCGAACTCGCGCCCGAGGGGACCGGGCTGCTGCTCGGGCCGTCGCACCGCATGCAGTCCGATATTCCGCCCCACAGCGTGGACGCAATGCTGGAGGCCTTCGATGCGGCGTGAACGTGTGAAGCGTTGGTTCGAGGAGAACTTCGGAGGCGAGCCCGCGCTGTGGTCGCGCGCGCCGGGACGGGTGGATTTGATGGGCAGCCACACGGACTACAACCTCGGCTTCGTGTTGACCCTTGCGATCAGCCAGGACACCTGGGTGGCGGCGCGGCCACGCGGAGACGGGATCGTGCGGCTCTACTCCGCGAACCTGGATGCGCTGGATTCTTTCGATCTCCGCGCCATCCCGGTCCGCGACGGCTCCCGCGCGACATGGGGCGACTATCCGCGGGGAGTGGCCTGGGCGCTCGCAGCGGAAGGACTGCCGCTCGGCGGTTTCGATGGCGTAATTCATAGCGCCGTCCCGATCCGCAGCGGGCTGAGTTCGTCGGCGGCGCTCGAGTGCGCCATAGCTGTGGTGTTTCGCGCGCTCGGCGGCTGGGAAATGAGCGGCGAGCGGATCGCGCTGCTCTGCCAGCGCGCCGAAAACGAGTACGTCGGGATGAACTGCGGAATCCTCGATCAGTTCTCCTCGTGCCTAGGCCGCGCCGGCTGCGCCCTACTGCTCGATTGCCGTGATCTTTCGACGCGTCCTGTGCGTCTGGCTGAAGGGATCCGCATGGTGATTTGCAACACGAAATCGCCGCGCGAACTCGTAGGGGGGGAATACGGCGCGCGACGGGCGCTCTGCGAAGAAGGCGCCGCAATGCTTGGACTTCCGGCGTTGCGAGACGCGACAATGGCGCAGGCGGCGACCTTGTCGGGCGACGTCCGGAAGCGGTGTGAGTTCATCGTTGGCGAGAACGAGCGCGTGCTCGCGATAGCGGATGCGCTGGCGGGCGGGGATCGCGGCGCCATCCGTCGTCTCTGCGCGGAGTCCTTCGCAGGAGCGCGCGATCTCTATGAGATCTGCTCGCCGTCGATGCTGACGATGATGGAGGCCATGATGGCCGCGCCGGGCGCAATCGGCGCGCGGCAGGCGGGAGCGGGATTCGGTGGATGCATGGTGGCCTTCGTCGAAACATTGAAGACGGACGAGTTCGCCGCCGCCGTGTCTGAGCGCTATTGCGGGAAGACGGGGTTGACTCCGGAGATCTTCCCGGTGGAGGCGTCGGATGGAGCGAGGTTGATGCATGTCGCCTGACTTGTCGAACGAGTACGTTGTGTCGGCGGAACGGGTCGACGCGTTTCGGCGCGACGGCTTCGTGCTGCTGCGCGGCGTTGCGTCACACGATGAGGTTGCGGCGTACCGCCCGGTGATTCTCGCGTCGCGCGATTGACAAGTGAAACTCGCGAACGTGACAATGCCCTCCTGACGTTCGTCGACTTTCCCGCCGATCATTGGGACCACTTGCGTGCATCGAACCCCATCGAAAGCGTCTTCGCGACGGCGAGGCGTCGCACTGTCCGCATGAAGAGCGCTCTGTCACAGGACACAGCGCGTCTTATGGTCTTCAAGCTGGCGATGGCGGCGCCCAAGACCTGGCGTCGATTGAAAGGTCAAAACCAGTTGCCGAAAGTCATCAACGGTGTAAAATTCAAAGACGGAATCGAAGACGTCGCTGGAATGAAATCCGCCGCTTGATTCACGCCGTCGCCCAAATTCAGACATAGCTCGTCGGGCGCCGACCGGCGCGCCAAGCTTCCGACGAAATTGGGCTGAGTGGGGTTGACGTAGGGAGCCGGTTCACAGCCGCAATTCCATTCAGCCCGGAATTTGACGCGGTCGGCGCCCTTCAGTGATTGCAAGCTCGTCGATAGATCTCGACCACCGCGCCGACTTTCGCTTGAATGATGCGCTCCGACAGTGGATCGGCTTGATCTTCATGCAGCATTCGGCCGACGAATTGGGAGACAAGTCCAGGAGGCGCGTGAGGAACACGCGCGGCGTCGATATTCGAAAGCAGGGTCTTCAGCGCCGCGCCGACCCTCGGGTGGGGCCAGTAATAGCGGATGCGGTCGCTGAGCCCATAAATCTTCAGGAGCTCTTGCTGCTCGTCGGCCGCGATATAGTTGCGCCAATGAACGGGGTTCTCGTTCATCGCGATCGCGAGGGCCTCGAGGATTCCGGAGCGCTCGGATACGTTCAGGCGCTCCTCGATGGCCGCCATGGCGACGACCGCTTCACGGAACGCGAAGGTGAGCGACGGCCCCACCTTCAGAATGGCGAAATGGGACGCGACAAGGTCGGATAGCGCGGCTTCGGTTTGAAAGTCCGTCGAGTGCGCCTCGAAGACGATGTCGGGAATGTCGAGCGCCGCAACGCTGAGCTCGCTGGCCTTTCCTCTGTCAAAAGCAAAGACTTGGACATTGCCCATATCGACGCCGGGTTGCACGACAAGGCCGATGACATTGCCCATCGCCGCGCCCAATCCTTGCTTCGCGAAGGCCGAGCGATGCAGTTCGAAAGTTCGCAAAGCTGCTTCGGGCCGCGTCACCGCGAGAGCATCGAGCAACTCGGTTTCGCCGCCGGGAATGGGGACCTCGGTGCCGATGACATAGACGATTTCCCGCTCCCCCTTCACCGATTCCGCCGCCCCGCACAGCTGCGCAGCGCGTTCCGCCATTTCCTCTTCGCCGAGCGAGTGATCGTCCGCGCACGCCATGCTGGCGTCGAGATGAATCTTGTCGAAGCCCGCCTCGACATAGGCTCGCACCATTTCGCGAGCCTCGGCCATGGCTTGCGCCGCCGGCAGCGCTTTCCACGGGTTGGGACCCAGATGATCGCCGCCCAGAATGAGCCGGCGCGCATCGACGCCCGCCTGCTTGGCGAGACCTTCGACGAAAGTCCTGAAATTTGCAGGCGTCATGCCGGTATATCCGCCGTGCTGGTTGACTTGATTACAGGTCGCCTCGATGAGGATCGGCTCGTCGCTTTCACGATGAGCCTTGAGAATCGCGTGCAGCGTCTGTGGATGGGCGGTGCACCACGAGGGGATGCCACGCGCGCGCCCGGCGCGATTGTCGGCGATGATCGACCGCAGTGCGTCTCGGGCGCTCACGATCGCTCCGTGAGAAACGTCTCGATTGTGGAAAGACGGCTGTTGCCTTCCATCGGCCCGACTTTCGTCACGGCGAGAGCGCCCGCGGCGTTGGCCCGCTCCATGGCCTGCCGGAAGCTATAGGCGCCGGAGGCGACAAGGGTGATGAAAGTGGCGCAAAAGCAGTCACCGGCGCCGGTCGGGTCGAGCACATCGACCTTGTGCGCCTTCAAGCTGACATTTTCACCACTTTTGCTGACGCCCTGCGCGCCTTGCTCGCCCTTTTTCAGCACGACATATTCCGCGCCCCCGGCAAAGAGCTTTGGTGCAAAGCTTGCTAATCCCTCGCCGGGAAAAAGCGTCGCCGCATCGTCCTCGCTCGGCAAGAAGATCGCGGCAATGTCGATCATGTCGCGCACCGCCTCGAAATAGACGGGGTTGCCGATCAGCTCTTTACGGACATTGGGATCGAAGGAAATTCTGACGCCGGCGACATGGAGCGCCTTGCACACGCGCAGCACTTTCGCGCACATTTGCGCATCGCTGAGCGCCGAGCCTGAAACATGCATCACGTCTAGCTTGAAAGCGTCAAGAGCGGCGATGGTCTCATCGTCGCCGTCGAAGCGAGCCGCCGCGGACAGAACGATATTGTAAACGAAGTCCCGGCTGCCATCGTCATTGTAGCTTACGAACGCGGTCCCGGTCGGCACGCCCTTCACGATCTTGATGAGTCGCGGCTCAACGCCGTCGCTGACGAGCCGATCAAGCACAACCTGGCCAAAAGCGTCGTCACCGACGGCGCCGACAAAAATGCACGCGCCTCCCGTTCTGGCCGCCTGATCGATGAAGATGCCCGCCGCGCCAGAAGGAAACGGTCCCGTATACGTGTCCACTCGCCGATGGCGTCCGTTCTTGCTCGAACAAACGAATTCGACCAATAGGTCGCCGATGCAACCGATTCTCGCCCTGCCGGTCATTTCAACCTAACCTCGCGACGGTCTTTCTGTTCTCGCAGGAAACGGCTTCGCGCCGCTTTGTCGCGGCCGCTCCTCGCCCCGCCGACGGCGGCGAGGCTCGCCTCGATTTTCTTGCGCCCGGATCGCCTTGCCTTGTCGCTCGAAAACACGAGCCCCCGTCCAATCCTGGCGATGATTCAACTCATCCAGTTTCCGCCGTCGACGTTCAACGTCTGCGCGACGACGTAGTCGGAATCGGAAGACGCTAAGAACACGGCGGGCCCACGATAGTCATCGGGGACGCCCATTCGGCCGGCGGGGACGGCTTCGCCGACCAGTCGCTTCTTTTCGCCAATCGAGCGATGCTCATATTTCGCAAAAAGGGCGTCGACATGATCCCACATGGGCGTGTCGACGACGCCAGGCGCAATCGCGTTGACATAGATGCGCTTCTTGATGAGTTCGAGTCCGAGCGACTGGGTGATGCTGATGACGGCGGCTTTCGAGGCGCAATAAACAGCGACATTCGCTTCGCCGCGCCGCCCGGCCTGCGACGCCAAGTTGATGATCTTCCCGCCGTGGCCTTGCTTCTCCATTTGGGCCGCCACCGCCTTGGTCATGAAAACGACGCCGCGGACATTGATTCCAAACTGCCGGTCGAAATCCGATTCCGTGATTTCGGATAGAGGCACCATGTTGAAGACGCCGGCGTTGTTGACGAGGATATCGATCCCGCCCAGTTTCGACACAGTCGCGGCGACGAGCGCGTCGATCGAAGCGGCGTCGCGCACATCGAGCCGAAGAGCGAGGGCTTTACCCCCCAGTTCGGTGGCGAGGGCTTGCGCTTTTTCGGTCTCCACATCGCCGATGACGACTTGCGCTCCTTCGGCGACATAGGCGCGCACGATCGCCTCGCCGATGCCGCGGGCGCCGCCTGTTACAATTGCCACCTTGTCATTGAGCTTCATCGCACTCTTCCTCTTTGCAACATTCGTGAACGCCGTCGACGACGACGATGCCGCCCGTCCATAGGCTAGCGGCCTCGGACCGTGTTTCCGACCACGTACCCGCCGTCGACGGGCAACTCTGTCGCCGTGATGAATTCGGCCGCAGGCGAGGCCAGAAAGATCGCGTATCCAACCAAGTCCTCGGTGGTGCCCCACCGCTTTAGGGCGGAGCGCTCGGCGATCAGGTCCGCGCTCTCGGCCACGCTCCACAGCGGCTTGGTCATATCCGTCTTGTGGTAGCCGGGCGAAATAGCATTGACCCGGATGCCTTGCTCGCCGAACGAATGCGCCAGGGCTCGCGTCAAGCCCAGGACGCCCGTCTTGCTTGCCGTGTATCCGACGACGTTCGATCCGCCTTCGACGAGGTAGCTCAACATTGACGACACGTTGATTATCGCGCCCTTCGAACGGGCGAGGTGATCGCGGGCCGCCATCGCGAGGCGCATCATGCCCACCAAGTTCACGTCCAAGACGTCCACGAATTTCTTCTCGTCCTCGATTTCAGCGGCGCCATGGCTTATGCCCGCCGCGTTGACGACGATATCCAGTCGCGGAAGGCCGCCAATTAGCCGACGGATCGCATTCGAATCGCGAACATCCAACGACTCGAATCTGATCCCCTTGTTCCTCGAATCGCCTTGGGCCGCCAAAAGCTTCTCTTTGGACGTGCCGGTGGCGATCACCTCTGCGGAGAGAGCGGCGAATCCACGCGCCATCTCGAGCCCGATGCCGCTCGAACCGCCGGAAATTAGCGCCACGCGTCCCGCGAAAAGGTCGGGACGGAAGCAGGAAGTGACGTTCGACAGAGACATGCTCGGGCTTCATCTTGGAACGTCGGCGAAGCCGGAGGGCTGCTGTCGACATTGGCGTATATTAGCAATCAAATATCGTATCATCCACAGTACGCCGACACGAACTTTCGCTCAAGGTCGTTCAGCTGGGATTTCGGGTTTCGCCGACTTTCGCCAAAAACCGGCCAGCGCCCGCGCTTCTTCCGTCTCCACGTCGCCGATCACGACATGGGCTCGTTCGGGGACATCGGCGCGCAGGATCGCTTCGCCGCTGCCGCGGGCGCCGCTTGTTGCAATTGCTGCCTTGTCATTGAGCTTCATCGCACTGTTCCTCTTCACCAGCAAGTATAGCCGCCGTCCGCCAACACGATCGCGCCCGTAAGAAGGCTCGCCGCGTCCGACGCCAGAAATAGCGCGACCGAACCGATCTCGCCGGTTCGACCCATGCGCCCTATGGGAGTCCCGCCGATCCAGTGTCTGTACATTTCAGGGTTTTCGACGCTGAACCGGTTCAAGGGCGTGTCGATGTAAGTCGGGGCGACGGCGTTGACGCGCACGCCGCGGCCGGCCCATTCGGCGGCCAGCGACTTGGTGAGATGATGCACCGCGGCCTTCGAGGCGTTGTAATAGCATTGGGGCTGCGGCTCGTTGACGATGAAGCCCGACATCGAGCCCACGTTGACGATCGAGCCGCGTCCCTTGGCCAGCATGCGCCGCCCGAAGGCGCGGCAGCGCCAGAAGACGCCGTTGAGATTCACGTCGATGACATTGAGCCAATGTTCGTCCGTGACGTTTTCGGCTGGGGTGTCGGAGCGCGCGATGCCCGCATTGTTCACGAGGATGTCGACGCCGCCGCTCTGCGCGGCGATTGCGTCCGCAACCGAGGTCACCTCCGCGGCTTTTGTCACGTCCATCTTCACAATATCGAGGCATGGCCGTTCGCCTTCATTTCGCCCTGACCTTCCGCCGCGACCTTCATGTCGATGTCGGCGAGGATCACTTTCGCGCCGGCTTCGGCCAAGGCTTCGACGCAGGCCAGTCCGATCGCTCGACCGCCGCCGGTGACGAGCGCGACTCGGCCCTTGAGGTCATATTTCTGCAGATACATTTCACGCCTCTTGAGTTGTTCGGCCTTGGCGGGCGCTTCGACGCGGGCGAGCCCGATCGCCTCGTCGCCGTCTGTGACAACGCGACGAGCGGCATGCGCGCTGTTTCACGTCGCCGGCGGCTGGCCTCCCAAAAGACTGATCGCCGCGCCATCGCTGCGAAAGAGATGAGCCGATCTCGGCTCCAGCGCGACGGCGACGACGTCGCGGACCTTGACGGAAAGGTCTCCTTCCGCCTGGACGATGACCAAATCGGCGGGAGTCAACTGGACATAGAGATAGGTGAGCCCGCCGAGCCGCTCGACCACCAACACCTGGCCGCGCAAGGGGCCGGACGGCGCGACCTTCAGATGTTCCGCGCGGGCGCCGAGCGTGAGCTTGTCGCCGACCGACACGTTGGCGCTCGCAACCGGAATGGTCATGACCGCGCCGCCCGGAAGTTGGACGGCGGCGCCTTGATCGGAGACCGCCGTCGCCGTAACGTCGACGAAATTCATCGTGGGCGACCCGATGAAGCCGGCCACGAACCGGTTCACGGGTTGACGGTAGAGTTCGAGCGGTGAACCGACCTGCTCGACGCGGCCCTGGTTGAGCACGACGATGCGGTCGGCCATGGTCATCGCCTCGACCTGGTCGTGCGTCACATAGATCACCGTCGCCTTGAGATCCCGACGCAGCTTGGCGAGTTCGACGCGCATCTGCACGCGCAGCGCCGCGTCGAGATTCGACAGGGGCTCGTCGAACAGGAAAACCTTCGGGCTGCGCACGATGGCCCGGCCAATGGCGACGCGTTGGCGCTGGCCGCCCGAAAGCTGACCGGGTTTGCGTTCGAGGAGCGGGTCAAGCTGCAGAATTTTCGCCGCAGCGAGCACTTTGGCGCCGCGCTCCTGCCGCGGCACCCCCGCCAGCCGCAGCGCGAAGCCCATGTTGTCGGCGACGCTCATATGCGGATAGAGCGCGTAGGACTGGAAGACCATGGCGAGACCGCGCGCGTCGGGCGGCACGTCGTTGACGCGGACGCCGTCAATCAAAACGTCGCCGGCCGTGATCTCCTCGAGCCCCGCGATCATGCGCAGCAGCGTGGACTTGCCGCAGCCCGACGGGCCCACGATCACGACGAATTCTCGGTCTTTCACCTCCAGGTCGACGCCCTTGATGATCTCCAGGGCGCCGAAGGACTTTTTGACGTTCGTGAGTTGGACGTGAGCCATGGAGAGTCTCTGGAATCCCTACTTGACGGCGCCGAAGGTCAGGCCGCGGACCAGCTGCCGCTGGGTCATGAAGCCGAAGATCACGATCGGCGCGATGGCCAGAAGCGACGCGGCGGAAAGCTTGGCCCAAAACAAGCCCTCGGGGCTCGAGAAAGAGGCGATGAAGGCGGTGAGCGGGCGAGCCTGCGTCGCGGTGAGGTTGATGCTCCAGAACGCTTCGTTCCAGCACAAAATGATCGACAGAAGCGCGGTCGAAGCGATGCCCGGCAATGCGAGCGGCACGAGAAGCAGGGTCACCTGCTGCAACGGCCTCGCGCCGTCCATGCGAGCCGCCTCCAAGATCTCCTTCGGCACCTCTCGGAAGAAGGAATAGATCATCCAGGCCACGATCGGCAGATTCATGAGAATATAGATGATGATCAGACCGTAGACCGTGTCGAGCAGGTGAAGGCCCTTGTAAATCAGATAAATTGGGATCAGCACGCCGACGGCCGGCATCATTTTGGTCGACAGCATCCAAAGGAGAAGATCCTTGGTTCTGTTTGTCGGGTGGAACGCCATCGCATAGGCCGCCGGAAGGGCGAGAAGAATTGCGATGAGGGTGGCGCTGGCCGAGATGACGATGCTGTTGCCGGCGAAGATGAGATAGTCCCCCCGGCTCTGGACCTCGGCGAAATTCTGCAGGGTCGGCGAGAAAAACAGTTGCGGAGGCGTCGAGACGGCGACGATCTCGGTCTTGAAGGCGGCGAGCGTCATCCAGAATATCGGGAAGGCGACGACCAGCGCTGCCGCCCATCCGAGGAAGGTCATACGGATCTTGCGTTTGGTCCTGGGGCGCATGGCCTTGTCCCGGTGCTAGTCGAGACTGCGCGCGACTGTGCGCAGGAGGAAAATGGCGACGACGTTGGCGAGGATGACCGCGACGATGCCGCCGGCCGAACCGCCGCCGACATCGAAGTCGAGGAGCGCGGTCTTGTAAACGAGATAGGTCAGGTTGGTCGAGGCGTCGCCTGGGCCGCCGTTTGTCGTGACCAGTATTTCCGCGAAGACCGACAGCAGGAAGATGGTCTCGATCATGATCACGACGGTGATCGGGCGCGCGAGATGGGGCAGGACGATGAAGAAGAACATCGAGACAGGCTTGGCGCCGTCCATGCGCGCCGCCTCCACCTGCTCGCGGTCGAGGGATTGTATCGCGGTGAGGAGAATGAGAGTCGCGAACGGCACCCATTGCCAGGCGACGATGACGCCGACCGAAGTCAGGGGCCAGGCGCCAAACCAGTCGATGACGCCGAGATGCAGGGAGCGCGTGATGTAGGCGATGAGCCCGTTGACCGGGTGCATCAGGAGGTTTTTCCAGATCAGCGCGCTCACCGTCGGCATCACGAAAAACGGCGCAATGATCAGAAGCCGCGCTACCGACCGTCCATAGAAGTCCTGGTCGAACAGAACCGCGAACAGGCAGCCGAAGACGATCGAAGCTGCGAGAACGCCGACGACCAGCGCCAGCGTGTTCCAAAGCGCGTCGAGAAGCGACGGATCCGTCAACAGATAGGAATAATTGTCGAACCCGACGAAGCGGGTGACCGGATCGAGCAAGTTGTAATGAAGGAGGGAGAACCACAGCGTGACCAAGAGCGGCACGAAAGCCCAAAAAATCAGCGGCACCACCGCCGGCGCGATCAAGGGGGCGGTTTTCACCTCCCGGCCGCGACGACTCGCGAGAGTGCCGGATTGAGCGACGTTGGCCATGGTCGTCAGGCGTCCTCTTTCATGAGGCGGGCGACTTTCGGACGAGGGGGAGCGCGGCGCGGGCGCTAATCCGAAAGCGCGCCCTGTTGTTCGCGATCGCCGAGCGGCAGAGTAAGATCGAACTTGCCTGATCACAAGCCGTCGTAAACCCGATGTCGCGATCGGGGTTTCTGGTTCGGGTCATACCCGAACCAGACCCTCGTCAAAAGTCCGCGTAGTAGGGAGGGCGAGGCGGCGCCCGCCGCCTCGCCCCGTCCGTCACTTCGGGTAGCCGGCGGCCTTCATGGCGCGCTCGGTCGCGGCCTGCGCTTTGGCGAGCGCCTGGTCGCCGGTCTGCGATCCGGCGAGAGCCGCCGCGATCTCCTGCCCGACCTCCGTGCCGATCGCCTGGAATTCCGGGATCGCCACGAACTGCACGCCCGTATAGGGCACAGGATTCACGGTCGGGTGTGCGGGATCGGCAACCTGAATCGCCGTCAGCACGGTCGCCGCGAAGGGCGCCGCCTTGATATAGTCAGGGTTGGCGTAGGTCGAGGCGCGCGTGCCGGGAGGCGCCGAGACCCAACCGTCGGTTTCGCCCACCAGTTTCGCGTAGTCTTTCGAGGTCGCCCAGGCGAGAAACTTCTTCGCCGCTTCTTCCTTCTGCGTCGAAGCCGGAATCCCGAGCGCCCAGGACCATGACCAGCCCGACGCCTTAGGGTTCTTATCGGTGATGGGCGACGCGGTGAAGGCGGTCTTGTCCGCCACCTGCGAGTCTTTCGGGTTATAGATGTAGCCGGCGGCCGAGGTCGCGTCGATCCATATGGCGCATTTGCCGGTCGCGAAGAGCGCGCGGTTTTCGTTGTGGCCGTTGGCCGTGGCGCCGGGAGGTCCGGCCTTCGCCATCACGTCGAGATACCAGTTGGTCGCCGCCTTCCATGCGTCGGAAGTCAGCTGCGGCTTCCACTGCATGTCGAACCACTGGCCGCCGTAAGCGTTGACCAGGGTGTCGAAGAACGCCATGTTCTCGCCCCAGCCCGGCTTGCCGCGCAGGCAGATGCCGTAGACGCCGTTCGCCTTGTCGGTCAGCTTCTCCGCATATTCGGCGATCTGGTCGTAGGTCGGCTTGTCCGGCATCTTGATGCCGGCCTTGTCGAACAGGTCCTTGCGATAGAAGGTGAAGGAGCTCTCGCCGTAGAACGGCACGGCGTACATCTTGCCGTCGGCGCTGAGACCCGCCCTCACCTGCGGAATGAGGTCGTCGTAGTCGTACGCGGCGCCGAGGTCGTCGACTTCGTCGAGCCAGCCGAGCTTGCCCCAGATCGGGGTCTCGTAGGCGCCGATGGTGATGATGTCGAACTGTCCGCCCTTGGTGGCGATGTCGGTCGTGACGCGTTGGCGAAGAACGTTCTCTTCCAACACGGCCCAGTTCAGCTTGATGCCGGTCGCCGCCTCGAATTTCGGCGACAGCTTCTGCATAATGATCATGTCGGAGTTGTTGACGGTGGCGATGTTCAATGTCGTTTCGGCCGAGACCGGGCCGACGGTTAGCGCGCCAAAAGCGCCGAACGCCACGCAGGCTCCCGCTAGCAATTTTGCCTTGCTCATCTTCGTACCTCCTTAAAGCGCCGCTTCACGTCTGATGCATCGGCGCCTACGCCAGCGCCAGGCTGGCCGTCCCTCCACAATCGCTTTCAATTGATCGTTAGTCAATGACATTGGTGTTATTTAACGAGATCCATCGGCCCCTTTTGCCGTGCGAAGGGCTTTGTCACGCCGCCGCCGGCTTGTTGAGACTTTGGTCGCGCGGCAGCCAAAGAGCGTGACGAAAATCAGCTACGCCGACTATCGGTCGCCGCCCGGGATCAGTCAGCAGGCGATTTGGCTCTATCTCCGGTTCACGCTGAGCCTGCGCGACGTCGAAGATTTGCTCGCGGAGCGCGGGATTGGGGTCTGTTGCGAGACAGTCCGACGCTGGGCGAATCATTTCGGGCCGCTCATCGCAGCGGACTTGCGAAAGCGCCGGCCCAAGCCTCGCACGACCTGGCGTCTTGACGAGGTCTATCTGAAAATCGACGGCCGAATGCTCTATCTCTGGCGCGCCGTCGACGCCGAAGGCGAGGTCCTCGACGTGTTGGTCCAATCCAAGCGAAACAAGCATGCCGCGCTGAAACTGATGCGCAAGCTTCTCAAGAAAGACGCCTTCCTCCCCGAGCGATTGGTCACGGACGACTTGCGGTCATACGGCGCAGCGGTCCGCGATCTGGGGATCGAGAGCCGCCATGAGCGCGGGCGATGGGAGAACAATCGCGTCGAGAATTCGCATCAGCCGACGCGACGGCGGGAGCGCAAGACGCAACGCTTCAAGAGCGCCAGTTCGGCGCAGAAATTCCCCTCGATCCATGCCGCCGGCTACAACGCCTTCAACGTCCAGCGCCATCTCACCTCGGCTCAAACGCATCGCACGCTTCGCGCCGCGGCGATGAGCGCGTGGCGCGAGGCGGTCGCGGCGGCTTGAAACTTTCGGAAGCGCAGGCTTTTCGCCAACTTGATTCAACAACGTGACAAGGCCCCCCAACGGGATGTCGCCGCCGATCTCGATCATGTCGTCGTTGGACCAGCAAATCGGGTTGGTGCCGATACGAATCATTTACGAATCATTCTCTCTCTCCGGTTGAGCCGCGGTGACGGCCGCATATCCGCGCCTGATCGAACAGAAGCGGCGCCGTCTCCGTGGGGCCCCGCTCCGCCGAGCGCATCCGATCCGTCGGGACCGCGCGTCATCCGGATCCCGCGTTCCGGTCGGACAAAAGTTCGGCTAGATCATTCCATATTCAATTTCTGTCGGAATGTAAATTCTGTTTTTCGCTCGTGCGCCGTTGCTCCGCGACGGCGACGACCAACGCGGCCGCCAGGGTCATGGTGGCGGCCAAAGTCCTGAATCCTTCGAAGTCGCTTTCGACGATCTCGAACCAGACGCTGGTATTGAAGACGAGCGGACTGAAGGGGCTGTCGGTGATGGCGATGAGCGGCGTGTTCTGTCCGGCGACCTGCCGCGTGTATTCGACCGTCGCCGACGCATAGGGCGTGAAGCTGACGGAAAGCGCGGCGTCGCGCGGGCCGGCGAACGACAGAACCTCGCGGTCGGTCCCGTTGGGCGAGCCGATTAGCACAGTTCTTACCCCAAGCGTTCCAAGGGCGTAACTCATGTAGGAGGTGACCGGATACGATCGTCGGAGGCCGATTAGGTAGATGGTCTCAGCGCGCGATAAAATCCCCGCCGCCTCGTCCAAGCTCTCCAATTTGATCCGCTCCCTCAACCTTTCGAGCGAACGGATCGCCGCCTGGCTGAATCCGTCGATCAACGCCATGCTCGGCGGAAGGCCGGACGTGTGCGCGTCGAACGCCTGGAGCCTCGCCTCGTAATTGTTCGGTCGATCGCGCAGCCGCTGCTGGAACACGGCCTGCAATTCGCTGAAACCGCTGTAGCCGAGAGCCTTGGCGAACCGCACCAGAGTCGAAGGCTGCACCGCGGCCTGCTCGGAAATGCGGCCAACCGTTCCAAACGCAATATCATTTGGAAACTCAATAGTATATGCTGCAACCTGCGCCAGCCTCTTGGGCATCGTGTTGCGCCTCTCGACAATGAGGTCGCGAAGCTTGCTGAACTCATCAGGAGGACTATCTGGCAATACTTGTGACATCGGTCATCTTCTCGCTTGAGCGAACCAGAACTCCGCGCCAGACTGAGGAGCCAAGCTTGGCGCTCTCGTCCTCTGGTCACGTCGTCTTACGCCGAAATCCGGCGCTTGCCTATCGGCGCTTTGTTGTGGAATCGCGCGCTCCGATCATTTCCCCTTTGTGACAAGCTCCCGGCCCGGCTTCGACGCTCATGTGCCGGCCGCTGGACAGGAGAGCGTTCGTCAGGGCCCGGAAACGTCAGCAACTCTCCGATATGGGCGTCGTTGTGAATTCGACCCGCAATCCGCGACCGCGCCGCGCGCGGGGGCTCGAATGTCGAATTCGAACTCTAGTGAAAGAGCTTGACGTCCGCTATCGAATTCCCCGCATCCGCATAGTTAACCCCATGAATGTATGCAGATCGCCTCGCGACGGCACCCAGCGAGGCGGGTTCGGCGGCGTCCGCCCCTCGGCGCTCGCCCGAACGCGAACGCCAAAATGTTTTAGTTGACGCTCGACAAAAATGGAATACAAGTTCTATCTTGAGATGGCGTTTTGGTCAAGAGTTGCGGCGTATCGGATCTTTCCGAACGATGGGCGCGATGCGAAGCGCATGGGCGGGCGACCTCGGTCCGCGGTCCGATAACGCCGTCGACGGGTCGGGGGCGGCGAACAAGCGGGAGGGACGAAGACGATGGGGCCGAGATCCGGGCTATTGCGCGCCGGGCGCTCCTTACGGCCGAAGCGGGGCTGAAATCTCGGAAGGAGGGCCGCCAGCTCGACATCGTCTATTGACCGGAGACCCGGGATGGCCGGAGAGGAGACGGTCGCCCCGCTCGTCGTTCGCCATCGCTGGCGAGCGGGCGGCGGAACGGGCCGGGTCGGTTTTCCCGAAGCCGCCGCCAGGCGGTGGCGGGCGTGACTTGTTGGCGTAATTGGCGAAGCTGAAAATGACTGACGGCGTCACGGTTCAAAAGACCCTCGATCTGATCAGCATCGGTCGCGCTTCTGTCGATCTCTATGGCCAGCAGATCGGCAGCCGGCTCGAGGACATTGGAAGCTTCGCCAAGTCCGTGGGCGGCTGCCCGGCCAACATCGCCATCGGCACGGCGCGGCTCGGGCTCAAATCGGCCCTGATCACGCGCGTCGGGGCCGAACAGATGGGCGGCTTCATTCGCGAACAACTCGCCCGCGAGGGCGTCGCCATCGACGGAGTCCGCGTCGACAAGCAGCGGCTGACCTCTCTGGTGCTGCTCGCCGTGCAGGCCGAAGGCGTTTCCCCGACCATCTTCTATCGTTGCGATTGCGCGGACATGGCGCTGGATGAAGGCGACGTCGACGAAGCCTTGGTCGCCCGGAGCCGCGCCGTCGTCGTGACCGGAACCCATTTTTCCAAGCCGAACGCCGCCGCCGCCCAGATCAAAGCGATTGCGCTGGCCAAGGCGCACGGCGGCAAAGTCGTGTTCGACATCGATTATCGGCCCAATCTGTGGGGGCTTGCCGGTCACGAGGCGGGGTTCGAGCGCTACGTGAAATCCGAGACGGTGTCAGCGCGTCTCAGAGCCGTGCTCGGCGACTGCGACCTGATCGTCGGCACGCAAGAAGAAATCAGGATCGCCAGCGGCGCCGACGGCGTGCTTGATTCGCTGAAGGCCATCCGCGCGATCTCCGGCGCGACCATCGTGTTGAAACGCGGCGCCCTGGGCTGCATCGTCTACGACGGGCCGATCCCCGACGATCTCGAAGCCGGAATCGTCGGCAAGGGCTTTGCGGTGGAGGTCTTCAACGTGCTCGGCGCCGGCGACGCCTTCATGTCGGGCTTCCTGCGCGGCTGGCTGTGTGGAGAAGAACTCGCTGCGTGCGCCACCTGGGCTAACGCCTGTGGAGCGTTCGCGGTGTCGCGGCTCCGGTGTTCGCCGGAATATCCGACCTGGCCCGAACTGCGATATTTCCTCGACCATCGCAGCCAGAAGCGGGCGCTCGGCGGAGACGTCGAGCTCAACCACATTCATTGGGCGACGACCCGCCGGCGCGAGATCCCACGGTTGATGGCTTTCGCCATCGATCATCGCATTCAGCTCGAAGAACTGGCGGCGAACGAGACGGCGAAGGCGCGCATCCCCGCCTTCAAGGCGCTGGCGGTCCGCGCCGCCCGACGCGTCGCCAACGGGCGCTCCGGCTTCGGGATGCTGCTGGACGACAAGTATGGCCGCGCCGCGCTGTTCGCCGCCGGCGCCGGCCAGGACCTGTGGGTGGCCAAGCCCATCGAACTACCGGGTTCGTGCCCGCTTCAATTCGAATTCAGCGAAGACCTTGGCAGCCGCCTGATCGAATGGCCGGTGGATCACTGCCTCAAGGTCCTGTGCTTCTACCATCCGAACGACGCCGCCGAGCTCAAGAACGCGCAGACGGCCAAACTCATCGCCGCCTTCGAGGCGGCCCGCAAGGTCGGACGCGAGATCCTCATCGAGATCATCGCCTCGAAGGCCGGACCTCTCAACGACGATACGGTCGCCCGCGTTCTTGCCGAACTCTACGACGCCGGCCTCAAGCCGGACTGGTGGAAGCTCGAGCCGCAGGCGTCGGTCAAGGCGTGGGAGGCCATCGACCAAGTGATCGCCACGCGCGACCCGCTGTGCCGCGGCGTCGTGCTGCTTGGCCTGGAGGCCCCCGTCGAAACGTTGAAGGAGAGCTTCGCCGCCGCCCGAACGGCAAAGAGGGTCCGAGGCTTCGCCGTCGGGCGGACCATCTTCGCCGACGCGGCCGAGCGTTGGTTCAAAGGCGAAATTGGCGACGAGGCGGCCATCGACGACATGGCCGGGAAGTTCGGCGCGCTGGTCGATCTCTGGCTGTCGTTCGATCAGCGATAGGCGGCCTGCGCGGCGGGGACGCTGGCGTTCGTCGGCGCCGATTGCGAAGGCCGTAGTAGGGAAGGCTCGACGGCCGGGACCGGCGCGTTTCGGGAGGGATGGGACATGGTCAGCAAGACGGTGCAGCTTACGGTGGCGCAGGCGCTGGTGCGGTTCCTGGCGAACCAGATGACGGTGATCGACGGCGAGAAACTGCCGATCGTCGCCGGATGCTGGGCGATCTTCGGCCACGGCAACGTGGCGGGCATCGGCGAGGCGCTCTATCAGGCGCGCGACAGGCTTCCGACCTACCGCGCCCACAACGAGCAGGCCATGGCGCTATCGTCCATCGCCTTCGCCAAGGCGAGCTTCCGCCGCCGCTTCATGGCCTGCACCACGTCCATCGGCCCCGGCGCGCTCAACATGGTCACGGCCGCCGCCGTCGCCCACGTCGACCGGCTGCCGCTCCTGCTCCTGCCTGGCGACGTCTTCGCCGATCGCCTGCCCGACCCGGTGCTGCAGCAGGTCGAGGACTTCACCGACGGTGCCGTGTCGGCCAACGACTGCTTCCGCCCGGTGTCGCGCTATTTCGACCGCATCAATCGCGCGGAGCAACTGATCCCCGCGCTGCAGCGCGCCATGCACGTGCTCACCGATCCGGCCGAATGCGGCCCGGCGACGCTCGCCATGTGCCAGGACGTTCAGACCGAGGCGTTCGATTGGCCGGAAAGCCTGTTCGCCGAAAAGGTCTGGGCGCCGCGCCGCATACGTCCCGACGAGAACGAGCTCGCCACGGCGATCGCCGCCCTCAAGGCCGCCAAGCGGCCGATCATCATCGCCGGCGGCGGCGTGCTCTATTCGCAGGCCTCCGCCGAGCTGACGGCGTTCGCCGAGGCGCACCGGATTCCGGTGGCGGTCACGCAGGCCGGCAAGTCGTCGATCGACGAAACCCTCCCGCTCGCGCTCGGCGCCGTCGGCGTCACCGGCACGTCGGCGGCCAACGCGCTGGCCGCCGACGCCGACTTGGCGCTTGCCATCGGCACCCGTCTCCAAGACTTCACCACCGGCTCCTGGGCGCTGTTCAAGACCGGCGACTTCAAGATCGTCGCCCTCAACGTCACGTCCTACGACACCGCCAAACACAACGCGCTTCCTCTCGTCTGCGACGCTAAGGTCGGCCTCGAACAGCTCTCGGAGGGGCTCGAAGGCTGGAAGGCGGATCCTGAGATGGTCGAGCGGGCTCGCCGGGAGAAGGCGATCTGGCTCGAGGCGGCCGGCCGAGCGCTCGCGCCGACCAATACCGAGAAACCCTCGGACGCCCAGGTCATCGGCGCAGTGGCGCGCGTCCTCGGCGGGGAGAACTCCGTGCTCGTCAACGCCTCCGGCGGCCTGCCGGGCGAGCTGCACAAGCTATGGACGCCGACGACGCCCGGCAGCTACCACCTGGAATACGGCTTCTCCTGCATGGGCTATGAGATCGCCGGCGGCATCGGCGTCAAGATGGCCCGTCCCGACAAGGAGGTCGTCGTCATGGTCGGCGACGGCGCCTACCTGATGATGAACTCGGAGCTCGCCACCTCGGTCAGCCTCGGCCAGAAGCTCATCGTCGTCGTGCTCGACAACCATGGCTTCGGCTGCATCAACCGCCTGCAGATGGCCACAGGCGGGGCCAATTTCAACAACCTCTGGCAAGATTGCGCCATGGCGGCGCAGCCGGACATCGACTTCCGCAAGCATGCGGAGAGCCTGGGCGCCATCGCCGTCAAGGCGTCGTCGATCGGCGATCTCGAGGCCGCGCTTGAGGCGGCCAAGGCCAACGATCGCACCACGGTCATCGTCATCGAGACGCATCCGCTGATCGTGACCGACGCAGGCGGGCACTGGTGGGACGTCGCCGTGCCGCAGGTGTCGACGCGCGCCGAAGTGGCCAAGGCGCGAGAGCAATACGAGATCGATCGCCGCCTGCAACGGGTGTTCGACTGACGCGACGAGCCGAGACCCGGACGATCGGTCCCCACTGGACGGACAAGGAGGCAAAGACAATGTCCCAATTGCGCGTGAGGCCGAGGGGCGCCCGCGGCCTCGTCACCGAGGTGACGCCGGAAAGCGCCGGCTGGACCTATGTGGGCTTCGCGCTCCACCGCCTTAACGCCGGCGAACGCGTCGCCGCGGAGACGGGGACGCGCGAAATCTGTCTGGCGCTCGTCTCGGGCAAGGCCAGGCTGACGATCGACGGCAAAGATCTCGGCGAGATCGGCGGACGCATGAGCCCGTTCGATGGCGCCCCCTGGGCCGCTTACACGCCGGCCGGCAGCCGCTACGCCCTCACCGCCACTACGGCGCTCGAACTCGGCATCTGCTCGGCGCCGGGCGGCGCCGGCTACCCCGCCAAGCTGATCCCCCCCGGCGCGCATCCGCAGATTGCGCGCGGCAAGGGGTCCAACACGCGCTACGTCACCAACATCATGCCGGAGGACGACGGCTCGGCCAACGCCTTGCTCGTCGTCGAGGTGATCACGCCGGGCGGCAACACTTCGTCCTACCCTCCGCACAAGCATGACCGGGACAACCTGCCTGCCGAGAGTTACCTCGAGGAGACCTATTACCATCGGTTCAACCCGCCGCAGGGCTATGGCTTCCAGCGCGTCTACACGGATGACCGCTCGCTCGACGAAGTGGTCCTCGTCGAGGACGGCGATGTGGTGATGGTGCCGAGAGGCTATCACCCGGTCGCCACCATACATGGCTATGATAGCTACTACCTCAACGTGATGGCCGGGCCGAAGCGCGTCTGGAAGTTCCACAACGAGCCGCAACACGAATGGCTGTTCACCGGCGTCGGCGCTCCAGGGGCCGCGACCAGGGCCGGTTGAGGCCGCCGCCCTTTCGGGCGGCGCGTCTTCCGGCCGCCTAGTCTGGCGACGCGGGGCAAGTCGCGGGAGCGGAGGCGCGCCTCGCCCCGCGCTCTTTGAGACCATCGCGACCGCCGGCGAAACTCGGGCAAGGGGTCGCGGCCTGGTAGACGTCGGCTTTCCGCAAGTGAATCGCCCGGCGCGGTCGACGCGCCTCGCGGAGGTCAACGACCGACACAACGACGATCAGCGGCCGACGCCCGCTTCCGTTCGCAGGTCGCCGAGCATGAATTCGGCGGCGCGGGCATCGCGCCTGCGACTCCTGCCGGCGCGACGCTCCATTTGAGCCTGCGAGCGTCGGATCGCGTCTCTGCTCCGCCGCGCGATCGGTCCGGACGCCCGGTGGGAGGAGCCGGGCGTCCGGACTTCAGCGTGGCGAGAGCCGCTCAGCGGCGGGTCAGCGTGCCGTCCCAGGTGCTGACGGCCTTCTTGGCGTCCGCCTCGGAGAACCAAACCGAAGTCACCGACTTGGTCTCGGTGAAGAAGGCGACGCCGTCCTTGCCGAGCGCGTGCAGGTCGCCGAAAAAGGACTGCTTGTGGCCGGAGAAGGGGAAGATCGAGAACGGCACCGGAATGCCGACATTGATCCCCACCATGCCGCCGTCGGTGCGGCGGGCGAACTCGCGGGCGTAGCGGCCCGAGGTCGTGTAGATGCACGAGCCGTTGGCGAAGCGGTTGGCGTTCGTGATGGCCAAGCCCTCTTCGAAATCCTTGACCCGTTTGATCGACGTCACCGGTCCGAAGATCTCTTCCTCGCCCACGTACATGCCGGGCTTGACGTGATCGAGGATCGTCGGACCGAGGAAGAAGCCGCCCTCGTAGCCGGGCACTTTGACGCCGCGCCCGTCGAGCGCGAGCGTCGCGCCCTCTTCGACGCCGCGAGCGATGGCTTTCTCGATCGATTCCCTCTGCGCCGCCGACGTCACAGGACCCATTTGGCTGTCGGGCAGATAGGCCGGGCCGATTTTCAGCTGCTGGGCGAACTTCTTGAGCAGCGCGACGAACTCGTCGGCGATCGACTCCTGCACGCAGACCACCGGCAGCGCCATGCAGCGCTGACCGGCGCAGCCGTAGGTCGAGTTGACGACGCCCCGCACCGAGCGCTCCAGCACGCAATCTTCGAGAACGAGCGCGTGGTTCTTGGCTTCGGTGAGCGCCTGGACGCGTTTGCCGGCACCCGCGGCGGTCTGGTAAATGTGCTTGCCGACCGAGGTCGAGCCGACGAAGCTGACGCCCTTGACGCCGGGGTTGACCAGCAGGCTGTCCGCTTCGACTCGCGAGCAGGTCACCAGGTTGACCACGCCCTTCGGCAAACCGGCCTCGATCAGGAGCTCCAACATGCGCATGGCGGTCTGCGGCACCATCGAGGCCGCCTTCAACACCACCGTGTTGCCGGTCGTGATGGCGAAGGGGATCATCCAGCCCATCGGGATCATGGCCGGGAAATTGAAGGGAGCGATCGCGGCGAACACGCCGAGCGGCTCGCGGAAGGACACGGTGTCGTAGCCGTCCGACACGTTCATGCAGGTGTCGCCCTGCATGAGATAGGGCGTCGAGCAGGCGCACTCGACCACTTCGATCGCCTTCAGCACGTCGCCGCGCGCCTCGGAAAGCACCTTGCCGTTCTCGGTGGCCACCAGTTCAGTCAGCTCGTCGAGATGGGCGTCGAGCAATTGCTTGAAACGGAACATCAGCTGGACGCGGGTGGGGATCGGCGTGTCGCGCCAACCGGGGAAGGCCCGGGCGGCGGCGGCGACGGCGCTGTCGACCTCTTCCTGGGTGCAGCAGGGCGCCTCGGCGATCCGCCGCCCCGTCGAAGGGTCCATCACCGGCATGTACTTGGCGGTTTTCGACGGGCGCCATTCGTTGTCGACCAAGTACGTCAGCCGTTCCGTCGTGGCGAAGTCGTGCCTCAACAACTGGAGGTTCATGGGTTTTTCTCCCGTCGATGCGCCCAATCCCTAGGGCAAAAATGGAACCAACATTTCATACACGATTTTATTTGGAATTCAAGATGCATCCGCGGTCAATTTTTCCGATCGGTTGCGCCCGCGGACTCCACCACCGGCGGCTGGTTTAGAGGGAGGGCTGCGCGTGCGCTCCAAGGCGACGGCGGAATCCTTGAGAGAACACGGCGCAATGCTCTTCGTCATGTCGGCGTCGTCGAAAACCCGAGAGGAACGTCACCGCGCCGGCCGGGAAAGCGCTTTCGTGTTCAACGCAGGTTCGGAAGGCCGCCGGACGTTCGCGTTTCGCCTGGTTCTCCGGCGCGCCGACGTTGCTGGCGCAAGGGATTCGAAATCGGCGGTCACGGCGCTCACCCTCCTTTCGCCTACGCGGCGGTCGAGAAGATGTCGGATATTCGGCGCGGGAGTGAAAAGGCCTGACGTGAGATTTGTAGTATGGATGTTGCGTTCTAAATGGGCAGAATGATAGCTGTTTCATTCCTGAGAGCCTGGCTGGAGCCATGTTGAATCGGTTACGTCGTTTATGATTTTCGGCAAGCGGCTTGATTCAGCGAGAGCCGCCGACGTGGACGAACCAAAATCTCGGTCGTCGCCATCGCAGCCGGCTGTGTCGCCCCGTTGGTCTGGCGGTCGGGAGCAAAGGCACGGCAAGCAGCCTTTAGGCGGCCGGATCGCCGTGCGCGGTTCGGCTAATTCTTGGAGAGGAGGGCCTCGTGTCGCCTGAACCGGTTCGCGTCGGGATTGTCGGTCTCGGACGGCTTGGTCGTCGTCATGCCGAAAACCTCGCGTTCCGGGTTGCCGGCGCTCGACTGGTCGCCGCGGCGAGCCCGATCGCCGAGGAACGCGCATGGGCCGAAGCGTCGCTGAAGGGCTTGGGACCTACCCCGGACTGCCGGAACTGCTGGCCCATCCCGATCTAGACGCAGTCTGGCTGGTGACGCCCACCTCCCTTCACGCCGATCAAGTGATCGCCTCAATCAACGCCGGCAAACACGTATTCTGCGAGAAACCCCTGGCGCTCGACCCGACCGATTGCGACCGCGCGGTCGCCGCCGCGGCCAACCACCCCAGTCAGGTGGCGATGGTCGGCTTCATGCGGCGCTTCGATCCGGCCTACGCGGAGGCCAAGCGCCGGATTGACGCCGGCCAGCTGGGGCGCGTTTTCGCCATCCGTTGCGTTTCGGAAGATCCGGTCGACCCCGACGGCTTCTTCGTTCGCTTCGCCCCGACATCGGGCGGCATCTTCCTGGACTGCTGCATCCACGACATCGACCTCGTGCGGTGGATGCTCGACGGGGCCGAGGCGTCCTCCGTCACGGCCGCAGGAAGCCGCATCATGCACCCGGCGCTCGGCGAATGCGGCGACGTCGACACGGGCTCAGCCGCCGTCGCTTTCAAGGGCGGCCAGATCGCGACCTTCAATGTGTCGCGAACGTCGCATCGGGGCTACGAGGCGTCCATGACCATCGTCGGCGCCAAGGGAGCGCTTGACGTTGGCGGGACCATACCCCGGCTTCCGATGGCGCTCGAGACCGGCGGCGCGGCTCGGTCGCCGGTCAAGTCGACTTCTTCGAACGTTTTGGCGAGGCGTTCCTGCGCGAAGCCCACGCCTTCGCAGGGGCCGTTCGCCGCGGCGGTCCGACGCCGCTCAGCCTCGAAGACGCGCGGGAGGCGACGCGATTGGCCTGCGCCATGCGCGCAGCGCTCAGGGTCGGCTGACGCGCTCTGGTCGGCGGAACCGTACGGGCCGGCCCACCGGTGCGCCGGGAGGCTTTTCCGCCGCCCAAGGCGCGCCGAAGCGGGTCGGGCCGCCTCCGTTCGCTTACGGCGGCGGCAGCATCGCGTCGCGGACGACGGCCGTCAGGTCTCGGTAGGCTTCGATGAATGACCTCAACGTCCTGATCGTCGCGCCGTAGCGGTCGAATTCGGCGACCGACAACCCATTCTCGTCGTAGGCGCGGCGGAAATCGGGGAACTTCCGGTAAAGCTCGGCGATGACGGCGGGGTCGACGGCATCGTCTATCCGCGGCTTGACCTCGATGTCGGAGTTGTTGAAGAGCACCTGCCATTCATGGGGGATGGTGAGAATGAGGTCGCCGCCGATGAGCTCGGACCAATGCATGTGATGGCGGTACGCGGCGGCGAGCAGGCGGGCGCGGTAGCCGCGCGCCTTGAAGATGCCGTAGGCCTTCTTGATGACGGCGATGCCTCCCCAATCGAGATGGCCGGGCGTTATGACGATTGCATCGCGCTTGGCCACCAATTTCAGGAAGTCGTCGGTGCGGCCGATCATGATGGTGCAGACCGGCCGCATCGCCGAAACGTCGTGTCCTTCCTTGGCGCGGCGGTCGAGACCACGCTCCACCGCCTCGGCGACGGCGATGGCCTGCGGCAGCGTGAAGTTGACGGTGGCGTTGATGTTGACGCCGAGACGGGTCGCCTCCTCGATCGCGGCGACGCCGGCGGCGGTCACCGGGATCTTGACCTGAATGTTCCGCGCGAGCCCGCTGAGATGGACCGCGTGTTCCACCAACTTGGAGGCGTCCATATAGTTGACCGGGTTGGTCTGCATGGACAGCCGCCCCTTCAGACCCCTTTCCCGCTCGAATACCGGCAACAGCATTTCGGCGCCGCGCAGGCCCATTTCCTCGATGAGCTTCCAGGCGATCGCCTCTTCGTTGGCGGTTGGATTGTCGGCGATCAACTGCCGGAGTTTCGGCTTCCAGACGTCGAATTCCTTGCGAAGCACCGCAAGAACGATGGCCGGATTGGTGGTCGCGCCAACCGCGCCGTTGGCGAGCGCATATTCGAGCTCCTTCGCCGCGCAGGAATCGTTCCAGACGTCGGTCGGCGTCGTTCGCACGGTTCGCAGTAATGGCGACATGTCTGAAAGCGGGATGGTCACGTTGGTCGTCTCCCAGATCGTCAGCGCCGAATCAATCGGGCGCTGCCCAAGCCTTATACGCGTCTTCGATATGAACATTCCGAAATGTAGCATAAATGGATCAATTAGTCTATATCGATTTTGACGGATCGCGTTCCGCCCTCGCCAGCGGCCAAATCGCCGCCATGGCGATTGCGCTTGAACGTCTCCTGCACGGGCAACGCCGGCGAGCCGAACCTCTTGCGCATGTCGGTGCGGCCGGTCGCCAGCAACACCCGCGCGCCGCCAAACCGCCGCGCAAGTCTCGCGTCAAGTCGCCAGGCCGGGCCGCCCTGCCGGTTACGATAGATCGGCGCATCGTGATCGCTGTCAGTGTTCGCGACGGCTAGGCGGCCGCTGGCGCCCCCCCGCCATGGATTTCGCGTTCGAGGGTGCTGAGCCCCTTGCCGCCAGCCATATGGAACATCAGCTTTTCGAGCGTGAGTTCCGAGCGACGCGTATCGACCTCCACTTCGCCGCGCGACAGCACCATAAAATGGTCGCCGACTAGAAATGCATGGTTTGGGTTGTGGCTGATGAAAATCACTCCGATCCCTTGGCCCCGCGCCGCTTGAACGACATATCGCAACACGAGACCCGACTGCGCCACGCCGAGCGCCGCAGTGGGTTCGTCTAGGATCAGCACGCGGGCGCCGAAGTGGATGGCGCGGGCGATCGCCAGGACTTGGCGCTGACCGCCTGACAGCGTGCCCGCCGGCTGCTCGAGATTTTCGAGATCGATGCCCATCCGTTGCAGCTCGTCCTGCGTCTTATCCCACATTTGCGCGGTATCGAGCCGACGGAAAGGACCTCGTCCTTTCACGATCTCCGAGCCGAGGAAGAAGTTGCGCCACACCGGGAGAAGGGGAACCAACGCCAGCGTCTGGTAGACCGCCGCGATGCCGAGATCGAGCGCTTGGCGCGGCGAGGAAAAAAACCGCGGCTGACCGTCTACCAGGTATTCCCCCTCGTCGTGGGGGAACAGTCCGGCGACAATCGATATCAACGTCGATTTGCCGGCGCCGTTGTCGCCGAGGATGCAAGTCACCTCGCCCTGGCGGACGGTCAGGTTCACGCCGCGGAGCGCGTTGATGTTGCCGTAGTTCTTGCCGATGTTTTTGAGCTGGATGATCGGACTGTCGGAGCGGACCATCTCACTTCCCCCTCGTCGCGCGCATGCGGATCCAGGTGTTGAA
>Ga0326728_10007943_pt1 | contig 26723 bp, 16 predicted proteins | sample MB3enrmetagenome_FD_207602 | JGI IMG/M metagenome (GOLD analysis project Ga0326728, IMG submission 207602) | Lab enriched peat soil microbial communities from McLean, Ithaca, NY, United States - MB31MN | ecosystem: Environmental > Terrestrial > Soil > Wetlands > Peat | place: USA: New York...
TTCGAATAACTCTTCTTCTTTGTTGTCATATCTCACCTCCAAAAGTTTAGTTTCTATAACACTCTTTTCGAGGTGTCCGCCATAACTATACCACTTCAGCATACACAGACAAACAGACTTAAACTTTACAAAACTTTTTTATATAATACATCAAACATAAAACCCATGTGTCTTTAGCGGATGCATGGGTTATTTTTTAATTTGCGAAGGAAGCAGGCAATGAATAAGAAATTATTTTTTGTTTTATTGTTAGCGTTATTGCTTTTGACTGGCTGTGCAACGGGCAAATTTTATTCTTATGATTCAGGACTGGATAAGGATGACCAACCTAATATTACTAACAATAACAAATTTACCATTGCGGTAACACCTTTTACATTAAGTGATAAGATTCCGGAAAACCACCAGGATATTGCTCAATTTGAGAAACACTTTTGGGCGAACAATATAGTACAACTATTGAAGAAGTCTCCATATGTAAAAAATGCCTACTATAGTCCAACCATCACCCCCTGTCCTGATTACTATATTAACGGAATAATATTGTTATCAGACGGCGAGAACACCGAAGCAGAGATTAGTGTATTCGTCTCTGACGGCACCATACTGTATAAAGATACATACGGATACGCAAACAATAAAAATGACTTCAACGATTCGGAATATTTATATAAACCATGGTACAAGTTTATCAATAAAATTAATAAAACTTTGAGGGAAACTAATTACAATAAGGATTTGCTCTTTCAGAAGAAGGTAAATGGATATGCGGGCACTGTCGTAGCTCCTAAAAAAGTAAACGACAAACTTGAAAAAATGGTGGATGAAGCCTCGATGTATGAACGAGATAAACTTTTATCATTTTCGACACATATAGTAGAAGAGACATGTGATGAATTAAAGCAACAATACATAAAATGGCAGAAAGATTCTACTCTGAGTGCGGAGCAGGTTCGTGTAAAAAAGAACACCAGCCTCGCGATGAGTTTTGTTGCTGCTGCTGCAGGTGCTGCGGTCCAGAGTGCCGGTGCTGACAGTAGCACGTTGCAACAACAAAGTGACCAGTTGATGCAAACAGCGTTAAGCAAAGATGAAGATACTTTTGTTGATGCAAATATCGCATACGATGAAGAGAAGATGACCGATGATAATCGTGGCATAGAACAAGTGATGTTAAAACTTCATCAGGTAGTAAAAGAACTCGTCATTGGAGAGCAAAACACACAAGAACAAACTCTTGAATCTATGCTGGTGAAACTCCATACAGTTATGCCTAAACACCCGGCAGTGGCAGAAGTCGTTAAGGATGAGGCCATAAATGTTAATAGTGCACTTGACGCACTCATCGGCAAAGAACCAGTCGAAGATAAATCCAATGATAGCGGTAGCAATCAAAATAAACCGGGGGATAAGGTTTCTGATGAGGCTGTGTCCAAAACCCCGGAGCGGACACCACAAACCGCTGCGGAAGGGCAAGAAAACAAATCTGAAAATAAGATTGTGGTGTCCAATGAGAATATTGCACCTATGCAATTATCAGACAATGCTGATAATATTGTTGGCTCAACTTGGTATGGAACAGGTGCAGATACGGATTACATTGAATATACCTTTGAGAAAGACGGTACCTTGTTGTGGAAGAATTTAGATAAAGATACTTTGCTGGAAAAGAAAATGATAGGCGAAATTACAGGACGGGCAACATGGGAACAAGCAGGTGATCGAGTTTACATGCAAATGAATAACAAGGGATATATTGAATATGAAGGCATTATTAATGGGAATCAAATGGAAGGAACATTATGGACTATAAAAGGCACGAAAAAAAATTGGAGTGCCTATAAGAGAAGCAATACAGCAACGCCGGAACACCCGGCAGTGGCAGAAGTAGCCACAGCTGAGACAATGAATGTGAATAACGCACTTGATGTGCACATCGGCAAAATACCAGTTGAAGGGATGTCCAATGATAGTGGTAGCGCTGTGAATACAGGAGATAATAAGGTATCTGATGAGGCAGAGTCCAAAACCGCAGAGCGGATTGAGACACCTCCATCACAAACTGCTGCAGAAGAGCAACCTGTACAAGAAAACAAATTTGGAAATGAAACCGGGGTGTCCACTGAGAACATTGCACCTGCACAATTGGCAGTCAATGGCGATAATGTTGTTGGCTCAACTTTACGCGAAACCAACCAAACTATAGTGCCAGATGGGTCCCCACAGATAAAAACTGAGAAGGATATCTATAATATAGGAGAAAAGATTCGGATAAATTTTTTTAACGCGCCCGGCAAGCAAACCGACTGGATATGTATTGCAAAGGCAGGTTCTCCTGATTCTGAAGTCCAAGATTATCAATATCTGCCTGAGGGGTTAACTCAGGGTGTACTAACCTTTGACACTTTCATGCCGGGGAAATATGAAGCAAGAGCCTTTTACAATTATAGACATCATAAGTATGTGGTCACTGCTCGTTACAGTTTTTCTGTCAAGCATTCTGCTGTTACGGGTGACGAAAAACCTCTGATTATTAAAGGACTATATCTTGGCATGGATGTTAATGATGCCAGAAATATATTGTCGCAGCTGTTGCCGAAAAGATGGAGAATCAGTAACGCCGGGGACTATGGACTATGGGACGCAGTATTCCTTGGATTTATGCTTGAGCGTGCTGAAGAACGTGAATATGCGCTCATGTATTACAACCACCGTAATGAAGAAGAGATGATACAGTGGCGGCAGGAAATGGATCGCATGGCCGTGGATAACGCCGAGCTAAGAGCCAAACTCGACGTCATGGATCAGCACGTTGCCAATCTACAAGGAACTCCTGTAGATCCTGCTTACGTTCCAGAAGGAGCACAAGATATTGCATTATCACCCGATGTAATAGACAAGCTGACGCAGGCACCACCGACAGCAGGACAGCCGTAAAATGATGTTACGGAGGCATCGCCAGCGACAACATCTGGACAAATGTTCATCTATCCCCGGAATGGGCAGAGTGAACACAGACCAAGGATATTATGAGTGCAACAGCTGGGCCGTAAGCCAAATAGGCTACGACCCAGCTCAGCCAACAAGCTTGCCTGCCGTGATGCGCAAAAAGCTTGTACATTGGGGGAATGCAAATTGTTAGAAATGGCTAAAGGTAAAGGGGACTGCCGCTGATTTGATGAGGAGGCGCTGGAACTGATTACAAATTGAAGACTGCTGTCGTCACACGCCGCGCATGCTGTGAATCGGCATGCGATTCTGAACCATTTACAAGGTGGATCAGATTTCAATTTTGACCCAGGCTGATGAAAGCGATGGCTTGGATTCTTAAACAAAATATAAAATTTTAATAGAGTCAGCTTGGAACGCCGACGCTGAATCTATTTTCAAAACCTTTTGACAATTATCAGACAAATTGAATTGCTACTATTGTAAATCCTCAATAGAGAAAGCTGGATTAAAGTTGATCTGAAACAAAATAAATATTAATCCAATAAAAATAAATGATTATTAATTAGAAAATATTTACTTGACATATTATAATAGACTGGTCTATTATGAGGGCGATTTAAGTGGATGGTAAAAGAACACTGACATCTCCGCCAGCGGAGGATATGTAGAGGCATCATTATTTAGAGGATTTAAGCTCATGGCGAAAGAGGCAACCAGGCAGGCTATCATTCAAAAAGGCGCGAAGCTCATTCACTCAAGGGGATTCGTAAACACCGGTATTCAGGAAATCATTACTGCCGCCGGCGTTCCCAAGGGATCATTTTATTTTTATTTCAAGAATAAGGATGATTTCGGGGCAGGCGTGATCGACCATTTTTCCGATCTCGTCATTTCATGGTTCGAAAAGTACAGCGAAGACCATACTCTTCCGCCGCTTGCCAGACTGGAGCGTTTCTTTGATGACAGTAATCATTTTTACGAAAAGATAGGTTTTACCTGCGGATGTCCCATTGGCAATCTATCCCAGGAGATGAGCGATCTAAGCGAGCCGATGCGCAACAAGCTCTCTGACGCTTATGGCCGTATTCGTTTGATTATGAAAAACTGTATTACCGAAGCCAAAGAGCAGGGGGCTGTAAGCTCAAAAGAAGATGCTGACGAGTTGGCTGTTTTTGTTCTCAACGGTTGGGAAGGCGCTCTGATTGATATGAAGGTTTCGAAAAGTATCCGCCCGCTCGTCATATTTAAAAAGGTGCTGTTCGAAAAGATTTTGACCGCGTAAATTAATAAACTGGAACGATCTCCAGTCCAAAGACAAAACAGGGAGGATAGTCATGAATGTTTATGAAGAACTAAGAAGTGTGCTGGATTCGCATCCCACGACAGCGCCGGAATCACCAAAAATATTGGAAATCCTGGAAATCCTTTTTACCCCTGACGAAGCTTCACTTGCGGCTAAGATGAGTTACAAGCCATGGCCCATTGAGAAAATCGCCAAAACTGGAGCTCTCACGGAAGCCGATGCGGAAAAGCTTCTGGAATCAATGGCCAACAAGGGGATTATCTTCTCTAAGACCAAGGAAGGAAAAAAACTCTACGGATTGGTGCCGCTTATTCCCGGCATCTTCGAGTTTCCCTTTATGAAAATCAAGACGGTTACATCTGAGATGGAAAAGAGATTAGCCGAGCTCTGGGAGGAATATCATCACGAGGCTCTGGGTGCATCTTTTTCGGGCAATCCGATGCCGCTTATGCGGGTCATTGCGGTTGATAAGGCGATTCCCGCGGAAAATCGCGTTCATCCCTATGAGGAAGTGAAATACTTTATCAGCAATGCCGCCTTTATTGCGCTTGCGGACTGCGCCTGCCGTGTCAGCGTGGGCAAGTGCGATAAGCCGAAGGACGTTTGCCTCATCTTTGACGGCGCCGGTGAGTTTTTGGTGGAGCGCGGTTTCGCCCGCCAAATCACAAAAGAAGAGGGGATGGATGTGCTCGACCGCTCCGAGAAGGCCGGACTTGTGCATACCAGTAATAACAGCGCCGACAGAGCCGGAATGATCTGCAATTGCTGTCCCTGTTGCTGCACCGTCCTGCGCGGCAGGACGCAGGTGAAACATCCCCACGCCTTTGAGACCAGCCGTTTTGAAGCCAGAATTATAAACGATGAATGCACCGGTTGCGGTATCTGCGCGGAGGAGAGGTGTCCGGTAAAGGCGATAGAAATAGTAGATGATCTTGCCGTGGTAAATGTGGAAGAGTGTATTGGCTGCGGATTATGCGTCACGGGTTGTCCTGCGGACGCGATTGAACTTGTCGAGCGCAAGGCGATTCCGGCAATCCCCGCCACAACCGTTGAGATGGCCCTCAATATAGCTCAGGAAAAAGGCCGGATGGATAATTTTATCAAGATTATGCAGCGCTAAAAAAGAAATATCAGGAATTGATTATCACCACTGAGTGTGGAATCTCTTGTTTTAAAGGCAGGGCCGGAAACGACCCTGCCTTTTTTGTTTCATTTAATACCAATTCTAATGATATAAGCTCAAACCGTGATGTCGCAGGTTCCGAATCCCGCCCACTCGTTGAGAGGAATACTCGATGTGATTTTAAAACCCGCTCTATTGGATTCGTCACTGCGGGCAATCGTGATCTGACCGACCAGATCATGGATTTCACGATCAACAACAAAAGTAATGTCTTCGACGATCACCACCAGATCCGATTCCAGGGCGGAATCGATTCTCATGCCCAGTGATGCATCGCAGCATCCGGTAGACCGAATCTCGATGCGAACCGCGCCTTGCGCATTATTCTCGGACATCCAAGATTTGATGGCCCCGGCCGTGCCGGGACCAAGTGTTACAATGGGTTGTTCCTGCATAAGAAATTCTCCTGATACACTTTCTCATTCTGGAAGGATTGCCAGCTTAGGCAATTCTCTAAGTCTGGCATGGTCTTTGTTTTATGTAAGCTGATAACCTTTCTCTCTAAATAATCTCAGGCAGGCATCGGCCACATCATTATCATAAAGAATTCCCTTGTTTATTTCGATTTCTTCAAGGGCTGCTTCAATACCCAATGACCCACGATAAGGACGGTGGGAAGCCATGGCCTCCACCACATCCGCTACAGCCAGAATACGGGCCTCTATAAGAATTTCATCCCCTTTTAAATTTCTTGGATAGCCGGTGCCATTCATCCTTTCATGGTGCTGGTGGACAATTTCCGCCAGCGGCCAGGGAGATTCGACAGACTTCAGCATTTCGTATCCGTTCATGGCGTGTTCACGGATCAGGGAAAATTCGATTTCTGAAAGTTTTATAGATTTAGATAATATCTCCGCCGGTATGGATAATTTTCCGATGTCATGTATGGAACCGGCCATACGGATACCATCAATTTTATTCTGATCCAATCCCATCTCCGTGGCGATGGCTCTGGCAATATCCGCGGTCCTGATCTGATGGCCGGCTGTATAGGGGTCTCTCATCTCTACAACGGATACCATGACTTGAATCGTTATGCCAACCGCGTTTCTCAGACTTTCGAGTGTTTGTTTAAGGTTTTCCTCCGCCAGCTTGCGCTCGGTAATGTCCTGATAGATGATCTGCGACTGTTTTTTACCGTTCCATAATATCGCCTTGCGGATGGCCTGCAGATGACGGATTTCACCGTTTTTTTTCACGATGCTTATTTCATATTCTGAAGACACAGACTCGCCCTGCAATCTTTTTTTCTTTCTATCCTGGAACGCGGCATAGCTCTCCGGTGTATAGCGATCTTTAATGGACGTTTCTTTCAGTTCATCAATGCTGTCATAACCGTACATATCTAAAATCGCCCTGTTGGCATAAATTGTTTCACCCTCTATGGTTGATATGCGAATGCCGAGAGGGGATTCGTCAAGGGACAGACGAAAATTTCTTTCGCTTTCCCGCAGATCGATCTCTATTTGTTTGCGCTCGGTAATGTTATGGTGGTTAATCACTAAAGCTTCAACAGTATTATTTTTTACGATATTGCTCGCTATGGTTTCGAAGGTACACCATGTTCCATTTTTATGACGAAGGCGTGTTTCACCTTTTATAACGGGATAGTTTGTGTCCGTGGATAAAATCGTGAAGTAATCCATTATTTTTTGCAAGTCATCCGGATGCACGATCTCAAGAGCGCTCGCGTTAATCCTTTCTTCAACCTTGTATCCCAGGTTTTTCTCAATGGCCTGATTCATGTAGATGTTGACCCCTTGCGGGTTGGTGAGAATGATCATATCTGATGAATAGTCTGTAACGGCCCTGAACAGCTGGTCTTCATCATGGAATTTTTTCACGCGGGCAGGTTTATTCTTCCGCGCTTCGCCAAGCTTTATTGTTTTCATGTTTCATCCCCTCAAAAAGAAACGCTGGCAACCTCGATAAAGCTTAAATGCTCATAATATATGAATAATAACGCCATGTGTCAATATAATTTTGTCCACGCGAGTTGGAACATGCAGAATTATTATTTTACATGTGAAATATTATGTAAAGAGGGAAACAAGAAAAATAACAAGGTAGCGTAATACATATTTTGTAAAAGACAGGTCGAGTCCTTTTGACTCGACCTGTCTTTTAGGCCTATACCCGCTTTGGGTGGTTATCTAAAATTATTTAATGCCCTTTAAAAAATCCGGAGCGGTAAAAGAAGGATTCGGGTAAGTGTAGAATCCCTTTCTGGTTTTTTGTCCCAATTCGCCTCTGTCGACATATTTTTTTACGAACTCCGTGTTTTTGATCTTCACGGGATCACCGGTTTGTTTAGCCCAGAAATTCGTAACATGCCATACGGTGTCAAGACCCACGCTGTCCATGAGTCCAAACGGTCCTATCAGCATTCGCATAATTCCCATCCAGACTCTGTCTATGTCTTCGACCGCCGCGATATCATTTGAGGCAAGCGTCAGGGCGTTGTCGAAAAGACCGGCGAACATATAATTAAAGACATAGCCCATGCTCTCTTTATGAAGAACAATCGGAGCAAGGCCGGTTTTTTCGGCGAATTCCTTCACCAGTTGCACGACCTCCGGAGATGTCCCGGGATGAGGCATTACATCAACCACGTTTGTCATGCGTATATCGTGAAAATGGTAAGCGAGAAATTTCTGCGGCCTTCCCGTGGCCTGGGCGATCATGGAAGGCAAAAGCGTTGATGTATTGGTGGTAAATATCGTTCTGGCCGGGCACAACGCGTTTAATTGCCCGAATACTTTGCCCTTGAGCTCCGGATCTTCCGGCACCGATTCACTCACGAGGTCAACGTCATTGGCGGCTTCTTCCATATCGACGCTGGTTTTTATTCTGCTTATGACCGCCAGGGCCTTTTCCTGCGTGATGCGGCCTTCTCTTAACATCCTGGCGGCAATTCTATTTATCCGCTCCATCGCCTTTTCCAGGAACTCTTTTTTTATATCGTATAATACCACATTACAATCGTGGAGCGCGCACTGAAATCCGATCTGCTGGCCCATAGTGCCGCTGCCCGCGATAAGAACATTTTTAATGTCGTCAACTTTCATAATAACCTGCTTTCTGCATTTGGGATGCGAGTTTTATTAATGATGGCCGTGTTTGGCTTTGGATTTCATTTCCGTATATTCAGCGCGAAGAGCGATATGATCCATGTCGTCCATATCTTCGGCTCTCTTTACCCAGTCTTCGAATTGAATATCGACGCCGAAAATTCCGATCATTTCATACTGATCATTAACGATGGGAGCCGAAACCGTGAAGCATAGAATTCCGGTCATCTTGGAAATAAAGAAATCGGAAACATAAACTTTGCCCGTCTGCAGCGGCTGTATGAACCATTCCCTGTCGGACTGGTCGGTGCCGACGCCATAGTTTTCATATTTGGCGCGGTCGGCAATATTGGTAATATTCTTTGTCGTTTTCCGGCCGTTCATATCAACGATGTAGGCAAACTGGATTGACGGATGTTCATCCACAAATTCCTGCATCAAGGCTTCCTGTTCTTCCGTGTTCATGGTCTTCATGATCGGATGCTCGATAATTTGATTGACCTCGGCGACGGCAGCTTTTTCAGCAATAAATTTGATTTTTTCCAATTCCGACATAAAGTATTCCGGTAAATAAATCTGGACTCTTTTCTCCATCTCTTCAGGAGAAATCGAGGTGATCCGACCTGCCTCGTATTGTTCCACGACCCACTTGTGAATTTTAGAAATTGCCGGATGCCTTTTATCCACAACTTTGCTTCCTTCAAGATTGAATCGTTGATTAATCCAGAACGCTATGCCGGCGTTGCCGGATTTGTCGGTGATCGTTGTGGTGATCGGTCGTTTCAAAATCTTTCTTGTATCGAATATGTTGTAAATTTCTTCGCATTTAATTAATCCGTCGGCATGGACGCCGGCGCTGGTGACATTGAACCCCAATCCGACAAAAGGATAATTATGCGGTATTTTCACGCCGATTTCCTTTTCAAAATATTCGGCGATATCGGTAATGACAGTTGTGTCAATGCCGTTTTCTCCCTTAAGCGCTATATATTCGAAAATTAAACCTTCGATCGGGGGATTGCCGGTTCTTTCACCCAGTCCCAAAAGGGTGGAATTGGCCGCACCGCAGCCATAGAGCCAGGATGTTGTAGCATTAATCATCGCCTTGTGAAAATCGTTGTGGCCATGCCATTCAAGCAGATGGCCGGGAACACCGGCATCATTGATAAAGGCGTGGACAAGCTTGTCAACACTGCGGGGCAGGGCGGCGCCGGGATAAGTAACGCCGTAACCCATCGTGTCGCAAAGCCTTATTTTTATATCAATGCCGCTCTCTTGCCTTAGTTTCATTAATTCCTGCGCGAAAGGAATGCAGAAACCGTAAATATCCGCGCGGGTGACGTCTTCAAAATGACAGCGGGGTATTATTCCTAAATCCAGAATTGATTTAACCACACCCAGATAATTCTGCAAAGCCTCACTTCGTTTTTTGTTGAGCTTGAGAAAAATATGGTAATCGGAAACGGAGGTGAGAATGCCGGTTTCCTTAAGTCCGAATTCCCTTACCAAAGGAACATCTTCTTTTGCCGCCCTGATCCAGCTGGTAATTTCCGGATAACGCAGGCCAAGTTCCAGGCATTCTTTCACGGCTTCTTTGTCTTTTTTGCTGTACAGGAAAAATTCCGATTGGCGGATTACGCCATTTGGACCACCCAGTTTACTCAATAATTGATATATTTTAACAATTTGTTCTACCGTATAAGGAGGGCGCGACTGTTGTCCGTCACGAAATGTTGTGTCGGTGATAAAAATTTCCTTAGCCGGCCGCATGGGAACCGGTTTGTTGTCAAAAACAATTTTGCTTACTTCAGTGTAGGGGAAAATATCCTTGTATAAGTTCGGTTCATCCACATCCTGTAATCTGTATTTTTTACATTTTTTTTGAGGGGGAGATTTCTTCTTTTTTTTAATTTCTGCCATATTTTCTCCAATATCGTTGATTAAACAATTTTAAGCGATAATTCCATCAATTGCTCTATGCTCACTTTTGAAGGCGCTTCCGACATAAGATCGGATGCTTTTTGTGTTTTCGGAAAAGCGATGACATCCCGGATAGATTCCGCGCGTGTCATGATCATGGTCAAGCGGTCAAGTCCGAAAGCCAGGCCTCCGTGAGGCGGAGCGCCGTATTCGAGCGCTTCAAGCAGGAACCCGAATTTGGAACGGGCGTCTTCATCCGATAGGCCAAGAGCGGCAAACGCCTGCGCCTGAACGTCTTTGCGGTGAATACGAATGCTGCCGCCGCCGATTTCCGAACCGTTAAGAACCAGGTCATACGCTCTTGCCCGGACTTTGCCGGGATCCGTAGCCAAAAGCGGCAAATCTTCCAGAAATGGCGAGGTAAAAGGATGATGCGTGGAAACAAAACGTTTCTCCGATTCGGAATATTCCATCAGCGGGAATTCCGTAATCCATGTAAACGCCAGCGCTTCAGGATCGATTAAATTTAATTTCTTTGCCAGATGAATTCGTAAATTACCTAGCGAGTCATTGACGATACGCGGCGTATCGGCAACAAAGAAAATTATATCGCCTTCTTTGGCATTCATGGTTTTAGCGATGCCTTCCACTTCTTCGGGTTTGAGAAATTTGAAAATAGGCGACGTCCAGTCGGCGGCATTGACTTTTGCCCAGGCCAGTCCTTTGGCTCCGTAAATTTCGACAAAGTCCTTTAATCCGTCCAGGTCTTTGCGCGAGAGGCTGGCTGCCTGTTCCACTTTAATGGCTTTGATAATTCCGCCGGACGCGGCAACTTCCCCAAAGAGCTTAAACCCGGAATTTATGAGTATGGATGTCAGGTCAACGAGTTCCATGCCGAAACGCACATCGGGGTTATCTTTGCCGTAACGGTTTATCGCCTGAGCGTAGGTCAGCCGGGGAAGGGGAAGGGTAATTTCTTTGTCCAGACAGGCCTTAAAGATGGCCCTCATCAGGCCTTCCATCATATTCATAATGTCTTCTTCGGTAATAAAAGACATCTCAACGTCTATTTGCGTGAATTCCGGTTGACGGTCGGCGCGCAGGTCTTCATCGCGGAAACATTTTACAATTTGATAATAACGGTCAAAACCGGATACCATCAATAATTGTTTAAATATCTGGGGCGATTGCGGCAGCGCGTAAAAGGTGCCCTTATTGATACGGCTGGGCACAAGATAATCGCGTGCGCCCTCCGGAGTGCTTTTCCCCAGAAAAGGCGTTTCCACTTCAATAAAACCGTTTTGTTCAAAATAATGGCGGGTGGATGCCGCCAGACGGCTGCGCAAAAATAAATTCTGCTGAATTGCCGGACGACGCAGATCAAGATAACGGTACTTTAAGCGCACGTTTTCCGAAATGTCCTCATCATCAAAAGAAAAAGGAGGCGTCTTGGATTCATTCATTATTTCCAGCTCGGAAACGATAATTTCTATCTCACCGGTCTTTAACGCCGGATTTTCCATACCTTCCGGTCTTTTGCGTACTTTTCCTTTAACGGCTAAAACAAATTCGCTGCGGATTTTATGCGCCTCTGTATGAACATTTTCACCGGCATCGGGATTGAAAACAATCTGCGCTATTCCTTCACGATCGCGTAAGTCCACAAATATAACACCGCCGTGATCGCGCCGGCGATGCGCCCAGCCCATCAGGATCACTTCCTGATCTACAAGAGACATATCCAGATTGCCGCAGTAATGAGTTCTCTTGTCTTTTGTTATAAAATTAGCCAAAACTTTTTACCTCTCTTTAATAATTTTTATGATTGATTCCAGCAATCCATCCAAAGGAACAGCCTGCTGATCTTTTGTCTGCATATTTCTGAGTTCGAGACGTTTTTCATCAATTTCTTTATCGCCAAAAATCAGTGTGTAGGAGCTGTTTAATTTGTCGGCGCGTTTCATCTGGCTTTTTAAACTTTTGCCGGAATAGTCCATTGTCGCTGCAATTCCCGCCCTGCGCAATTCGCAAGTCAGTTTAAAACCGATTTTTTGCGCACGCGGCCCGAGCGCCGCTATAAATACATCCGTTTTGTATTTCGCTTTTTCAATATCCGGCAGACAGGAAAGAAGCCGTTCAATTCCCACGCCAAAGCCGATGCCCGGTGTTTCCGGTCCGCCGAGATCACTGACCAGACCGTCATATCGGCCGCCGCCCGCAAGTGAATTCTGCGCGCCCAGCGACCCCGATTTAACTTCAAAAGCCGTTTTTACGTAATAATCGAGACCGCGTACCATTGTTGGATTAACGCTGTATTTGATATTTTGTTCATCAAGACAGGATTTAACCTCAACAAAATGCTCTTTGCAGCCGGGGCATAAGTAGTCTAATATCCGGGGAGCCTGAGCTATAATTGCGCCGCAACTCTCTACTTTACAATCGAAAACCCTTAAAGGATTTGTGACGATTCTTCTTTGGCAATCAGGACAAAGTTCTTTTTCCGATCCTTTTAAATAATCAACAACCGCCTTTGAAAAATCAGGTCTGCATGCCCTGCAGCCCAGAGAATTAATTTCCAGATTGAGCTCCGTAAGTCCGGCAGATGCAAGAAAATGAATCAGCATTAAAATAACTTCCACGTCGGATTGAGGATTATCATCGCCAAAGAGTTCAACATTGATTTGGTGAAATTGACGGAAGCGACCTTTTTGCGGCCTTTCGCGGCGAAACATCGGACCCATCGTAAAAAGTTTTGTTATCGGTTCGGATGCCGACATGTTGTGTTCAATATAGGCGCGGATGATTGAAGCGGTGGCTTCCGGCCGCAAAGTTATATATTCATTGTCGCGATCGACAAAAGTATACATTTCCTTTTCGACAATATCCGTAGTTTCCCCGATGCTTCGTTTAAACAATTCTGTCTTTTCCATAATGGGGACGCGAATTTCGCGAAACCCGAAAGTGTCAAAAACTCCGCGGGCAATTGATTCCACCCGGCGCCAGTTAGGAGTATCCTCCGGTAAAATATCTTTAAAACCTTTGATTACTGTAATTTTTTCCATAATTTATAACCTTTATTCAAAGCAGAGTTTTTTAACATATTCAGTTGCATTTGGCAATGGGAAAAAAAGGTTAGACGAACTTGCCTGCGATATCCCGCCATACGGCAGGAATTCACGGTAATGGAATTTACAGATTGTGAAATAGATCGGGTATTACAACGTATGGCCTATTGTGAGAAAATCATCAGGATGATGACGGAAATATTAATTTAATAATCATAAACGGAGAACTTCTTTAATTGAAAGTATAGTTTTTATCGAGGAATAATCTCAGACAGGCATCCACGACATTTGCATCATAAAGAATGGCTCTATTTTGGGTAATTTCATCCAGAGCAAAATTAATTCCTAATGTCGGCCGGTATGGACGGTGAGAAGAAATGGCCTCAACAACATCGGCCACGGCCACAATCCTGGCCTCCAGAAGAATATCTTTTCCTTTGAGTTTATTGGGATAGCCGGATCCATTCATCCGTTCATGGTGTTGAAGGATGACAGTGGCCACAGGCCAGGGAAAGTTAATATCTTTCAGTATATTGTATCCTGACTGGGAGTGAGTTTTAATTAATTCAAATTCCAGAGTGGTCAGTTTTTTCGGTTTGCTGAGAATTTCCGATGGAATGGATAACTTGCCGATGTCATGGATGATGGCCGCTGTGCCGATGAATTCCTTCTGATCAAGGGTTAAACCCATTTCCGCGGCAATATCCCTGGCCAGATGAGATACCCGAAGCTGATGACCTGTCGTATAAGGGTCTCTCGTTTCCACGATCATGGCAATCGAGTTTACCGTGGCGTCTAATGTTTCCTTTGTTCGCTTAAAACTTTCACTGCGTTCTTCGTCCAATAATTTACGGGCTGTTATGTCTGTCAAAAAATTCAGGACAGCCGGTTTTTTCTCCCATTGAATCAATGTCGCATTGAGTTCCACCCATTTTACCGTTTTATCCCGGCAAATAATTCTGAAAGAATAAATGGACGGAACTTTTTCGCCATTCAACCTTCTTGCGTGATAATCGATGACCATACGAATGTCATCGGGATGGATAAGTTTTTTAAAATATCCTGATACCAAAGCTTCTACGGAATAACCTGTGCTTTCAGCCGCGGCATTATTGGCGAAGACAATCTTTGTATGTTGAGTGATGAGGATGGATTCGTGGGCGTGTTCCACGACAACACGATAACGTTCCTCACTGTCCCGCAGATTTTTTTCGGCCTGTTTACGTTTTGTAATATCACTGTATAGAGCCTGAAATTGTGTCTCGCCGTTCCACAGCACCTGCTTGCGAAAGACTTCAAGGTTGCGAATACTTCCATCTTTACGGATAATGCTTACTTCATAATTTGATGGAACATCCTCGCCTCGTCTCCTTTTTGTTTTTCTTACATCGTGTTCGACACAGGATTCCGGGGTATACCTTTCTTTCAGAGGAGTCGATTTCATCTCTTCAAAACTGTCATAACCATATATATTTAAAATTTCCTGATTCGCATAGATTAATTCGCCGGTTACGGTGACAATACGCACTCCCAGCGGAGAATCGTCAAGTGAATGGCGGAAATTCTCCCTGCTCATTTTTAACATTTCTTCCGTCATTTTTTTATCCCGCCGGATTTTCGCTTCGCGAATCGCCCTTTCCACCGCGACTGGGAGCTTGGCAAGTTTGTCCTTCATCACGTAATCGTGCGCGCCGGATTTCATCAGGGCCACCGCCGTGTCCTCGCCAATGGCGCCGGACACAATAATGAAAGGAATATCCGTCTTATTTACATGTGCAAGCTTAAGGGCAGCCGCTGCGTTGAAATTAGGCATTTTATAATCGCAGAGAATTATATCCCAGTCTTCACGATTAAGAGCGTTTCTCATTGCCTCCGATGAGTCCACTCTTTCCCATTTCGGATCATAGCCGCCGTTCGACAGTTTACGTATGATCAGGCGGGTATCATCTTCCGAATCATCCACAATTAAAACGTGAAGCAAAGCAGACATTGTTAAATCTCCTTCTAAATGCACCGGATTCTCAGCTCAGGATCGTCTGGATTGTCTTCCGGCAGCAGTGTCTTTTATTACTTAACACAGGCCCCCCGTATTTATTATTCCTGGAGCGTGAAATAAAAAGTTGCGCCATGGCCGGGCAACCCTTCCGCCCGGACTGTGCCTCCATGACGGTTGATAATACGCCTGACCGTAGCCAGACCGATTCCCGTGCCAGGATATTCATCAACATTATGCAGGCGCTGAAAAGGAGCGAATAATTTATCCGCGTATTCCATGTCGAAGCCGGCTCCGTTATCACGAACAAAATATACTTTTTGATGGTCTTTCTCTGTTGACCCGAATTCGATTTCGGCTACTGTCTTTTTTTCTGTGAATTTCCAGGCATTGCCAAGCAGATTCGCAAGAACGATGCGTATTAATCTCGGGTCTGCCAAATCTTCCAGGGAGCCGGCAATTTTTATATTGACAATCCGTTGAGGGTGAGACTTCTGTAATTCATCTATGATGGATCGGGCCATCCGGGTCAGGTTCACCGGCACAATATCCATATCCGTTCGCGTGATGCGGGACAGTTTCAGCAGGTCTTCTATGAGTTCCGCCATAAGACGGGTAGACGTCCTGATTCTTGTCAGATAATCCCTGCCCTGTGTGTCGAGCTTGTTTTCGTAATCTTCCAGAAGCGCCTGGCTGAATCCGTCAATCGCTCTTAAAGGGGCTCGCAGATCGTGAGAGACTGAATACGAAAAAGCTTCCAATTCGATGGTGCGTTCGCGCACACGCTGCTCAAGGGATTCGTTAAGGTGGCGGATTTCATCCTCCGCCTTTTTTCGTTCGGTGATATCCAGAACCGAAATAATGCCTGCGGGGCTCCCGCCGACGATAATGGTCGCGTCCGAAAGATCAACCCATTTGACCGTACCGTCTTTAGAAATAATTTTGAATTCATAGCGGTTTGTTACAGCTTCGCCTCTCTGATGCCTCTGTCCCTGTTCCTGAACCGGTTGTTTGTAATCGGGGTGGACAATCTCCCAGAAATTCATGCCGAGAAGTTCCTGATTGGTGTAACCCGTGATACGGGTTGCGGCGGAATTTGCATATACCCATTTATCGTTTTGATACAACAAAATGGCTGTTGGGGAAGATTCAGTAAGAATGCGGAATTTTTCTTCACTCTCCCGCAGGGCTTCCTGCGCTCTCTTTGCGTCTGTAATATCAATACCGATGCCGAGGAGATGATCCCGGCCGGCAATGTCAAGTTTGACCCCGGTGAAAATCATAGGAATGGACCGTCCGTCTTTGGTGATCATACTGGCCTCGACTGATGAATGCCCTTTCGTCATCGTCTCGGCTATGCCATTTTTGATAATTGACGTATCGGGCTGCCGGCCATTGAAGAAGTCCAGAGCGTGCTTTCCCTGAAGTTCTTCGCCGGAATAACCTGTTACTTCTTCGCTTTTCTTGTTAAAGTGAACCAGATGGCCGGTATCATCATAGAGGTAAACAATACCCGGAATACTGTCGATAATGGCTTCGTTGAATATCAAAGCCTTTTTCAATTCCTCCTCTGCCCGTTTGCGATCGGTAACATTGCGAATAATGGTCTGAAACGCCGGCTTTCCATCCCACTCGATCAGCTTGCTTCGCAAGTCCACCCACGCGATTGAACCATCCAGCCGGATACCGCGATAAATGCTATCTTCAGGTAACTTCTTACCGGACCGCATCTCTTTCATTTTTTGTTCGGCTATTTTCCGATCATCAGGATGAAGAAGGTCAAGAGGGTTCGTACCAATTATTTTTTCAAGAGGAAGGCCGCGCATAACGCAGTAAGCATTATTAGCCATGACGATACCCGATTGAGCAATGATTATTATCCCATCGACACTTTGTTCAAATAGCGATCTATAACCCTCTTCAGAGCGGAGAAGCGCCTCATGCGTTTTTTTACGGTATGTGATATCCACGCATGTCCCTTCTAAATAAAGAGGATTACCCTGAGAGTCCCGTATCAAAACGACGTTTAGCTGCACCCGGATCAGACTCCCATCCATGCGTTTGAACTGAAACTCCTGTCCCATGACTCGTCCGTCACGCATAAGAATCTCGATTAAACGCTCGCGTTCACGGTGATCTACATAGATCTGAGAGCCGACATTCCCTAAGATGCCTTCATCAACGGTTTTTGCATCGTACCCGAGCATCTGCAGAATGGCCGGATTGGCAAGAATGACCCGCCCGCCGACGGTGCTTCGGAAAATGCCCTCGATAGCGTTTTCGAATAGTGACCGATATCGTTCTTCGCTTTCGGCAAGCGCCTCTTCCGTCTGTTTGCGTTTGGTGATGTCATTTGCGACTCCCATGAATCCTATCGGTTTGCCGGATGAATCCCTGCGCAGCGAAAGGGTGCCTTCAAGGTATCTTGTTTCGCCATCTTTTCTCTTGATATGCCAACTAAAGTCTTTGAGAGGCTTCCCGGTTTTAAAAATCTTTTTAAAAACTTGAATGCTTTTTCTTACGGTTTTTTTATCTGTATAGAGACTATGATTCATTCCCATCAATTCTTTTCCGGAATATCCGAAAATACGGCAAACCGAATCGTTAAAAAAAGTAAAGTTGCCGTCAAGATCTAATTCATAGTATCCATCGGCAATATTTTCCATAATGTTCCGGTATCTCTGGGCGTCTTCGGTATTGGGCATCCTGGTTGTATGCCCTCTTACAGCAATTAAGCCTTTTGATCCGGATTTATTGTTACCCGTTTCTTTAATTTCCTTTGACAATGAAGATTTCCGGGAAGGCGATGGTCTCTTGTTTACAGCTTCATCCTGCTTTTTTTTTATGGATTTTATTTTGGTTTTGCTTTTCATAGCGCAATTTTCCTTGAGGTCAGTCAAGACTAACTCCGATTCCCGCGGGAGCATGGCTAATAATGAATTGATCACTTAAATGGTTTAAACATTAAATCCACCAGAAAGTTAAGGTAAGGTAACTACTTTGATTTACTTACGTTTAAATTATAGAACTCAAAAATCATAAAGTCAATGTATTTATTGTCGGCAGTCATGTTTCAGTCTGCTTAAATAAGAAGCGGATTATCATGTTATTATCTTTTTTGAAAAAGGGTACTATATTTAATTTATTTCCGTCAGTCGTAAAAGTTACCGCTCCGTCGCGGTCCGTACGGAAAACACGAACACCGGCCTCATTGTATCTTTGAAGAACCAATGGATGCGGGTGATGAAATATGTTTGATTTTCCCGCGCTGACTATCGCGTAACGGCAGCCGACCGCTTTAATAAATTCGGCGCTGCTGGAGTAGACGGAACCGTGATGAGGAACTACCAAAACATCGCTTTCAATATCGGCTTTGGATTGAATAAGCTGCATTTCAGTATCGGATGTAATATCGCCGGGTATGAGAAATTTTACCTTGCCGTAAGTTATTTTCAGAACCACGGAAGAATCATTGATTTCATCATAAGAAAGATTATTCAAATCTTTTACGGGATAATCCGGCGGCCATAATACATTGACCCTAACGCCATTAAATATTGTTTCCGGAGATTGATTGGAAACAGGGTGGACATCGATATTATTGCGTTTGATCGCTTTTCCCCATTCAGGAAACTCCTCTAAATCAATCGGTAAATTCGATCTCCAGACCTGCCGGACGGAAAAATTATTCATAATGTAAATCAATCCCAGCAAATGATCGGGATGAGGGTGGCTTAGCGCGACCATATCAATGTTGCCGATTCTCCGGTGATAAAGAAAAGGAGCCAAAACGGATTTACCGACGTCAAAAGAACTATCCGCAAAACCGCCGCCATCGATCATCATTGTTTTTCCGCCGGGAAACTGTATCAGCGTGGAACTTCCCTGTCCAACATCAATAACTGTAACTTTCAAATCAGAGGATAATTTATCTTTGAACGTAAGATAAGTTATATCCGCGATGAAAAATAAAACCGTGATAATCAATAGATATTTTAAAATCTGTAAACGTTTTGGTGAAAATGCTTTAGGCGTTTCCCTGTTTCTGGCTGCATCAATGAATTGGATGGTAAGAAAGATGAATAAATAAAAGACGGCGATTTCCAACAGGTTTGGTGTTGTAACGTTGAGGCAAGACCAGGGGAGCGCCGCTAATTTATTGATTATATTCACTGATATCCCTACAAACAATGATGCCAATTTAATGCAGTAACCGGCAACAACTGGCGAAAAGAAGGCGCATAGGATAAAAAACATGCATATAGTCAGCGACAGCGTTCCCAAAAGCGGGACGGAAATCAGGTTGGCAATAATGGTTATGAAAGAGACTCGGTTGGAATAATAAACGATCAAAGGCAGGGTGCCGATTGTTACCGCGATGCAGACAAGTGCGGATAAATATACATACCGGATAACACGTTGTGTCCATAAAGGAAGACCTGATTCCTTTTTAAAGTGAAGATCGCCCAACCGGGGCATAATATAAATAAGCGCCAAAACGGCAACGAAAGAAAGTTGAAAGGAACTGTCAAAAAGAGCTTCCGGTGAAATAAGCAGAATAATTAATGCCGCTATAGCCAGGATATTATAAATGTCTCTTTGTTTTCCATTAAGCAGGGCAACCAAAAAGACAAACGCCATGAGCGTCGACCGTAGCACTGGAATTCTCATTCCGGCGATCAAAGCACAAATCATTACCATCATGAATGCGGCAGCGGCCGATAATTTGATGATATTAAATCTAAGCATCAGATATTCCGATGACTTTAATAGAAGAAAAACAAAGAAAAAAGCGGAAGCCGCAATTATTCCGATATGCAAACCGTTAATTGATAAAAGATGCGCGGTGCCCGTTTTATTAAAATTGTCCCGTACGTCAGCGGGAATTTTATTTTGATTGCCTATCGTCATCGCTTCAATGACTTCTCTTTGAGGTGAAGGAGCGTTATTGTAAATTATTTGTTTTAAGTAATTTCTGAAAGATTCCAGTTTCAGCCTCATACCGCTTGCCGAATTATTTCTCAGAAGTATAATGTCCGCGCTGTTATTGATAAATCCGGAGGCATAAATGCCCCCAATGTTTAAAATGTGTTCGTAATTAAAGTTTCCGGGATTTTTAAAACTCTGAATTTTCCTCAGCGTTGAATGGAAACGGATAAAATCTCCGTACTGGAAATTCAACTCGGATGGAATCACCAGACGGATATCACCCGATACGGCAGTATTTGAATTGCCCTGTATTATACGAATACAGTGTACAATTAAAACGTTATTATCAAGACGCGGAAGAGGACTTTCTATGACAATGCCTTCCATGGCAACTTTGCCTTTATCAATGAAGCGGGATATGTTTTGGTCATTTTCAGTAACATAACTTTGCTTTTGAATGTTAAATACACCCAGAAAAAAAGTTAAACTTAAAATTAAAAATAAACCGGTGATTAGCCAGTTCTTTCTGATGGTTATAAGAAGCAAAAAAAGATTTAAAGCAACCGCCGTTAATAATGGATAATAGCAGGAATTAAGATAGCTGCCGGCAAAAATACCGCAAATTAACGCGATGAAAAGATAGATTAATGGTCTGCGCATATATTATATTTTAATCCGAAGACGAAACGATTCAAATTTATTAGCCAAAACCGCTAAAATATTATAGTATGAATTAAACACTGTTTTGCGCAAAAAGGAAACCGGATATTTATAATGAATGAAGAAACCTTTACAAAAGAAAAAAATACACGTCGGTTATTCTTTTTAATCATATCCAGAGTTATCATTACATCTTTCTTTCTCGGCATTACTGTTTTTATGGATATCCGAAGACAGCCGTTTGCTATACTTCAAACAACGATCAACTTTTTTTATTTTATCGCCGCCGCAGTTTATTTGTTTTCGGTTATTTATATTTTACTTTTTAAGTTCGGGGAAAATATAAAAAACAACTTATATATCCAGATAACCGCGGATATTATTATCACCACTATTCTCATCTTCATGTTTGGAAGCTCTCAGATAGATTACTCTCTTTTTTATACGCTGATAATAATTTATTCTGTAATATTTATCGGCAGGAAAGGGGGCTTGATTGTTGCTTCAGCTGCAAGCATTTTCTATGGTTTAATTCTCGATCTTGAATTTTACAAGTTAATACCTTCCGTATCCTTTATAAAATATGAATACACGATTAATGCTGCCGATGCGCTAACCAATGTTATGGTGCATATTGTATCCTTTTATATTTTAGCTTTGCTGGTCAGTTTTGCAGTTGAGCAGGAAAAGAAGGCAATAGTTTTATTGAAAGAAAAAGAGTCGGCATTCAATCAGCTTGACCTGCTTTTCCACAGTATCATTGAATCGGTGGACACGGGAGTTATGACTATAGATCTGAATGGCCGGATAAAAACTTTTAACCGGGCAGCGGAAGAAATTACCGGATTTAAATTCAGTGTTATAAAAAATGACCTTTTGGAAAATATTATTCCCGAATTTGTGCCGTTATTTGAAAAAAAGGAATTACCGGAATCCCTCCGGAATCGCATGGACGTTAAAATAAGCGGAGGAATGGGAAATAATATTCATCTGGGCTGTTCCATATCTTCCCTGTCGTCCGTAAAAGACCGCAGCGAAAAACAGATCGGCCATATTATTATCTTTCAGGATTTAACGGAAATAAAACAGATGGAAGAAAAACTGGAAAAAAGTAGAAAAATGGCTCTGATTGGCGAAATGGCCGCGGGTCTTGCCCATGAAATGAGAAATCCGCTGGCGGCAATAAGCGGTTCAATAGAGCTTTTGCTTAAGGGATTGGAATTTAAAGGAACCAACAGGCGTCTAATGGGAATAATCTTACGCGGCACAGATCAGTTAGAGAATCTTGTCCGTGATTTTCTTTCGCTGGCGCGCCCGGTTCCCGCGTCGCGGACATTGGTTGATATAAATGAAGTTATTGAAGAAGTGCTTGAGCAGATTAAAGTATGTAAATCCTGGACAAATAAAATAGAAATCATAAAAGTATTCTCGGAGAATGCAAAGGCTTATGCCAACAAGGAACAAGTCAGGCAAATTATAAATAATCTCGTACTCAATGCCGTCCAGGCTATGGAGGAAGGCGGCGTTTTATCCTTTGAAACAAAATTGGATGAATTGGATGAAAGCAAACTATACGCTAAAATTAAAGTTTCGGATACAGGATGCGGCATCAAAGAAACCGATTTGAATAAAATTTTCGAAACTTTTTTTACGAATAAAGAAAAGGGGATCGGTTTGGGACTGCCTATTGTCAATCATATTGTTGAAGGTTATAATGGAAAAATAAAAATAGAGAGCGTGAAAAATCAGGGCACAATTTGCTCCGTATGGCTACCGGTAGAAAGCAGAATACATTCAAGAACATAATACTCGCAAAATGAGGCATAGGTTAAAACATGGCAAAAATATTAGTTGTTGATGACGATCAGGGCATGAGGGAATTCATGGAGATAATGCTGCTCCAGGAAGGCTACGATGTAACCAGCATTGGAGAGCCCCTCAAAGCAGTAGATCTTTGCCGCAAGAGCAATTTTGACCTGATTATCACCGATCTGAAAATGCCTAAAATCAATGGCATCGAATTCCTTAAAATCATCAAAGACCAGAGTCCGGACGCCATCGTTATTCTTATTACAGCTTTTGCTTCAGGAGAAACGGCAATCAACGCGATGAAAGAAGGAGCTTATGACTATGTGGAGAAAGGACAAAGCATTGAGGAACTGAAAAAAGTTGTGCGTTCCGCATTGACGAAAAGAGGATTAATTGAAAATGAAATTCCTGAAGAAAAGTCAAAAATGGATACATCGGGGAAAAATTTGTTTTTCGGTATGATTGGAGCAAACCGGGAAATGCTTAAAATATTCGCAACAATAAGAAAAGTTTCGAATACGTTGTCGAATATTTTAATTTTAGGAGAAAGCGGAACCGGCAAAGAACTTGTCGCCCGTGCGATTCATGAAAACTCTTTACGTTCCAAAATGCCCTTTGTAGCCATTAACAGCGGCGGAATACCTGAAAATCTTCTGGAGAGTGAGCTTTTTGGATATATGAAAGGTTCTTTTACGGGCGCTTATGCCGACCGTCCCGGATTTTTTGAAATGGCGCGGGGCGGCACTATATTTCTCGATGAAATAGGAGAATTGTCTCCCGTTCTGCAGGTTAAACTTCTGCGTGTCGTTCAGGAAAAAACTTTTCGGCGAATCGGCGGCGCGGAAGACATTAAAGTTGATGTGCGCATCATTTCCGCGACCAATCAGAATTTGCAGGAAAGAGTTAAAACAGGTGAATTTCGCGAAGACCTGTATTATCGTTTAAATGTTATTCCTATTTTTATACCTCCGTTGAGGCAGCGCAGAGAAGATATTCCGCTTCTTATCGAGAATTTTATCGCCAAATACGCGAAAATGTTCAATAAAGAAATAAGGAATATTTCATCTTACGCGATGGAACTGTTGATGAATTATAATTTTCCGGGAAATATTCGTGAGTTGGAAAACATTATTGAACGCAGTGTTGCTATGGAAAGCTCTAATATAATTTTGCCGGAGAGCTTAGCATTATACTCCAACACGGCTGATGGCGAGTCTAAATTTGATATTGAAGTTACCGAAAAAGGAATAAACTTAAATACGGAAATGGAAAAAATCGAAAGAAAAATGATTGAAAAAGCGCTGCAAAGAGCAAAAGGGTCGAAAAAAAGAACCGCCGAGTTATTAAATATCACATTCGATTCGTTACGGTATAGGATGGAGAAACTCGGTATTGAATAGTGTTGCAAATGGCATTTGTTTCTTTTTTACTTGACATTTCGGGCATATTTGCTCTATATGCCTCATACAAGAGAAAATAACGAACATGATAAAAATTTACTTTTTAAAAATGGCAGGCTTTTTTTATTTTTTTACTTTTATTAACGACAAGGTCTGCCTGACAAAATCATGACCATTTAAGAAAGGGTAATGAACCGCGGGCAGATAAATATCAGCCCGCGGTTTTTTTTTGCCATGATTATGGCAACGCTTTTTTGAAAATAAAAAAGAGGAAAAAGGGAGGAACATAAATATGAAGAACAGGATTTTGGTTACAGTCTTATCCGCTATTTTTCTGATTGCCGGTGTCGGCAGTTTACAGGCCGGAACAATTAAAGTCGGAGCCGCAATCAACCTGACAGGTCCCGCGTCAACCTGGGGGCAATTTCATGAGAAAGGTCTGCGTGATTATTTTCGCTATGTAAACGAGGTTAAAGGCGGAGTACACGGTAACAAGATCGAAATGATAACTGTTGACACAGCCTACAAGGTTCCTGAAGCGCAGGCGGCGGTTAACAGATTTGTTCTACAGGATAAAGTAGATATGATTGCCACCTGGGGAGCAGGCGAGGGATTGGCGGCAAAGCCCATCATACAAAAATATAAAGTGCCGGCAATCAATTTTTCCACCAGTTGGGAAATTCTTGAACCACCTGTGGATTATATGTATTTACCTTTCGGCAGCTACAAGATGGACTGCCGTGCTGTATTCGAATATATAAAAGCCATTCACAAAGGGAAAGATGCTCCCAAAGTCGGTCTTCTGACCTACAATAACGCCTATGGACGTTCTATTCATGCTCCCAGCAGGGAATACGCGCAGAAGCTGGGAATTAATCTGGTTGCCGTGGAAGAATTTCCGCCAAAAACAGTTGATCTCAATACGGAGCTTCTTCGTTTGCAGAAAGCCGGCGCGGAATATGTTTTTATGCAAATGCTTCCGTCCGCAATTATTACGGCTTTCAAAAGCGCTGACCGCATAAATTACAATCCTGTGTTTCTGGGAACGTGGACATCTACCGATCCCGATTTTTTCAAGATGGGCAAAGGACTTATCCGCGACAGGCTCGTTATTCAGTTTCCGGGAGGATTACCCTCTGATAAATCCAAAGGAATGGCTGTAATGCAGGACTTATGGAAACGTTATAAAACAGTGGATAAATTTGATGCTTCCTACTGGGAAGGTGTCGTTATAGGCATGATTATGGAACGCGCCTTTATCCGTGCTTATGAAAAAAACAAAGTCATTAATCCGCAAACAATCAATGCGGCTCTGGAGTCATTCAGGAATGAAGATTTCGGCGGTTTGGTGCCGGCAATAACTTATACAAAAAATGATCATGGAGCATCTTTTACCGCTCGCATGGTCAGAGTAAAAGAAGACGGAACTTATACACCGCTCACAAATTTTTATATTCCCGGCAAAGATAAAATAAAATTGTTCAAAAAATAATTGCTTGTGAAACAGGCGTTGTCAGAGGCAATAATATCTCCGGCAACGCCTGCATGCAAAGAGGTTTTAATGAAGGCTTTTCGCAGCCGGCCGTCAATAATGACAAACCGGCGGGAAGAAGATAAAAAGGCAGAACTTTCGATCCAGTGTTTACGCTTGAGCTTTGGCGGAGTGATTGCCGTCAAGGATGTTGATTTTAAAGTTCATACCGGTGAATTGACGGCAATTATCGGCCCCAATGGAGCAGGCAAAACAAGCCTGCTTAATTGTATAACCGGTTTCTATCACGCCCAGCAGGGCAAAATAATATTCAACGATAAAGACATTACCACTTTGCATACTCACGAACTGGTCGGCGTGGGGATTGGCAGAACTTTTCAGAATATAGAACTGTTTCCGGGTATGACCGTGCTTGCCAATATGACGCTGGCGCGTCATATTCATTGCCACTACAGCGTTCTGAGTTCCTGCTTTTTTTCCGGTTCGGTCAGAAAAGAAGAAATCCGTCACAGACAGATACTCGAAGAGATCATCGATTTTCTGGAAATGCAGTCCATCCGGAAAAAAACAGTAGGTTCTCTGCCCTATGGAATGATGAAGCGGGTGGAACTTGGACGTGCGCTTGCTCTGGAGCCAAAACTTTTGGTTCTTGATGAGCCTTTTGCCGGCATGAACATGGAAGAAAAGGAAGATATGGTTCGCTTTCTTCAGGAATTGAATCAAAGGTGGGGGCTTACAATGATTCTGGTTGAACATGACATGTCCATCGTGATGAGTATTTCCCGGCGAATTATGGTTTTGAACTTTGGAGAAAAGCTTGGAGAGGGAAGCGCGGAGGAGATCAGCGTCAATCCTGATGTCATCAAGGCTTATCTCGGTGAGGCCGAAGCGTTATAAATATTGAAGGCATTACATTTTGGTTAAAGAAGAGCAAAATACGTATAAA